>Ga0304730_1003147_pt1 | contig 11281 bp, 10 predicted proteins | sample M_130628_MF_Meta_FD_190474 | JGI IMG/M metagenome (GOLD analysis project Ga0304730, IMG submission 190474) | Freshwater microbial communities from Lake Montjoie, Canada to study carbon cycling - M_130628_MF_MetaG (v2) (version 2) | ecosystem: Environmental > Aquatic > Freshwater > Lake | place...
CAGCCCATAAAACGCATAGTGGAGCGGCCGCTGGTAGAGATAAGAAAACGCCGTGGAGATGGCCTGAAAGCTATCGCCCCGTTCCACTCCGACGGCGGCCACCATGAGCGGCCAGCCCGCCAGGAGACCGACTGCGAGGATGGCCAGCACGATGGCGCCGATGAGCACGAGCGGCCAGACGGCCCCAGCCAATGCGAGCCCGATGTCTGTCCGCATGAGCAGCCCAAGCACGGCCCCAGGCACGGCGAGCGCAACGATGCCCAGCAGTACGAAGGCGACGGCGTTGAAGGCCGAGACCCACTTGCGGGTGCCGTAGAAAATGGCATCAACGAGCCCCGGCGCATCCTCGCCAATCAGCTTGAGCGCGACATGCCGCGTGATGGCGGTGCCGAAGATCGCCCAGACGAGCGCAAACCAGCCCAGTCGCGCAAGCGCCCCGAACATCTGGCCAATCGTGGCCGACGGCTGAAAGGGCACCGACACAAGCCGTAGCACATCGGCCGCGGAGTCAGGCAGGCGGTCGATCAGCCCGAGCAGTCCCGGCAGCACCTCTCGGCTCGGCACGAGCAGCCGCTCGCCTGCGGGGAGTGCGTCAGAGGCAACCGGCAGGACCGCCGGGCCGTCTGGCGATGCGATCACGCGCACGGCAACCGTCCCCACGTGCACGACAGCCGACCCTTCGGGCCCCGCCAGTCGCAGGCTGTCGGCGAGTGACCAGCCGGCCCATGTCGCGAGGCAGCCCAACGCGGCCAGCAGGATCACGGTCGGAGAGAAGGCAACACCTGCGGCCCGAAACAGAATCCACCAAGGCAGCGCTTCACTCCACTGGATCGACTGCACGGTGTTCACCGGCTGTGAAATCTGTGGTGGGTTCTCTGGAGAGACCGGGGCGGGGCTGGCTGCTTCTGACATATGTTTCACCCTCGTCGATGGAGCGACCGAAATCATGCTGCGGGGCAGAGCCTCGCGCGGGCACGAGTATACGCCCGGCGACGTCCAGGCCTACTCGTCGCCTTCTTCCTCGTCGGACTGCGGCTTCTTTTCAGGGACAGCGTAGGCCTCGTCGAGCCAGCGGCCGAGGTCGATCAGACGGCAACGCTCGCTGCAAAACGGGGCCGTTGGCGTGGTGTCGAGCTTCACGTCTGCATCGCAGACCGGGCAGCGTGGCATGGTCTACTCCGATCCTTTTCCGCCGCCACCGCCCCCGCCAGAGTCGGATTTTCCAGAATCGGTCTTCTTGCCACCGCCATCGGCCTTGCCACCCGAATCAGCGGCGGCGCCCTTCTTATATGACTCGCTGCGGTAGTCGGTCTTGTAGAAGCCCGAGCCCTTGAACACGATCGCTCCGCCGGCACCGATCAGTCGCCGCAGCTTCTTCTTTCCGCATTCAGGACAGGTCTTCTTCACGCTGTCGGTCATCGACTGGAACAGCTCAAAAGCGTGCCCGCAGCCATCGCAGACGTAATCGTAGGTGGGCATGGTTCATCACTCCTTGGAAACAATGACCTGGGCCGGCCGTACCACCCGATCGTGCAATTTGTATCCCTGGCTGGCGACCCCCACGACCGTGCCGGCAGCCACACCGGCCACCGCCTGCTGGAGGATCGCCTCATGGACGTTCGGATCAAACGGCCGACCATCTGTCTCGATTGTCTTACAGCCATGGCTGTCGAGCACTTTTTCCAGTTGCTGGGCTGTCATCCGGAAGCCGGACCGAAGACTGTCGACATCGGCAGTGTTTTCACTGGCGTCAATCGCCCGGCGAACGGTGTCGAGGACCGGGAGCAGATCGCGGAGCAGGTCGATCTCGCGGTAGCGAATCGCGTCCTCGTATTCCCGACGGGAACGCTTGCGAAAATTCTCAAGCTCCGCCTGAGCCCGGAGCACGCGATCCTCCGCGTCCCGCAGTTGCTGGGCAACTGCGTCGTCGAACGGCATCCGCCCCGCCACCGGCTCAGCGCCGTCTGCTGTGGACGACGGCTTCTCGGCTGGCGGATCGAGATCATCCTGATCGGCTGGAGTCATGATTGGCTCTCTTTCTTTCTCGTGGGCTTTTCGTCACGCGGCTTTTCGGTGGGGCTGGCAGCCTCTTTCGGCTGAAAATACTCGCCCAAACGGCTGAAAAAGCTCGACCGCTTCGGGCTCACGGCCTTCTGTTCCTCGGCCGCCAGTTCCCGCAGCAACTGCTCCGCCTTTGACGAGAGCGTCTTGGGCACCTCCACGTGAACATGCACGTGAAGGTCGCCGATACCGCGGCCGCGCACCTCGGGCATACCGAGTCCTTTCACGCGGACCACATCGCCGGCCTGCGTGCCCCGCGCGATCGCCAGGGGCTTCGGTCCGTCGAGTGTCGGCACCTCGACGGTTGCCCCAAGCGCCGCCTGACTGAATGTGATCGGCACCTCGCAATGCAGATCACGGCCCTCTCGTGTCAGAAACGGATGGTCCTCGATCTCGATCACGCAGTAGCAGTCGCCCGGGGGCCCGCCATTGGCTCCCGGCTCGCCCTCTCCAGCCAGCCGCACGCGGACGTCGCGATCGACTCCGGCGGGAATCGTGACTCGCCGCTCGACCTGCTCCACAGAGAGCCCCTCTCCGGCACAGTCGGGACATTTCTCACGGATGATGGTGCCGGCGCCACGGCACGACGGGCAGGTAGTCTGCAGACGGAACACACCGGCGGACTGGATCACCTGACCGTGTCCCGCGCAATACTCGCAGGGCTGCGGTTTCGTACCCTTTTTGGCACCGGTACCGTCGCATGAGCCACAGAGCTCGTGCCTGGAAAACTCGACGGTCTTCGTCGCGCCGCGGGCGGCCTCCAGAAGGGAGAGGGAGACGCTCGTACCCACATCGCGGCCCTGCCGCGCCCGGTTGGCCCGGCGGCCACCGCCACCAGCACCGCCAAACACGCCACCACCACCGAACAGATCACCGAACGCGTCGAAGATGTCCGAAAGATCGTTGAACTCATGGCGGCCGCCACCCTGAAGGCCCGCATGACCGTAGCGGTCATAGCGGGCCCGAAGTTCATCATTGGAAAGCACCTCGAAGGCCCTGGCCGCCTCCTTGAAGCGATCAGACGCCTCGGTGTTTCCAGGGTTCTTGTCGGGGTGAAACCTGATCGCCAGCTTGCGGTATGCGTCGGCAATCACCGCACCATCGGCGCGGCGTTCCACTCCCAGGACTTCGTAGTAATCGCGCTCGTTGGCCATTTCCAGACTGTCCAGAAACAGAAATGATCATCTGGGAAAAGACCGCGGACGGCTTTTACCAGGGACCGTCAGCGAACGCTGCCTTCGGCTCGGTGCTTCTTGGCGTCATCCTTGTCGAGATTGGTGACAAGTGCCTCGGTCGTGAGCATCAGGCCAGCAATGCTGGCCGCGTTGGTGAGAGCCACGCGAACGACCTTGACCGGGTCGATGATCCCCGCCTTGAGCATGTCGACATACTCGCCCTTGTTGGCGTCGTAGCCCATGTTGAGCGGCTTGTCGGCCACTTCGTCGGCCACCACCGCGCCGTCGATCCCGCCATTGTCCGCAATCTGGCGGATGGGAGCCTCGAGCGAGTGGAGAACGATGTCGACGCCGATCTTCTCGTCGCCCTTGGCCGAAGCGCGGGCCTTTTCAACCGCCTCACGGCAGCGGAGAAGCGCCACGCCACCACCCGGCACGATCCCTTCCTCGACGGCCGCCCGCGTGGCATGCAGGGCGTCCTCGACGCGGGCCTTCTTCTGCTTCATCTCCGCCTCGGTGCCAGCTCCGACCGAGACGATCGCTACGCCGCCGGTCAGCTTGGCCAGCCGCTCCTGCAGCTTCTCGCGATCGTATTCGCTTTCAGTGCCTTCGATCTGGGTGCGAAGTTGGTGCACGCGTGCCTTCACGTCGTCCTGCTTGCCGGCTCCCTGCACGATCGTCGTCTCATTCTTGTCGACCGTGATCTTCTTGGCCCGGCCAAGATGCGAGAGGTCGAGATTCTCGAGCTTCAGCCCAAGATCCTCGGAAATCAGCGTGCCACCGGTGAGCGTGGCGATGTCGCCGAGCATCGCCTTGCGACGGTCGCCGAAGCCCGGGGCCTTCGACGCGCAGATGTTCAGCACGCCACGCAGCTTGTTGACCACCAGCGCTGTAAGGGCGTCGCCGTCGACATCCTCGGCAATGATGAGCAGCGGCTTGCCCGACTGTGCCACCTTCTCGAGTAGGGGCAGCAGATCACGCAGGTTGGAGATCTTCTTCTCGTGGATCAGGATCAGGGCGTCATCAAGCTGGCAGAGCATCTCAGCCGGCTTATTGACGAAGTACGGGGAGACAAACCCCTTGTCGAACTGCATGCCGTCGACGAACCGCACTGTGGTCTCGGTCGTCTTGCCTTCTTCGACCGTGATCACGCCGTCCTTGCCGACACGCTGCAGCGCCTCGGCCAACAGATCGCCGATCGACCGATCGTTGTTGGCGCTGATGGCCCCGACCTGCGCGACCTCTTCAGGCCGCTCCACCTTCCGCGCGATCTCCATGAGGCGTCCCACCGCTGCGGCCACACCCTTGTCGATGCCGCGGCGGACGGCCGTCGGATTGCTGCCGGCCGCCACGTTCCGCGTGCCCTCGCGGAAGATCGCCCGGGCAAGCACCGTCGCCGTAGTCGTGCCGTCACCGGCAAGGTCCGACGTCTTCGATGCAACTTCGTTCACGAGCTTGGCGCCCATGTTCTCGAAGGCGTCCTCGAGATCCACCTCTTTGCTCACCGTCACGCCGTCTTTGGTGACGGTGGGGCCGCCAAACGACTTGTCGATGATCACGTTGCGGCCGGTCGGCCCCATCGTGACGGCGACGGCGCCGGCCAGTTTCTCGACGCCCTTGAGCAGTTTTGCACGGGCGTTGTCGTCGAACAGCAGTTGCTTGGGCACGAGTCGTTACTCCTGGAAAGTGGCTGTGAGAGAGGGGGATTTTTGCTGAATGGAATACGCCGGGCCGATCAGCCCATGACCTTCGCGAGAATGTCGCTCTCGCGCAGAATCTTCACGTCGTGGCCGTCGACCTCGATGTCGCTGCCGGAATACTTGCCGTAGATCACCTGATCGCCGATCGCGACTGAGAGTGGCGCCCGACCGCCGTGCTCCAGCAACTTGCCCGGACCCATGGCCACCACATGGCCACGCTGCGGCTTCTCCTTGGCGGAATCGGGCAGCACGATGCCACCGGCGGTTCGCTCCTCAGCCTCGACGGGCTCCACCACCACGCGGTCATCGAGAGGACGGATCTTCAGATTCTTGGCAGCCATGTGTCATTCACTCCAAAACAAAGGGAAAAAGAGGGTAAAAACGAGTACGTCAATTGCAGAGCGACGGAGCCGCCGAGCCGAAGCCGGCTGGCTCTGTCACCGCCGATCACATCATGCCGCCCATGCCAGGCATGCCACCCATGCCGCCCATACCACCCATGCCGGGCATGCCGCCGCCCATCCCGCCACCCATGCCGTGGTGGTCGTGGCCATCACCACCACCTTCCTCCTCGGCCTTCGGGATCTCAGTGACCAGCGAATCGGTCGTCAGCAAGAGCGCTGCTACGCTCGCGGCATTCTGCAGGGCGGTGCGAACCACCTTGGCCGGATCAATAACGCCGGCGGCCAGCAGGTCACAATACTCCGCCTTGTCGGCGTCGTAGCCGTCGTTCTTGCCCTTCATGTGCCGCACACGGTTGACCACCACCGAGCCGTCCATCCCTGCATTGGCGGCGATCGCTTCGAGGGGATAGCGGAGGGCCTGCTTCACGATCGAGGCACCCATCTTCTCGTCGGCGTCGAGTTCGCCCTTGGCGATCAGGTTCTCGATCGACTTCTCGCTCCGCAGCAGAGCCACGCCACCACCAGGGACAATCCCCTCGGCCAGCGCCGCCTGCACGGCACTCTTGGCGTCGTCGATGAGAGCCTTCCGCTCCTTCATCTCGGTTTCGGTCGCGGCACCGACGTTGATCTGGGCCACGCCGCCGGCGATCTTCGCCAGCCGCTCCTGCAGCTTCTCGCGGTCGTAGTCGCTGGTCGTGGCCTCGATCTCGGCCCGAATCTGCTTCGCGCGGCCGTCGATGGCTTCCTTCGTGCCAGCCCCACTGACGATGGTCGTGTTCTCCGCCTCGATGATCACCTTCTTGGCCCGTCCGAGGTCACTCAACTTGACGGCGTCGAGGGTGATGCCGAGGTCCTTGTAGATCGCCTGGCCGCCGGTGAGTGCCGCAAGGTCGCCAAGGATCGCCTTGCGACGGTCGCCGTAGCCGGGCGCCTTGATGGCGACCGACTGGACGATGCCACGGAGTTTGTTGACGACGAGCGTGGCCAACGCCTCTCCCTCGACATCCTCCGCGATCACGACGAGCGGCTTGCCCGCCTTGCTGACAGCTTCGAGCAAGGGCACGAGATTCTTGGCGCTGGAGATCTTGTCCTCGAAGATCAAGATGGAGGGGTTCTCCATCTCGCAGACCTGAGACTCCGCGTCGGTGACGAAGTGGGGGGAGAGGAAGCCGCGGTCGAACTGCATACCCTCGACCACGTCGACGGACGTTTCTGCCTGCTTCCCTTCCTCGACCGTGATCACCCCGTCCTTGCCAACTTTGAGGAAGGCGTCGGAAAGGACGTTTCCGATCGCCGGGTCGTTGTTGCCCGCGATCGTGGCGATCTGCATCAACTCCTTTTTATTCTTCTCATTGATCGGCGTGGCCATCGCCAGGATCGACTTCGAAACGGCCTCCACGGCGCGGTGAATCCCGCGGGCAAGTGCCATCGGGTCGGCCCCCGCAGCGATCATCTTGAGCCCCTCGCGAAAGATGGCCTCGGCGAGCACGGTGGCGGTAGTCGTGCCGTCACCAGCAACGTCGTTGGTCTTGCTGGCAGCTTCCTTGACGAGCTGCGCGCCCAGATTCTCGAAGGGATCCTCGAGGTCAATGTCCTCGGCGACGGTGACGCCGTCCTTCGTGACCTTCGGCGAGCCCCAGCCCTTATCGAGCACGGCGTTGCGGCCACGGGGACCAAGTGTGCTCTTCACAGCCCTGGCCAGCTTGGAAACGCCGGCGAGCAGCGGCTGACGGGCCTCATCGTCGAACACCATTTGTTTGGCCACGAGAAACTCCTCCAAAAATTGACGAATGAAACGACGTACAAGAAAAAGTGCGGGAAGAAAACGTGTTGAATTGGCAGTCCGGGCAGCGGCGGCTGGAAAAGGAAGCAACCGGCGTGCCAAAGTCTTTCAGTTCTATGGAAACAGGATCGGCCCGGCGGTCTTCCTGATGCCGACGCCAGCGGAATCTACCGTCTGAACGCCCTTTGGACCGAGTGCCGTTTTGGCAGGACACCGCCCCTATTTCAAGGAAGCAGCGTGGTTCACGGCGCCCAGTCGATCTGCCCCTCCAATCCGCGAACGAAGGCAGCCAGCAGGTCGGCCGTTCGGTCGGCATCGTCGAGCGAGATGGTCTCGACCGCAGAGTGCATGTAGCGGTTTGGCACGCTCACCAGGCCTGTTGCAACACCGGAACGAGTGGTCTGGAGGACATTGGCGTCGGTCGGGGTGGCCCGACCGCTGGCACCCAGTTGGAACGGGATCTCGCTGGCCTTGGCAGCCGCGACAAGCCTGTCCACCACATGTGGATTCATGTTGGGACCTCGGTAGACCACAGGCCCCTTGCCGAGCGCCACATCACCCTCAGACTTCTTGTCGATCGTGGGGCAGTCGGTGGCGTGAGTCACGTCGACCGCGATGGCAACGTGTGGATTAACGCCATAGCAGCTGGTCTGCGCCCCGCGGAGACCGATCTCCTCCTGAACGGTCGAGGCGACATAGAGACCACACGGTAACGGTCCAGCTGCAGCAGCCCGGCGAAAAGCCTCCAGAACGACCCAGAGGCCGACCTTGTCGTCCATCGCGACCGAGCAGGCGAGATTTCGCCGCAGCGGCTGAAACCGCAGCTCAAATGTCACCGGATCGCCAATGCGGATCACGCTCTCGACCTCCGCCTTGTCTCCGGCGCCGATGTCGATCCAAAGATCCTTCATCTTTGGCACCACTTTTCGCTCCTCGTCCGTGAGGAGATGGATCGGCTTCCGCGACATGACGCCATTCACCGGCCCGTTGGCGGCCCAGATCACGACCCGGGCACCGACAAGTTGGATCGGGTCCCAGCCGCCGATTGGCTGCACCGAAATGAAGCCGTCGGAATCGATGTATTGGACGATCAGGCCGATCTGGTCGCAGTGGCCCGCCAGCAGCATCCGCAGCGGAGCAGTCGGATTTTTCGCTCCGATGACGTTGCCGTGGGCATCGGTCACGACGGTATCGGCGATTCCTGCCAGATAGTCCCGCACCACCCGCTGGATCGGCTGCTCGTAGCCGGAGGGGCTCGGGGTTTCCAGAAGTCGCACGAGAAATTCGCGGGCCGACGTTTCCAAGGCTTGAGACTCCTTCGCCGTGCTGGCGGTGATTTGAGGACAGGATCGACAGAGCGTGAAGTTGTACGCGATCCGGCACAAACCGCACAGCAGCCAACAGCCACCGCCCCGGCAGCGCCCGCACGACCGTCACAACCGGATCGGGGCGGGAAACCGTACGCCGTGCTTCCAGCCGCAAGCTAGGCTCATTACGATCAGAGATTCATCCTGCTTTCCTTGGAGTCGTTTCCGCCATGAACGCACCGGTCCGTGTCGGCGTTGTCGGGTTGGGCACCGTCGGTTCGGGTGTCGTCCGTCTGCTCGTCGAGTCGGCTGACCACATTACGCGCCACGCTGGCCGACCGATCATCGTCGAGAAGGCTGTCGTGCACGATGTCGCCAAGCCGCGAAGCGTGCCTGTACCAGGCGGTCGAATCTCGTCCGACATCCGCGACATCTCGGAAGATCCATCCATTTCCGTGGCTGCGCTCCTTGTCGGTGGGCTTGAGCCGGCGCGATCGATGATGATCGAGCTGTTGGAGCACGGCAAGGATGTCGTCACCGCCAACAAGGCGCTGCTGGCGGAGCATGGGCCGGAGCTGTTTGAGCTGGCCCGAAAGCGGGGCCGGTCGATCGCCTTCGAGGCAGCCGTAGCCGGCGGCATTCCGATCGTGGCTGCCATCGGCGAATGCCTGGCTGCCAACCGCATCGAATCGATACGGGGGATCTTGAACGGCACGAGTAACTTCATCCTGAGCCGCATGGAGGAGGATGGAGCCGACTACGCCGAAGTGCTCAAGCTCGCGCAGTCCAAGGGCTTTGCCGAGGCCGATCCATCGATGGACGTCGATGGCACCGACGCCACGCAGAAGCTCGCCATTTTGGCGCACCTCGCCTTCGGCGTCTGGGTGCCTTGGGCCGAGATCTCTCGGACAGGCATCGACGGCATCGACCTCGACCTCCTGAACTATGCCGGCGAACTCGGCTACAGGATCAGGTTGGTGGCCGTGGCCAGCCGCAACGACGGGCGGCTGGCGATGCGAGTGGCGCCGGCGCTGGTGAAGATTGGCACGCCGCTGGCCGAGACCCGGGGTGCCTACAACGCCGTGAGCATCGTCGGGGATGCGGTCGGTCGAATGTTCTTCCACGGTTTGGGCGCCGGTCAGATGCCGACCGCCTCGGCCGTGGTCGCCGACATCATCGACACCGTCGTGGGCCGAACGGCGATCACGTTCCGCACGACCGGCGTTCTTGAGGCTGACACGCCCGCAGCCAAGATCAGCGACACAGAGGCCAATGAACGTCACTTTCTACGGATTCTCGTCAAGGATCAGCCGGGGGTATTGGCGAAGATCACCGGCACGCTCGGCGACCACGGCATCTCGATTGCATCGGTCATCCAGCATGATGTTTCGGCGTCCTCGGGCGCTGGGGTGCCGCTGGTGATCATGACCCATGCCTGCGGGTCGAGCGCGGTGCAGCGGGCGGTCGCCATGATCGACACGTCCGATGTGGTCCAAGGGAAAAGCGTCTGTCTGAGCGTGCTTGAGGAGTAGAGGACAAACAATGAAATACGTGATCGTGATTCCTGACGGTGCCGCCGACGCTCCCCAGGCTTCCCTCGGGGGCAAAACGCCCTTTCAGGCGGCCCGCACGCCCGCGATGGATGCGATTGCTGCCCGCGGCCAGGTTGGGCTGACCAACCACGTGCCCGACAGCCTGCCGCCGGGCTCCGAAGTGGCCTGCATGAGCCTGATGGGCTACGACCCGCTCGCCTACTTCACCGGCCGCGCGCCTCTCGAAGCAGCGGCCCAGGGCATCAGCCTCGGCCCCGACGACTGGGCCGTGCGGTGCAACCTCGTGACGATTCGCTCAGGCGAGGGTGGAAACGATTCCGTGATGGAAGACTTCACGGCCGGCCACATCACAACCGAGGAGGGGACCGCACTCCTTGCCGCGGCCCAGAAGGGACTGGCGGTCGATTTCCCCGAAATCGCCAAGGCATGGCAATTCAAGGCAGGTGTCAGCTACCGCAATCTGCTCATGTATCGTGGCACGTCTGGCACGACTCCGCCGCTCGGCTCCGACCTGCGGGCGACGCCGCCGCACGACCTGATGGACAAGTCGGTCGCCGACTCGTTCCCCCGCGGCACGGGCAGCCGACTGCTCAGTGAGATCATGGCGAAGAGCGCCACCTGGCTGGCGGGGCACCCGGTCAACAAGGCACGGATCGCGGCCGGCAAACGCCCAGCCACGCACGTCTGGCTCTGGGGCGTGGGCCGCGCGCCCGCGATGGAGCCCTTCACAAAAAAATACGGCACGAATGGCACGATGATCACGGCCGTTGATCTCCTCCGCGGGCTGGCCTCGCTGGCGGGCTGGAAGCGGCTGGAGGTGGCTGGCGCCACCGGGTATCTCGATACCGACTACGCCGCGAAGGGCAGGGCGGCGATCGCGGAACTGGCCACAGCCGATCTTGTCTGTGTGCATGTCGAGGCCCCGGACGAGGCGAGCCATCAGGGCGATGCTGTGGAGAAGGTAAAGGCGATCGAGGCGATCGACGCCGAGATCGTGAAGCCGATCGACGAGTATCTGGCGGGCGTGGCGGAGCATCGCATCCTCGTCTGTCCCGACCACCCCACGTTCATCACGACGAAGACCCATTCCCGGGGCCCGGTGCCTTTCGTGATGGCCGGCAGCGGAATCAAGCCGTCGGGGCAGAAGACCTATGACGAGATCGCGGCCGCCGCGAGCGGGGTGTCGATCCTGCCGGGTTGGAAGCTGATGGGCGAGTTTTTGCGAACCAAGTGACCACACCAACCGCGCCCTAAGCAGCGCACGGAGAACATGTCGATGGCCCTCGTGGTGCAGAAAT
>Ga0304730_1003150_pt1 | contig 11274 bp, 7 predicted proteins | sample M_130628_MF_Meta_FD_190474 | JGI IMG/M metagenome (GOLD analysis project Ga0304730, IMG submission 190474) | Freshwater microbial communities from Lake Montjoie, Canada to study carbon cycling - M_130628_MF_MetaG (v2) (version 2) | ecosystem: Environmental > Aquatic > Freshwater > Lake | place...
CAGGCCAGCGATGGTGAGGTGACGATGGAGGCCGGAGACGATCTGGGCTTTAAGGCCGATGTGATCCTGTCGGGCGGTGAGATCATTTCGGGTCCCGGCTGGACCTTCGAGGCCATCCCCACCCCGGGCCACACCTCGAACCATATCTGTTATGGGTTGGCCGAGGAAAATGCCCTGTTCTCTGGCGATCATATTATGGGCTGGTCGACGACCGTCATCACCCCGCCCGACGGCGATATGGGGGCCTATTTTGCCAGTCTGGACCGGATTCAGGCCAAGGGCTTTGCCACCCTCTGGCCGACCCATGGCCCGCCGATCACCGAGCCTGCGCCCTTTATCCAAGCCTATGCCGACCATCGCCGCGCCCGCGAGGCCCAGATCATCGAGCAACTGGCCAAGGGCCCAGCCTCGATCCTGACCATCGTGCCGGTGATCTATGCGGCGGTCGATGCTCGTCTACATCCAGCAGCCGCGCGGTCCATTCAGGCCCACGTCATCCAGATGGTCAAGGATGGCCGCCTGCTGGCAGACACGGCACCCGGGTTAGATACCCTGCTGCGCCTGCCAGATTAGGGTCTCTATTTCAGCAGAGCCACTCTGATGGCTGTGATGCGCTTGCAGTTGGCGCCAAGGTCGGACATGCCCACGCGGCTGACCGAGCGGAAATCGACCTGCGTGCCGGCATCCTTGGCCCGAACGCGTGCCACCACATCGTCCTTAAAGCCATAGAGACGGCTTGTGGCCACGGCCTCGATCCGGCCGGTCGCCGCATCGTCGGTCACGACGGTCAAACCCACCGACACAAGGGCTGCCTTGACCTTGTCATAGGCGGCTGCCGGGACTTCTGCCAGCACGGCAGGCTTGGCTTGGGGGCAGGCCTTAGCATTCAGATCCGCAACCCGGCTCTTCTTATCGGGGGCCAGAGGATCGGCAACCACAGGATTGGAGTCCGACCCGCGCGAGGTCATAACCGCTTCGGAGAAGGTCAGGGGCTCGGACCAGTCGGTGGCCACATCGTGGATCGGCGGAACCGAGGTTGCGACCGACTTCAATCCCATAAATCCGCCCATAATCACCAAGGTCACGACCAAGGGGGCCGCCGCCCGCAGCCACAGGTCCTTGATCCCGGCCATCAGGGCCAAGACGAGGCCGATGACGCCCGTCGCCACGCTGAGCATCGCGATCATGGGCGGGCCCATAAAGGTCAAGAGCCCAAAGCCCAGCTTCCAGTTCAGAAGGCCGGTCTTGGTGCCCACCGCCCCCACCACAATCGAGATCACCGGAAGAACCGCAATCAAGAGCGCGATCCGCAAATAGGTCTTGGCCGCCGTAATGCTGATTTTCATCGAAGTGCCCCGTGGGTTGTTTGAGCCGAGCCTATAGTGTGTAGCGAGATGGACAAGGTCCCTTAGGCCGTCGGCAGCTTATAGGTCTCGAACTGCTGACGCAGGATCTTCTTGTCGATCTTGCCCGTTGCGCCGAGCGCAATGTCGTCGACAAAGACCACATCGTCGGGCGTCCACCACTTGGCGATCTTGCCATCGAGGAAGGCGAGATATTCTTCCTTGGTGCTGGTCTGTCCCTCACGCAGCTTGACCAGCAGCAGGGGCCGCTCGTCCCATTTGGGGTGGGCAATGCCGATGACAGCGGCGATGGCTGACTTGGGATGACCCGCAGCGATATTTTCGATCTCGATCGAAGAGATCCATTCGCCGCCAGACTTGATTACATCCTTGGCCCGGTCGGTGATCTGCATGAAGCCATATTGGTCGATGGTCGAGACGTCGCCCGTATCGAAGAAGCCGTCCTCGTCGAGAATATTGCCGCCTTCCTGCTTGAAATAGGCCGCAGCAATGGTCCCTCCGCGGATCTTGAGACGGCCAAAGGTGGTGCCGTCATGGGGCAGTTCTTTGCCCTCGTCATTGGTCAGCTTCAGCTCGATGCCGACCGGCGCGCGGCCCTGTTTGAGCTTGAAGGGGACGACCTCATTGGGACCCAAGGCCTCAACCTCGGCGGTTGGCCGCGAGATCGTGCCCAGCGGTGAGGTTTCCGTCATGCCCCAAGCATGGGTCACGTCCACCCCATAGTCATCGCCAAAGGCGCGGATGATGGCCTCGGGACAGGCTGAGCCGCCGATGACCACGCGCTTGAGGGTGGTCAGTTTGCTACCCGTCGACTGAAGATGCTGCAGGAGCATCTGCCAGACGGTCGGAACCGCCGCCGAGAAGGTCACGCCTTCGGTTTCCAGCAGTTCAAAGATCGACTGACCATCCATCTTGGCACCGGGCATGACCAGCTTGGACCCAACCGCAGGCGCCGCAAAGGCAATGCCCCAAGCATTGGCGTGGAACATCGGCACGACCGGCAAGATCACGTCCCGCGCCGACAGGCCGAGCACATCGGTCTGAAGGCCAATCAGGGTATGCAGATAGTTCGACCGGTGCGAATAGAGCACGCCCTTGGGATTGCCCGTCGTGCCCGAGGTGTAGCAAAGGCCCGCCGCCGTATTCTCATCAAAGCCGCCCCAGACAACCTCGGCATGGTGCTGATCAATCAGGCTTTCCATGGCCAGGCAGGGCTTGCCCTTGACGCGCAGAGAAACGTTCTTCAGCTCGCTATCGTCGGTTAGGACGACAATGTGCTCGACCGTCGGGCACTGGTCGATAATGCCCTGAAGGATCGGCAAGAAGGTCAGATCGGTGAAGATGATCCGGTCTTCGGCATGGTTGATAATATAGACCAGTTGCTCGGGGAACAGGCGCGGATTGAGCGTGTGGCACACCGCCCCGATCCCCATAATACCGTACCAGGCCTCAATATGACGGCCCGTATTCCAAGCCAAGGTCGCGACCCGATCACCGGTCTTGATGCCCATGCCCAGCAAGGCATTGGACAGCCGCTTGGCGCGATTATGGATGTCGGCATAGTTGGTGCGGACGATGGGGCCTTCAACCGAGCGGCTGACCACTTCGCGGCCCGCATACCAACGGTTAGCATGGTCCAAGATCTTATCGACCGTCAAAGGCCAGTTCTGCATCAATCCAAGCATGGCGCATTTCCCCTAAAGATATTTCGCCGCACCCTATGGCGAGGGCAAAAAGGTTGCAATCACTCGCCGGACACAGTCGGCACAAAAGTCTGGTCAGAACGCGCGAGAGTCCAGGTCAGAGGGCCAGGATCGCGGGTCAATTGCTCTGCTAGGACGGCCACGTCGGCATCGGAGGCATCACCGGCCCTTGCCGCGATCCGCGCGCGCAGCACATCCTCGGGGGCCTCCATCCAATAGCCTTGAAAGGCAAGGCCTAACTGGGCGGCAAGGTCCTGTGCCGCGCGGCGCTCTTCGGGGCGCAGGAACACCGCATCCAGCACCACCGACTGACCGGCGCGCAGGATCAGCCCCGCCTCGGCCAGAAGGGTGCCATAGACCCGCTCGCTTTGGCCGGGGCCATAGGCCTCCTTGGGCAAGGCTTGTAGAGGCCCGATCCCCCACAGACGCTTTCTCACCTCGTCGGAGCGAAGGATCACGGCCTGCAGGTCCGGTGCGATCCGCCGTGCGGCATAGGACTTGCCCGATCCCGATAGGCCACCCACCGCGACCAACTGCGCGGGTCTGGGCGAAAGATGCGCGATTCCCGCCTGAACATAGGCCCGCGCCAGATCGGCCTCACCCATCTGGGCGCTGACATGGGCCCGCACGGCGGCACGAACCGATAACATCAAGGGCAAGGCGGCGAGGCCCTCATATACGGCCGGGCCAAAGCTGCGCGCCGCCTCGTCAAGATAGCCGCTTAAGACCCGCACGGCCCCGGCCCGGTTGCCCCGGAACATCAGGTCCATTAGCAGAAAGGCGATGTCATATTGGATGTCGATATCGCTGAGCTGATCATTGAACTCGATACAGTCGAACGCCACCGGCTCGTCGTTCTCGATGAAAATATTGCCCAGATGCAGATCGCCGTGGCAGCGCCGCCCCAGCCCTAAGGCTTGGCGTTGATTTAGCAGATCGGCCTGCGCGGCGAAGGCCCGGTCGGTGGCTTCGATGAGAACCTCCACCGCCTCCGCGCCCAAGACCGGGGCCAGGTGTCGCAGATGCTCGGCGTTTGACGTTATGGTGTAGCCCAGCGCCGCCCTTCCCCCGCCCTGCGGCTTGACCTCTGCGCGCTCATGCAGACCGGCCACGACCCGGCCAAGCCGCTCGGCCAGATCGCCCTGCACTCGGTCGGGCTGCAGGGACAGGACCGATCCATCGTCAAAGCGGCGCATCTCTAGCGCCCATTCCTGAACCTCGCCCGGCCCGTCTAGCTCAAACCCGCCCTCGGCCTTGCGGGTGATGGTGCGCAGGGCCCGGTAGATGGTCGGGGCTGTCGAGCGATTAAAGGCCAACTCGCGCTCCAAGGCCCAGCGACGCTTGTCGCGGGTCGAGAAATCCAGATAGCCCAGATCAACCGGCCGCTTGAGCTTCAAAGCCAGATCGCCCTTGAGCACTACCCACGCGCAATGGGTCTCGATCAGCCGATCAGCATCCGCCGCCAGCCAATCGCAGACTTCAGCAGAGACAGGGTCATCGATCAGGTGGGCCAAGATAATCTCCGTCCGGTGTCCCCCTCACCCCACCCTCTCCCCCAAGGGGGCGAGGGCTTTTCTGTCTTAGCCCTCTCCCTGAGGGAGAGGGTTGGGTGAGGGCCTTACTTACTTTGTTTTCACATCACCCAAAAAGGCCGTCACAGCCTCCAAGGCCTCGACCAGACCGACCCGCTGGATGGTCACCCCCTCGGGCAGGCTGGAAAAGAGCCTTGTCGGGGCGGCAGGGTCGAGCATGACAAAAACGCCCTTGTCATCGGCCCGCCGGATCAGTCGGCCAAAGGCCTGAGCGATGCGGGCGCGCGCCACGCTGTCATCATAGCCGCGCCCGCCAAACCGTTCGCGCCGCGCCTTGTGCAGCATATCCGGACGCGGCCAAGGCACCCGGTCAAAGGCCAAAAGCCGCAAGGATCGGCCCGGCACATCCATGCCGTCGCGCACCGCATCGGTGCCCAGCAGGCAGGAATTTTCTTCGGCCCGGAAAATATCGACCAAGGCCCCGACCTCTAACCCGTCCACATGCTGGGCATAGAGCGCCAGCCCCTTGTCAGCCAAAGGGGCGGCGATCTGGTCATGCACGGCTCGCAGCCGCCGGATCGCGGTAAAGAGCCCTACCCCACCGCCGCCAGCCGCTAAGAAGAGCTCGCGCATGGCCGCTGCGATCTGGCGCGGATCATCTCTGGCAACATCGGTGATGACAAAGATGCGGGCATTGTTCTCATAGTCGAAGGGCGAGGCCAGTTTCAGGGTCTTGGGCCGTTCGGGCAGGCGGGCCGCGCCGGTGCGCATCTCCGCCAGCGCAAAGGGATCGCTCAGGGCCGGATCGGCCAAGGTGGCGCTGGTGACCAAGACCCCGTGGGCCGGAGCCAGAACCGCCGCCCGCAAAGGCTCGGTCGGATCGACCCAGTGGCGGCGATAGGCCCCGTCGACGACCCGGCCATAGAGGAAGGTGGCCTCGAACCAGTCGACGAAATCGGGGTCGTCCTCGGCCTGTTCCTCCAGCGCCTTGAGCATGGTGCGCCAGGCCGGAAGGGCCATGCGCGCGCGCCGGTCGATGCCGCGCAAGGCCCCCTCGATCCGCGCCCGGTCGCCGGTGGGTAGCTCATCCGCCTCGGAATCCAGCAGGTCTTCAAGGTGCCTGGCAAAGGCCACCAGCGGAGCCTCGATGGCGGCAAGGGCCCGGGCGGCATCGCGGGCGGCGATCCGCACCGGCTCGACGGTCGGGCGGGCAGCACATTCCTGTCCAACCTCAGAGGGGGTGGCTCTGGCACGAAGCTGTTCCAACACCCGGGCAATGAAGGTCTCAATAGGGCCGTTGGGCTGGGCGGGCTGATCGCGGCCATCATAGTCGGGGGCGGGAGCCACCCGCCCGGACCAGCCTTCACTGGGCAGGGCCGTTGCCGCCTGAACCGCATCGGCCAGCGCCTTGGCAGGACCTTCGCGCTCGCCGACCAGATCGCCAAGCCGCTGTTCCAGCCCGCGTCCGCGCCGTCCGCGCCCTTCCGGCCCCCGGATCCAGCGGCGCATCTCGGCGGCCTCTGCCCCGGAAATGGCAGCGGCAAAGGCGCTGTCAGCGGCGTCGAACAGATGGTGGCCCTCGTCAAAGACGATGCGTTTGAGCGAGGTGGATTCGTTGTCGGCCTTCTGGCCCCGCGCGGTGCGTACCCCGTCAAAGGCCGCTTGGGTCAGGACCAGCGCATGGTTGGCGATGACAATATCGGCCCGCTTTGAGGCTCGCACAGCCTTTTCGATGAAACAGGCCCGGTAGTGCGAGCAGCCCGCATGGACGCACTCGCCGCGCCGGTCGACCAGATTGGCCGCGCTGGCCTGCTGCACCGGCGGCACAGCAAAGAGGCCCGGCAACCAGGCGGGAAAGTCGCCGCCGGTCATATCGCCGTCCCGCGTCGCCCTAATCCAGCGCGAGGTCAGGGCCAAACCGATCAGGTCACCATTGCCAAGCTGAGCGGCCTGCACCGCATCTTGGTAATTCAAAAGGCACAGATAGTTCTCCCGCCCCTTGCGCACCACCGCCTTGCGGGCGCGCACAGCCGGATCGGGGAAGATGGCGGCGCTTTCGCGGGCGATCTGGCGCTGGAGCGCGCGGGTATAGGTCGATATCCAGACGGCGGGGCCATTGGCCTCGGCCCAGAGCGAGGCCGGGGCGAGATAGCCGAGCGTCTTACCCACGCCCGTGCCTGCCTCGGCCAGCATCATACGCGGCTCGCCCTCGCGCTCGCGCGGTTGGAAGGCAAAGGCGGTCTCGGCGGCGAAGTCGGCCTGGGCGGGGCGCGCCTCGTCCAGACCGGACCGGGCCAAGAGCTCGGCCAAGCGCACACGGGCCTCGTCGGGCGAGATCGGACGGGTGCCCGATTCGCCGGGCGGGGCCTGATCTTCCCATTCAGGAATCCGCGACCAGACATCCAGGCCCGCAGAGCGCGAACCCTCCCGCACAGGACCCGAACGCAGGGCACCAATGACCAGCGCCGCCCAAGCCCATCCCGCTCGGCCCAAGGTCTCGGCCAGAGCCAAGGCATCCTCACGGGTGGGCCAAGGCCCTCCGGCTAACTCCGCCAAAAGGTCCATCGCCCCCTGATGCAGGGCCAGAGCCTGATCCTCCAAGGTCCGAGGCTCGCTGCGGCCAAGGGCCAGCGCCAAACCGGCAGCCGACGGCGCACAGAACCGGGCTGGACGCACAAAGGCATAGAGTTCGAGCACATCGAAATGGTCGCGGCTGCGCTGGGGCGGATTGAGGCCGAGGCGCCTTGCCGTCAGGGTGGCATGAGCGATCAGAACCGGGCCGCGCTCGAACAGGGTCTTGGCGGGAGCCGGACCCAGCCGCTTGACCTGATCGCCTTCGCACAGGGCCGCGCGCCGTCCGGGTTGGACGACGAGGGCGGGGGGCAGAGTGGGGATCGGCAAGGCTTCGGTCACCCGCCCTGCTTAACGGCGTCGCGCCCGAAACGGAACAGGAACCTGTCGCTGATCAGGGAACAACCACCGACACGCCGCGACCGCGAGGGTCTGAGGCGGCGACGGGCTGGCCATCGGTGATCTGGATTGCCTCGACATCACCGCCCCAACCGGCATTGTCGACATGATAGCCGCGCGCCTCCAAGGCCTTCACCACCGGCGCGGCGATGGGGAAGAAACGCTCGGCAATGATCAGGTTTTCCGGCAGGAGCTGGTGATGGACGCGCTGGGCATCGACGGCGGCCTGAAGCGGCATCTTGAAGTCATAGACATTGGTCATGACCTGAAAGACCCAAGTGAATATGCGCGAGCCACCGGGCGTTCCGATGACCATCGCCACCTTACCGTCCTTCAAGAGGATGGTCGGGGTCATGGAGGACAGCGGGGTCTTGAGCGGCGCAATGGCATTGGCCGTACCGCCGACAACGCCATAGAGATTGGGCACCCCAGCCTTGGCTGAGAAATCGTCCATCTCGTCGTTCAACAAGAAACCTGCACCTTCGACGACCACGCCGGAGCCGAAGCTGCCATTGAGCGTATAGGTGTTGGACACCGCATTGCCCCAGCGGTCGACGACCGAGAAGTGGGTGGTTTCTAGCTTCTCCAGACCCGGATTGATCTTGCGGGTTTCCGAGGGGGTCAGGGCCTTCACCTCGCCTGCGCGGGTCGCAAGGTAGGCCGGATCGATCAGGGCCTCGACGGGAACCTTCACGAAGTCGGGGTCACCCAGATATTCGGCCCGGTCGGCATAGACTCGCTTTTCGATCTCGGCCAGAAGGTGAATATATTGCGGGCTATTGTGGGCGACGCCTTCAAAGGCTGGGGCCAGAATGGACTTCATCTTCAAGAGTTGGATAAGAGCGATACCGCCAGAGCTGGGCGGCGGAGCCGTGATCACATCATAGCCGTTCCAAGAGGCCCGCACCGGCTCGCGCCAGACAGCCCTATAGCTCGCCAGATCGGCCTTGGTGATGATCCCCTTGACCGCTCCGCGGCCCATCTGGGCGACGATCAGATCCGCGGTGCGGCCCTCATAAAAGCCCCTGTCACCCTGCGCGGCGATGCGTTGCAATGTGGCGGCTAGGTACGGCTGCTTAAAGGTCGCCCCGGCATTCATGCCAGCATAATAGGCCGCGAAATTGGTCTTTCCGGCATAGTTGGGCATGTCGGCGTCGCGGTTCTGTTGCAGCCGCTCTGGCACCACAAAGCCGTCGCGGGCCAAGGCTATGGCCGGTGCGACCACATCTTTCCACGGCAAGCGGCCAAAGCGGCCATGGACCGCCGCCATGCCCCGCACCGTGCCCGGAATGCCTGCCGACAGATTGCCGATCAGGCTAAGGTCTGGAACCACATTGCCCTTGGCGTCGAGATACATGTCCGCAGAGGCCTTGGCCGGGGCGCGCTCGCGATAGTCGAGGAAGTAGGGCTTGCCCTCCATCCAGACGGTCATGAACCCGCCGCCGCCGAGGTTACCGGCCTCGGGCAAGGTCACGGCCAGCGCAAAGGCCGTCGCCACCGCCGCATCGACCGCATTGCCACCCTTTTGCAAGATCGCCTTGGCCACCACCGCGCTATAGGCGTCCGAGGTCGCGACCGCTCCAGCCTTGAACTGGGCCTGCGCAACCGGCTGCGCCTTGGGGGCCTCCCGCGCCAGAACGGCCAAGGGCGCGAAGGCCAGTGAGGCGCTCAGGACGAGCGCTGAAAGCTGTTGCATGGGGGCGAAGGCGCGCATCATCAATATCCAAGGGTGACCATTTTCGCGACCCTAGCCTGCAAGCCCCCTCAAGGTCACGATCTGATCGACGTTCCTCGGCATTAGGCTCTGGCCTTTGGCGGAAAAACAGTATGGTTTGGGCAATCGGGCGGCGATGGCTGCACCGAAGGCCTGATAAACAGGCTCCGATTGGACTGGGGAAACGCTGGATGATCACCCTCTATCACTGCTCTGACGCCCGCTCGTTCCGCCCCCTTTGGGCCTTGGAAGAGTTGGGACTGGCCTATGAGCTGAAGATGCTGCCCTTCCCGCCGCGCATGCATGATCGCGGCTATCTGCAGATCAATCCGCTCGGCACCATCCCGGTCTTTTTCGATGGCGAGATGCGCATGACGGAATCCGCCGCCATCTGCGAATATCTGGCCGCCAAGTTTGGGGCCGGGACCCTTGGCGTGAGCGTCGATGAGCCGGGGTTCGGTGCCTATCTCAACGCCCTGCACTATGGCGAGGCGACCTTGACCTTCCCCCAGACGCTGGTGCTGCGTTACACGCGCCTAGAGCCCAAGGAACGGCGCAATCCGCAGGTGGCCGAAGACTATGCCAAATGGTTTCTGGCAAGATTGCGCGGCCTAGAGGCCCTCGTCTCTGTGCAAGACTTCGTCGCGGCGGGGCGGTTCACGGCGGCGGATATATCCGTATCCTACGCCCTGCTGCTGGCCGAAACCTTGAAGCTCGACGAACAGTTCCCACCCGCCGTTGCTGCCTATTGGGGCCGGATGCAGGACCGTGACGGCTTCAAACGCGCCAAGCGCGCCCAATCCACCGCTGCCAAAGACCAACAGGTCAACCCGTCCTGGAGCTAAGACCCATGCCCACCTTTGAAACCCACTCCGTCGGCACCCGCCGCATCCGTATCGCCACCGAAGGCGAGGGCCCGCTGGTCCTGATGGTCCATGGCTTTCCCGAAAGCTGGTTTTCTTGGCGCCATCAGATGGAGCCGATCGCCAAGGCCGGGTTCCGCGCCGTAGCCATGGATGTGCGCGGCTATGGCGGCTCGTCCAAGCCCCACGCCATCGCCGCCTATGATATGGAATCGCTGGTGGGCGACATTGCGGGCCTGATCGAGGTGCTCAGCCCCGGCGAAAAGGCGGTGCTGATCGGCCACGACTGGGGCGCGCCGCAGGTCTGGAACAGCGCCCTGATCCACCCCGACAGGGTGCGGGCCGTTTGCGGTCTGTCCGTGCCCTATCTAGGTGTGCCGCAGGCCTCGTTCAGCGTCATGATCGATCAGGTCTTCACCTCGCGCGGCAAGTTCTTCTACCAGCACTATTTCCAAAAATCGCCGCAGGCCGAGGATGATCTCGAAGGCGATATCCGCAATTTCCTGCGCAAGTTCTACTATGCGATCAGCGGTGATGCGCCGGACGGGACCTGGCCCAATGACAAGCCCGTCGATGCGACCCTGCTCGAGGGTCTGGTTGATCCCCAGCCCTTCCCCGCTTGGCTGACGGCTGAGGATCTGGACTATTATGTCAACGAGTTCGAGGTCTCAGGCCTGCGCGGCCCCTTGAACCGTTATCGCAATCACGACCGCGACTTTGCCTATCTGCAACAGTTCCAAGGCCGCCTGATCGAGCAACCGGCCCTTTTCATCGGCGGTCAGCGCGATCTGGTACTGAGCATGCTGGGGGACATCGACCTTCTGGCCGCCATGCGCAGCCAGATCCCCAACCTCAGCAAAGCCGAACTCCTGCCCGGCTGCGGCCACTGGACCCAGCAAGAGGCCCCCGAGGCGGTCAATGCCCTGATCTTGGACTGGCTGGCGGGGTTGCCGGCCTAGGGGCCACACTCTGCAGCCACCCTCCTCATGCTGAGCCTGTCGAAACATGGGCAACCGCACAGATTGTGATAGCCATCCTCGTCCTTCGACAGGCTCAGGATGAGGATGAATGTTGGGGCCGTGGATAAACACCCCCTCACCCAACCCTCTCCCCCAAGGGGGCGAGGGC
>Ga0304730_1003155_pt1 | contig 11255 bp, 12 predicted proteins | sample M_130628_MF_Meta_FD_190474 | JGI IMG/M metagenome (GOLD analysis project Ga0304730, IMG submission 190474) | Freshwater microbial communities from Lake Montjoie, Canada to study carbon cycling - M_130628_MF_MetaG (v2) (version 2) | ecosystem: Environmental > Aquatic > Freshwater > Lake | place...
GTTTCCGTTCGATGGTTGTTGCACAGTTCACCGGAGTATCTCTACAGAAAGATGATCGGGCATTTGCAAAATATAATAATACATCGAGAAATTATGAGTCTCTTGCCATCAGTAGAGTTTCTGCATCCGATCTCTCTGGACAATCTTCTTCCACGACTACCGGAACTGCATATCATTTAGATTCTGAAGCAATTTATAGAACTGGATGGGAAACAAGTCACATCAAGGTAAGTAACGATTCCTTTATTCAAATCGTATCAGTTTTTGCAATTGGTTTTACCAAGCACTTTGATTGTGAAACTGGTGGAGACATGAGTATCACAAACTCAAACTCCAACTTTGGCCAAATTTCCCTGAATTCTTTTGGATTTAAGAAAGAAGCATTTGCAAAAGATGATAAGGCATTTGTAACTTCTATCATTCCTCCAAGAGCGATTGTAGGAGAAGAAGCAAATGTTGATTGGATGGCACTGGATGTTGGAATTACGACAAATACTTCTATTAATCCAGGTGCAGATCGTCTTTATCTTTATGGATTTGATTCTCCCGATGATTATCCACCAGTTCTTACACAGGGATTTAGAATTGGCGCAAAGATAAGTGACAAATTATATTTCTTTGTAAACGGAACTGAATATTCGGCAAATATTTTAATGTCCGATGGGATTACGAGCAGTGTAAAGGAATATTCAGCATCTGTACCAAATGGATCATATATTTTTACATTAGGTACACATAACTTAAATACTGGCGAAAAAGTTATTATTCTGAGTGATGATGGAGATCTTCCAGAAAATATTGTAGAAAATACAACTTATTATGCAATTAAAGTTTCAAGTACACAAATTCAATTAGCATCTTCTGCATCTAATGCCTCAACAGGTACTCCAATTAGCGTTTATGGTGGAACTAATCTTAGAATTCTGAGTAGAGTATCTGAAAAGAATGCCGGAGATATTGGATCACCTATACAATATGATTCTACAAATAAAAATTGGTTTATTCATACGAATGCAAATAGTGGAATTTATAATGCATTAAATTCACTTGGTGTTGCAAATCTATCAGCAAGAACAGAACCTTCTTATTTTAAGAGAATCATTGATTCTAGAAGTTTAGATGAAAAGATTTATAAAATTCGAGTCGTTATTCCAAAAGAATCCGTAAACGCCAAGAATCCCGAAAACAGTTTCGTTATTCAACAATCCAGTTCGACTGGATATAGAAATAATACAGATTTCAATGCTTCTTCAATCACGAGAACAGATTATGATTATAATCGAAATCTAAGTTTGATTGCAAATTGTTCTTACAATAGTCTATCAAAAATTGTAACTGTTCAATCCGAACTTTCTCATAATCTTCGGGTTAATGATACTGTGATTATCAGATATGTAACTGACAGTACAAATCCAATAGGAACTTATGATCGGGGATATAATGGAACTTTTGTAGTTGCATCAGTAACTGATGCTATGACATTTACATATGCATTGCCAGCAATTCGAACACCAGGAACATTCACAAATAATACAACTAATAGAACAATTGCATCACCAAGATTTGAAAGAAATAATTTACAAACAAATCCATATGCATATCGAAATGAAATAATTCAAGAATATATTGAAGGAATTCAAGATGGAGTTTATCACATCTATGTTCTGACTGCAAATAATTCAATTCCTGGAGAATTTTCTGGTCTGAAGTACAGTCAAAATGTTGTAGATCTTTATCCACAATTGGATAGAGACAATATAAATGATATTCCACAAAAATCAAAAACTTTTGCAAAGAGATCTCCTCTCGGTGAAGTTGTAACCAGTGATCTTAAAAAGAGTATTACAAAAGAAGCAACGGATACTTTCCTCACATCATTAGGTATTGGACTTAATGTATCTGCAGTTTCTGGTGCTTCAAATCAAATAATCACATTCAATAGAGAACACGGACTTGCTGGTATTGCAACTTATAATAGTTTGAGACCTGGTGGTGGTCACACTGACGGAACATATTATAATGTAAAAATTTTTAGTAATGGTGGCCTTACTACTTGGAATGGTGCAACCGCAAAAGTTGTGGTATCCGGTGGTATAATTGTAAGTGCTAATATTCAGTCTTCTGGTTCTGGATATTCTAGTGGAAGTACTTTGTATTTTGATACTGGTGTACTTGGTGTAGGATCATCTGTTCCATCAATCACAATTGATACTTCTACTATTTCAATTCCAACCGGATATGTTGTCCAATTTACTGGTTCTAGTACAAGTTCCGACAGTTATTATAGAATTTTATCTATTACACCAGGAAACTCCCTTTTGGGAAGAACTCAAATTTCAATTGCCAAAACTGCAGGTGATCCAGTTATTACGACAGATCAATATGCATTTATAGTAGGACCTTCAGTTCAGATTACATCTTCCTCATATACTTCCAATTATACTACTTTTAATTGTAATTCTTCTCATGGATTAGTTGCCGGAAATAGATTCCGAGTTACTGATTCGAGTAATAATAATCTGGGAGATTTTATTGTAGATGCAAGAGTTGGAGTTAATACTTTCACGGCAGTTACGAATAAAGATATTTCTCCGAATGGTGGATATATTTTAAAGCACGGATTATCTGCAAATAATGGAGTTTCCGATTCTTCTGCAGAAAACCTGGCAGTAAGGAGTGTTTCGATATTTGATAATCAATCTTTAACCGCAGTTTCATTTAGGGATGCTATTTATATTAAAGTTAGTCCCACTTCTCCAGGAATTGTCAATAGATTCCCATTAGGATCTTATATTCAGATTGATGATGAAATCATGAGAATTGTAAGTAGTACTCTTGGTGGTACTTCCAGTGATGAAATTACTGTAATTCGTGGTGCTTTGGCAACAAGGCAAACTGATCATGATAATGGATCAATTATTAAAAAGATTAAACCATTGCCTATTGAATTTAGAAGACCTTCAATTATTCGTGCATCCGGACATACCTTCGAATATCTTGGATATGGTCCAGGAAATTATTCTACTGGTTTACCTCAGGTACAGGTTAAAACTCTCACCGAGAGAGAAGACTTCCTATCTCAATCTCAAGAAAGATCTGGTGGTATTGTTGTTTACACTGGAATGAATAGTAAGGGAGATTCTTTTGTAGGAAACCAAAAGAAATCATCGGCAACTGGCGAAGAAATTACATTTGATACACCAATTCCAACAATTACTGGTGTAGATCCTTCGAGATTGAGTGTGGTATTTGATGAAGTGACAATTAAAGAGAGACTTGTTGTTGAGGGGGGAAACTCAAATGCAGTTCTTTCTCAGTTTGATGGACCAGTTACATTTAACAAAGAAGTTAAGATTAATAATCAAGTTACACTCACAAAACCAGCAAATTCAAATGCAACATTTACATTAAAAATAAATGATGTTGAAGATTCTACTAGTACAACGACCGGAGCATTAATTGTAAAAGGTGGTGTTGGAATTGGAAAAACTTTGAATGTTGGTGGTAATTTAAATGTAATCGGAAAGACTACCTTAACCGGACTTCTTAATGTTACTGGTGCTACTACACTTAGCAGTACTTTAGCAGTTACTGGTACTTTAGGAGTTACTGGTGCTACTACACTTAGCAATGGTTTAACAGTATCCACTGGAGGAATAAATGCATCTGGACAAACCGTAACCGCAAATACATTTACTGGAAATGCAGCAACTGCGACTCTTGCCACCAATTTAAATAGATCAGTGAGCGCTGGAAATGGATTAACTGGAGGAGGTTCACTAACTGGTGATATAACATTAAATGTTGGTGCTGGAGATGGTATTACTGTTAGTAGTGATGAAATTAAAGTCGATGGTAGTGTAGTAAGAACTAGTGAAGATCAATCTATTGGGGGTACTAAAACATTCACAAGTGCAATAATTTGTAACGGTGACATCACCGCATTTGCCGGATCTGATAAAAGATTGAAAACAAATATTGAAACAATTGATAATGCCCTAGATAAGGTAATACAAATTTCCGGTGTGAAATATAATTGGAATGAATTGGCAGAAGGTAAAGATATAACTGTGCGTGAAGTTGGTGTTATTGCTCAAGAAATCAAAGAAGTTCTTCCAGAAGTAGTCATCGAAAGAGACACAGGATACCTTGCAGTTCGTTATGAAAAACTTGTTCCCTTGTTAATTGAGGCAGTTAAGGAACTATCAGGAAAAGTTGATGAACTTCAACAAAAACTGAACGATAAATAACTAAAAATAGACTCAAAAGATGGCAAATTATAATAAGTCATTTAATTTTAGAAATGGAGTTCAGGTTGATAATGACAATTTTATCGTAAATGCCAATGGTTTGGTTGGAATCGGAACAACAATTCCAACCGACTTTTTAGATGTATATGGGACTTCCAAGTTTAATGATTCGATAACTGGTACTAACATAACTCTAAGTGGACTAACTTCAACTGGTCGATTAAGAGTTGGTATTGTTTCTATTGCATCAGGTATTGTAACTGCATCTTCTGGTATTATAACTTATTATGGTGACGGTGGAAAACTTATCAATTTACCAACTTCACAATGGATAGATGTTGATTCTGGATTTGGATACACAAGTATCTTTTCTAGAGGAAATGTTGGAATTGCTACTATAAATCCAATTTATACCTTTCAGGTTGGAAATAATCCCAATACTAGTTCTGGTGTTGGATTTAATTCCACTGGCAGTATTAAGGCATCTGGCATTATAACCGCATATAGTTTCAGTGGATTTGGAACTGATTTGCAGGGAATTAATGCAACCAATATTACCAATGGTACATTAACAAATTCTAGATTACCTTCGGATATTAATCTTACTGGTATTATAACCGCAAATAGTTTCAGTGGTTTTGGAACTAATTTGCAAGGACTTAATGCATCAAATATCAGCAATGGTACACTAAACAATTCCAGATTACCTTCAAATATTAATGTTTCGGGAATTATTACTGCATCCACAAATTTTAGCGGAAATATAACCGGAAACTTAACCGGTAATGTAAATTCTACAGGACTTTCAACATTTTCTGGAGGAATTGTTGGTAATGTAACCGGAAACTTAAGTGGTAATGTAAATTCTACAGGACTTTCAACATTTTCTGGTGGTATTTCTGGGAATGTAACCGGAAACTTAAGTGGTAATGTAAATTCTACAGGACTTTCAACATTTTCTGGAGGAATTGTTGGTAATGTAACAGGTATTGCAAGTACCGCAAGATATTTAACGGGAACTCCAAATATTGAAGTTGGAATCATCACCTCATCTTCAGTTAATATTGCAAAATCAAGTGGGGAAGTAGTACTCAATATTGGAAATTCTATTGGAGTTGGACAAAGTGCATCTCAGATTAGATTTGGAAGTCAAAAGGATACTCTAGACATTATCAATTTGGCTACTGGAGATATCAATTATTATATTCATTCTGGTAATCCAGGAATAAGTACTGGGAATTTTAATTGGTTATATGGGCAAAATAATGGAATATTGATGACTCTAACTTATGGTGGAAAGTTGGGAATCGGAATCACAAATCCAGTTAATGCATTTCATGTAGTTGGTATTGCCACAATAAGTTCAGATCTTTATGCTGGTGGAAATTTTGTATCAAACGGCACAATTACTGCAGGAACCGGAAGTAATCGTATCACTTTAGGAGGATCATCCTCAAATATTTTCCAAAATACAAATCTCAACAATGTTAGTGGAATTACAACACTGAGTCAATTGAATGTTACTGGAGTCTCTTCGATTGGTATTGGTACTGACAAACCAATAGTTAGTCTTGATGCCAGAAATAGAACGGCACTCTTTGGTCAGATTGGAATTAATACTACATCAGTAACACCAACTGTAGGATTAACTGTTCTTTCTGATATTATTTCTAGCGGATCCGTTGGATTAGGAACAACCAATATCGTTAATTTGGGAATTGAAATTTATAATAAAAATATTACCATTTCAAATGGAGTATCATTTTATAATAATTTATCCCGAATTGGATTTAATACTGCCATAGTTGTTGGTGCTCTTGATATGAGAAATGCGAATCTCTCAGCATCATTGAGATCTCCATTCTATCCACCAATTTTAACAACTTCCGAAAGGGATGCAATAAATGGCAATGTTCTTACTGGGGCTTTAATTTACAATTCAACAAGTTCAAGATTAGAACTCTTTAAAGGATCTGCATGGGTAGGTATTGCTACTATAGCATAAGACTTGACATAATTCAATAATACTGCTAGACTACCTTTGTTCCGGTTGAAGATGATACTTTAAGACACTTTAAGAACCGTCCACTCCACCCCCGTCACAGGGGGTTTTTTAGTGCTATAATGATTCGGTACACAACGAAACCGATGATTCTTCGTCCCCATCAGCAACGCGGTCTTAATGCTATGGTAAATCATAGAAAAGGTCAAATTATTATGTCAACTGGTGCTGGAAAAACTTCCACGATGATTTTTGATGTTATTCGGGAGTTTGAAAAGACTAGTCCCCAAACCATTGTGGTTGTTGCTCCCCGTATTCTTTTGGCGGAGCAGTTATCTTCTGAATTTTTAGAACATATTAATAACGCTTCTATTCTCCATATTCACTCTGGCAAAACATCCCACACTAGTACCACTAGTCCCAGTGCTATTCATTTCTGGGATAGTATTGTTGCCAAAGGAATCAGGCCTGATGGATCTCAAGGTGGTCATAAACTGATCTTTACGACTTATCATTCACTGATTCAGATTGAGCGATCTGGTATTGATGTAAATACCATCTATTTTGATGAGGCACACAACTCAGTTCAACGTCATTTCTTTGAATCAACCAAGCATTTCAGTAATCATGCTCAGCGTTGCTATTTCTTTACTGCAACTCCAAAGCATTCTGCTGTTGCATCCAAACCAGGAATGAATGATGGATCAGTCTATGGTCAAGTCATTTGTCAGGTTTCTGCACCTGAACTGGTGAATGGTGGATATATTCTTCCCCCTCAAGTTCAAGTACACTCTATGAGCGTTCATCGTGATAAGGAGTTTGCTGCAGAGCGTGATTGCATGACTCTTCTTGATACGATTCTCAATGAAGATAACATGGAGAAGGTGTTGGTGGCAGCACCAAACACTAAGGTTCTCATGCGTATGCTTGCAGAGACTGAATTCATGACAGAAGTGCAGTCTCATGGTTATGATGTCCTGTGGATCACCGCAAAGTATGGTGCATTCATCAACAATCAGAAGGTTGGTCGTGAGGTGTTCTTTGATACTCTGACTGAATGGGGTAAGGATTCTGAGAAGAAATTCATTCTTCTTCACTATTCTATTTTGAGTGAAGGTATCAACTGTCCTGGATTGACCTCCTGTGTGCTCATGAGGAACATGGATTACATTGCGATGGCACAGACCATCGGTCGTGTGATTCGACTCCATACAGACGATTCTAGGCGTCTCTCAGAAGGGACTTTGATTCCTGGACAGTTGAAGAACTATCACAAGGCATATGGATTCGTCCATGTTCCCGTCTATAGTAATACTGGCATTACAACCGCCAAGAAACTGCAGGCAGTCGTGAACACCATCTTTGTTCAAGGCGAACCTGCAATCTCCACCATCAACAAGTAAAAATCATGAAACATCGTGTTCAGTGCTACGTTCAAGGCAATGTGTTCTATGTGGAATGCTATGCTCGTGATTATCAGGATGCAAAGCGAGTTGCAAAGTCTCAGTATCCGAATGCACAGATCATCAATGTGACTGCAACATTTCGATGAGCATTCCAAACTATAGTGTATTGAATCCTGTACCTTCTGATCCTGCAGGTTATGTGACTAAGGATGAAATGTGGGCTGCGATTCCTTATGGTAATCAATTTATGATTATACATAATGGAAATCAGGTTCATGTGTCTAATAATTTGAACAGTGCAAAATCTTTTATTCATAATCAAATGAAACCTAAAAAGGTGAAGAAATTTGCAAAACCAAAACCTGGTTCTCCCACTGTAGCATCCTTTTTTACAAACTGATATGTCTGAATATTATTTCTGGTTCATACCATTTGCGATTATCTTTTATATGATGCTCGTGGATAAGAATGTTGCAGAATACATACTTCTTATCTTCAAGATTATTCGGGTAAACTTTGAAAGATCACTATGGATGATTCGGTTTCATCCATTCTGGATAAGAAATCCCATTGGTAAATGGTGGTATGCCAGAAAGTATGAGAAGATGATAAGAGAACTGACTAAACAGACACCTGAAAAACCGTCCACTGACCCTTGACTTTCGCAGTCAGGGGTTTTATAGTATACACATGAATCAAATCACCCGATGACTTACAACGCAACCATCAAGTTTTCCTACATCAACGACACAGAAACATCTCATAACAGGTATTTTCCTGAAACCGTAGATAAGCAGACGATTACTATTGAAGCACCTGCACAAGACTTGAATGTATGGCAGTATTTTGAACTCTTCAAGAGTTTTCTTCGTGCTGTTGGATTTGATGAGTATGGCATTATGGATGCTGCTTGTCGTGTTGCATTTAATGATTGCAACAGGGAAGATGATATGAAAAAGTTGATGGATGAGTATGAACTGCAAGATAAACAACCATTCACTTATGAGGATATCATTGTTCTGAAGGAAGAAATCCGTCAACTGAAAGAAAAACTTGCAAGCGTTCTTCCAGAGCAATATGTTGAAGAATATGTTGATCCAGATTATCCAAAGGATGATGGAACATCTTGGAATAAACCTTGGAATGGTTTAGTTCCTGGTTCTCCTGAGGCATATGCTAATTCGTGCAAGTGCCCAATTTTAGATAATCAGGAGATGCCTGATGATAAAAAGTGGGTGAATGGTGATTGTCCTCTTCACGGCACAGGAAAAAGGACACCTGAAGAACTGGCACAAGAGCACTCCCCAGATGCCCCTTGATGCCTTATAATACACTCGTACACACAAACCCCAATGATTAACCGACACCCAATCACCCCACCGCCGGAGTTGGTGCGTGAGTGGAATCAAGAAGCGACAGGTACTCACTTTGAGCCTTACGGGTATTCAGAGTTCATTGCCGCCCGCGCCGCCCGCTGGGGCGCCGACCAGGAGCTGGAGGCGTGTTGTGAGTGGATTCCCGAGTACTTCCAATGGAATCGCTCTATACAGGACGCTGACCGGCTCCGCGCCGCCCGCCGCCCCAATCCGCCAAGTTTGAAGGAGCAGGCGCTGGCATTGGTCAACAGCAACAAACCTTACTTGGACGACACCGCAATGGACACCATCCGCCGCGCACTGGAGGCACAATGACTTCCCAAAGTTCCACAGAATACCTTATAATACTCTTATACGCAATTCGCAAATAGCAAATGAAAATCCCTATGAAAGAATTCTTTAAGATGGTCACCAAGACTATTGCCGAACCTAATACTACAATCACAGAACAAGATAAACGAAAAGCAATTCGTGTATTTCTTTATCTTGATGAATTTATGATGGAGAATGTGCCAGAGTATTGTGGTGATACCGAGTTAGGTGAGATTGACTTTGGTACTTATGCTGCTGGTGTTCTTGATGAACTGGAGGGAAAATGAAAATTAAAAGTGTTTCTAAACCACATATCATTTATTATGTGGAAACTGATGCCCCAGATTTTCCAGAATATAGAACTAATGGAACTGGAACACATTGGGAAAATGCTATGGGTGAAAGTTGGGAACAAGTTTATAATGACGAAGAACTTAAAAAATTGTTTGAAGAATTTATGGAGGGTAAAAAATGAGTGGCGGGCATTTTACTGACTGTGGTTACGATTATTACAAGGTATCTCAGTTTGCTGATGAACTGGAGGCATTGCCCAATGGATGACCTTTCCCCTGCGGCTCAGTCCGTGCTGGATGCAGCAACAGTTCCCACTGGAGACTTCTGCCTAGAGAATGTTAATGAAATTGCCGCTGCCGCCCTTCGCGCTGCTGCAGATATAGTCGATGATCGTGAAGCGTCCCGGCAACTTGATGCTATTGCCTACGAACTGGAGGCACAATGAACTTTCCAGTGTTTCTAAACAAATGGGTAATCGGATTTTCTCCGATTAAGCACACAAATCTGTGGTATTGGTATCGTCTCATCAATCATTCTGGTTTTAGAATGGATGATAATATAAGGTATCGTGACTTCTGGACAAATCTGAATATGGGATGGTATAATATGACTCATACTTATGAAATGAAAAAGAAGTGGGGATGAAAATGAAACTCTTTGATTACCGATACCGTGATGATTATGGAAAGGACTACTATTTCTTCTTTCTAAAAACCAAGACATACACAGCACTTCAAATGTCTTTTAGCACCTGCGAGTATCCTGGTTGGCCTCACCTACAGATTACATTGGGGAGTGGCAGGCTCTTTGGTATGTTTGCCTATGCTTGGAAGTTTGGATTTGATATAGACTTATTCTCACATACTTGGAGGTGGGAGGGATGAAAGAATGGTTTGAAGATGCTTGGTGGTCTTGGAAATGCTGTATTCATTCCAGATTTGATTATAATGATAGAATTGATGTTGCAGCATTTTGGGAAGAACTCAACTATGGATGGTATCAAATGGAAAGTGATTATACTATGTCTCAACCAGGATTTGACCCTTATAATTTGATGAGTAGAAGTAATTATTATCCTTATGGAGTTTTCAAATGACTTACAAACTCAACCCAGAAGCAAAAGCATTCTCATATACTCGTGAAAATTTGTTTGAATGTATTACCAAAATCGTAGCACATCCTCATAATACCATCACCGAACACGACCAATCCCGTGCTCTTGCGATTATGGTAGTGTTTGAGGACTACGTTGCTAATTTCACTCATAGAGATGATGATGGAGAATACTATATTCCAGAGTGTGATGAATTGGACTTTCAAGATTTTGTAATTCAAAAACTTGGACTTGAGTATTATCATTATGTTGATGTTGATGAGGTATTGAAATGACTGAACAACCAAAACTGTTTGGAATGTGCGAAGAGCAACTAAATGCTTATCTAAAAGCAATGTCACAACCAAATCTTAATGATATGAGTGTGGAAGAACTGAAAGAGTATCTAAAAACTCAATCAAAACCACAAAGTTCTTATCAACCAGAAACAAAAAAGAAACCAGAAGAACCACCTCAATATTTTTACGACATTTCTACAAATCTTTTTATAGGATAATGACT
>Ga0304730_1003158_pt1 | contig 11250 bp, 9 predicted proteins | sample M_130628_MF_Meta_FD_190474 | JGI IMG/M metagenome (GOLD analysis project Ga0304730, IMG submission 190474) | Freshwater microbial communities from Lake Montjoie, Canada to study carbon cycling - M_130628_MF_MetaG (v2) (version 2) | ecosystem: Environmental > Aquatic > Freshwater > Lake | place...
CACCTTCGGTGCACCTGCCAATTGTACCCCATCCATTCGTATCGTTGGTTCCGGATTTCCCTTTCCAAATGGAGCCAGCTCCGCCAAGGCCTTGGCCATTTCAGGGGTCAAATGACTCGAACAAAACTGAATATCGATCGGAAGAGTTTTCTCAAATACCTCCGGAGCCACATGGGTCTCAAGCCAAGCCTGCAGCAAGTTTCGAAACTCAGCTACTCGCCCTGCTTCGATGACAATCCCGGCAGCCGCCTCATGCCCCCCAAAACCACGCAGGCACGGCGAGCACGCCCGCAGTGCATCCATCAGGGATAATCCTGGCAATCCACGGCCACTTCCCTTCCCCTCACCCGCCGAATTGATAGCGATAATAAAACTGGGCCGATGAAATTTCCGCGCCAACCTCGCTGCCACAATCCCTACCACACCCGGATGCCAACGTTCGCTTGCCGCCACGACCACCAATCCCTGCGGAGAAGCTCCCACCTGCTCCTCCGCCTCTCCTAAGGCAATCGCCTCCAACTCTTGTCGTTTGCGATTTTGCAGATCAAGTTCCCTAGCTAAGCGAGATGTCTCAGTCGGGTTGTGACTCAGTAAAAGCTCTAAGCCAGAACTGGCATCACCCACTCTTCCTCCCGCATTAATCCGCGGGCCTAACTGAAACCCCAAAGTAAATGAAGTGGGCGTTCTCTGCCCTACACCACTCACCTCCATTAAACGCTTGAGGCCCAAGTGGGATGTTTTTGCCAACCGTCGCAACCCTTCCCGAACAAAGATCCGATTATCCTCTTTGAGGGGCACAAGATCGGCCACTGTCGCAAGGGCAATCAGATCTAAAACATCCTTCAGATCAAATAGCTCCCGACCCCCTTGAGAGCGCTGATACGCATGGCACAGTTTAAAAACCAACCCCGCCGTGCAGAAATGGTGACCGGAGCTGCCTTTTTGCGGATTCACCATCGCATCCGCCAGCGGTTGGGGATCACTTAATTGATGGTGATCCACAATCAAAACCCTGATCCCTGCCTTTTTTAAGTGAGCTACCTCAGAGGCACTATTGGTTCCACAATCTAAAGCCACTACCACTTCCGGCCTCGCCCCCTGCCCCAGAGCACGATCCAAGGCGGCTTGAGTCAGGCCGTAACCCTCCTGCTGACGGTCAGGTAAGAATGTCCTTACCTCCTGCAACCCTAGTGCCGTTAAAAAAAGCTTCATCACAGTTGCACTGACAATCCCGTCCACGTCGTAATCAGAAAAGATCAGCACCCGCTTTTTCTCGAGAACTGTTTGCGCCAAAAGGGCGACCGCATCCGCCATCCCAGGCAGCTCTTCGGGTGCTCCCAAGCTAGACAATCTGGGTCGAAGAAAGTTTTCCTGCGCTGCCTCTTCGGTCAGACCACGCAGGCTTAGGAAGCGAGAAAGAAGCTCCTCCCCGCCACAATCAGCAGGCAAAACCAAAGTAGATTCAGACCAACGCATCCTCCTGCAATACGGTCTGTCAGACCGTTAGCAAGTCTGTCTAGCTTTGCTTTCTCCCAAACAACAAAACGATCGGACTCGCAATAAAGATCGAGGAGTACGTCCCCACGATAATCCCGATGAGAAGTATAAGGGCGAAGTCGTTGATGACCCTTCCTCCAAGAATGAACAGCACCAGAACAGCCAAAAAGGTTAATCCCGACGTGAGAAGCGTTCGGCTCAAAGTCTGATTGATCGCTAAGTTCATCACCTCAGCACGATTCGCACCTGTTCCACCACGGAAAAACTCCCGAATTCGATCGAAGATCACGATGGTGTCATTAATCGAATAACCAGCCACGGCCAGAATGGCGCCGACCATCGGGAGGGAAAGCTCCCGTCCCAAAAGGGCGAATAGGCCCAGACTTATTAGAACATCGTGTAATAGCGCAACGATCGCACCAATGGCGAAGGCAGTCTCAAATCGCCACGTGGTATAAAGGAAGATCGCAATCACTCCAAGAATCAGGGCGATCAGAGCTTTCTGCTTGAGCTCATTGCCCACTACCCCTGCCACTTTATCTAGCTGCAACTGCCGAAACTGAGCCTGGGGGAAATCTCGAACCAGCGTCTCACCCGCCTTTTCGCCCAGTCCAAAGCCCGTTCGCAAAGAAAGCACCTCCTGACCCCCTACCGGACTGCGCTGGTACTGAACCACCTCAGCCATGCCACCCAAGGCCGAGCGAATCTTTCCATCATCCACCTTTTCCTGAAAGCTGAAGGTCACAAGATCTCCGCCTGTAAAATCGACTCCCAACACTTTTTCACCCTTGATAGCAACAGTCACCAACCCCGCTCCAAGAAGAAGACCCGATAAAACAAAGGCCGGTCCCCGTAACCCTAGGAAGTTGATTTTACAGTTCTCAAAAAGCCGCATCATATGCAGCGATCCTTTACCCCCCTTTTCCGCTAACCATTCCACCCCTGTGCGACTAATGATCAAAGCGGCAAACATGCTGGAGAAGATTCCTAGGCAAAGCACCGTGGCAAAACCCTGAACAGGCCCGGACCCTTGCCAAAAGAGGATTGAGGCCGCAATCACCGTTGTCACGTTCGCGTCCAAAATCGAGCTGAACGCTCGCTGGAAACCAGATCCCACGGCCTCCAATGCTGTACGATGATGCGACAACTCTTCTCGAATTCGCTCAAAGACTAGAACGTTCGCATCCACCCCGATGCCAATGGTCAAAATCAAACCAGCCAACCCTGGTAGGGTCAGAGTGAAACCAAACTGAGCCAGCAGACCCAAGAGAATTAAAATATTTAAGGCCAATCCAAATACCGAAATCAAACCCAGCCAACGATAGTAAATCAGCGCAAAAAGACCCACCGCCACAATACTTACCCAGCCTGCAAGAAAACCGCTCTGGACCGAACTCGCCCCAAGACTCGGATCTACCCCGCGTTCATCAATAATCGACACGGGATTTTCAAGGGGATTCTTAAGAACACTCGCCAGCTCTTCCGCCTCGACAGAAGACATATTGCCTCCAGAGATCTCACAACTGCCGTAGATCGCGCTCCGAATGACTGGTGCTGAATAAACTTCCCCGTCGAGAATCACCGCAAGACGCCGACCAATATTCTGCTCGGTCAGATTCCCGAACTTTTTCCGTCCTTCAGGGTTAAATTCAATAATAACAACCGCACGACCCAGCTGATCTACGCTCCGAAATGCATTCGCAACACTCTTGCCGGATATTTCGGTTCTCCTCCGCACTAAGATCGGACTCTCTTTTACCGTGCCGTTAGGTTGGCGATCCCTCAGCTTTAGCAGCTGATACTCAATCGGTAGCTGAGGGGTCTTGCCCTTCGCCTCTGCAACCAACTCGTCACTCCGCTCATGAACTAAGGTAAACTCGAGTTTCGCCACCCGCTCCAACTGCCGACGGTAGGATGCCTTATCCTCCTCACTCACCCCAGGAATCTGAACAATGATACGATTTTCCCCTACCGGCTGAATCACTGGCTCTGCGACTCCGACCGAATCCACCCGCTTACGAATAACCTCCACAGCCTGATCCAGCGTCGCTCGGCTTGTGCTTCCTGCTAGCTCGAGCAAGAACTGCGTGCCCCCTCGCAAATCTAAACCCGGCTTAATCCTAACTTTCCACGCCCCTGCATCATCTTTTGTAAAGAGAGAGGACAAGCAAAGCCCCGTAAGAGCTAAAGTAAGAAAAACGCTCAGACGCATCCGCTTGCGCGTCTCGTTCGTAAGAAAGTATCCGATGAATAGAACGAAAAAAACCAGACTTAAGCCGAATTGAATTCCGATCATAAAAATATGCCTTAGTTAGCCGGCTTCTCTTCAGAGCCTTTTTCCACCGAGGTGATGCTGGCGCGTGACACCTCAATCTTGACGTTATCCGCAATCTTTAGAACCACCACCGCATCCTTTAAATTCGCGACCGTCCCATAAATACCACCTGCTGCAAGAACTCGATCTCCCGTCTTGATCGATTGGATCAACTTCTCGGTCTCTTTTTGACGCTTCATTTGTGGCCGCAATAAAACGAAATACATCAAAACAAAAAGGATCACTAAAGGCAAAATCTGCACCCAAGCAGGCGGGGCGCTCCCATCCGCCGCAGGAGGCGCCATCAGGAGCGGGATTTGACCCACCCAATTCACATCAAACATCATGATTCTCTTCTTCCTCCTTGGATGACCCACCTCGCTGATACCGCTCCAAGAATTCGCGGGACCAACTTTGCCACCGACCCTCGAGGATCGCTCCCCGGGCAAGCCGGAGTGTCTCAAGATTGAAGAAGAGGTTATGCAGGGAAATCAACCGTAATCCCAGCAGTTCTTCCGCCTTGATTAGATGTTGGATATAGGCACGACTGAAGCGCAGACAAGTATAACAGCCACAACCCTCCACAATTGGCCCCTCATCGCGGGTCCAGGTCGACTTCCGAACGGAGGCTGGTCCAGTCACGGTGCAGGCCGTCCCATTCCGCGCCACCCTCGTAGGCAGCACGCAATCAAACATATCCACCCCCTTGCCAATCATTCGCACCATCTGATCCGGATGACCCAAGCCCATCACATAGCGGGGCCGATCGACGGGTAAATAGGGCGCACTCGCATCCACGGCCGCCATCATCTCTTTTTCAGGTTCCCCGACACTCACCCCACCAATTGCATACCCATCGAAACCAATCTCCTGAAGTGCCTGACAACTCCTTTTTCGCAAATCCGCCTGATCCCCACCCTGCACAATTCCAAAAAGCAGATTCTGTGTTCCCGTCGCCTTCTGCTCCTCCCGACACAGCTTGGCCCAACGTAAAGTGCGCTCTAAACTTTTCTCTAGCACTTCTCTTGAACAAGGCCACGGAGGACACTCATCAAAGGCCATCATAATGTCCGATCCTAAAGTCACCTGCGCCCTCACTGCTTCTTTCGGACCCAAAAATAACCTTTTCCCATCCACATGGCTTGAAAACCACACACCCTCCTCTTTCACCTCCCGAATCTTCGCCAAACTGAATACTTGAAATCCACCGCTATCGGTCAAAATCGGCCCACTCCAACGCATGAATTTATGCAGCCCTCCCATCTGCTCCATCACCTCCAACCCCGGCCTGACCACCAAATGATAAGTATTTCCTAAAAGAATCTGCGCCCTCATCTCAATCAACTCATCCGGGCTCACCCCTTTGACCGAGGCCTGAGTTCCTACCGGCATGAAAACCGGGGTCTGCACCTCCCCATGCGCCGTCTTGACCACCCCCGCCCTCGCCTCTCCATCCGTCTTCTCCAATGTAAAAACCTCCGCCGCACTCTTCATGGAATAATTACTTCTAATCCCTTCGGTACGATCTGAAAATCCACTGGAGTCTTTCCGCAATACTCACCATCTACCTCCAGCGCGACCGACTTCTCTGCCTCCACCTTAAGCGCGGGCACCTGCATGTAGGTCACTTCGGGCAGCGAATTTGGCCCACCGAGCAGAACCGCCTGTAAATACCACAGAAGATCCAAGGGCCCCGACTTGGGAAACACACAAACATCCAGTTTTCCATCCGCCATCTCCGCTTTGGGAAAAAATTGAAACGGTCCGCCATAATGTCTGCCATTTCCAATCAGAACCATCGCCCCCCGAATCTCCTTCTTTCCCGGAATTTTCACACGCAGAACAGGCGCAGGCGACACCATCAGCTGGGCCGCCGTCAAAAGATAGCTCCACGGACCCCACGCCCTCTTGGCATCAGGATGAGTCCTGCGCACCGTCTCCGCATCTAATCCCACCCCAGCCAATTGAATAAACCTCCGCTCATTGGCTAAACCTAAATCCAGTCGCTTTCTCTTTCCTGCCCGAATCACCTCCAGCGCTTTTTCTAATCCTGGCGGAATCCCCAACTCTAGTGCCAGGACGTTCATCGTACCCACCGGCAACACTCCTAAAGTACAAACTTTTGGATCCAACCCGTTCAACACCTCATTCACCGTCCCATCGCCACCCGCCGCAATAATCGTTCGGAACCCCTTCGCCACCGCTTCCCGCGCTATTTTTTCCCCATGCCCCGGTCGCTCCGTAAGGAACACTTTTGCCTCGGGCACCAGCTTCACCATTTGGCTTAATGTTTTTCGCGCCTGATCCCCCTTGGCGGCGGGGTTCAGAATGATGCATAACTTGCTGTGTGAAGAAGAAGCCATCTAAAGGTCATAGGGAAGAAAAAGCCCCGTGTCAGTCTCGCCGAGGGGGCGGGTTTCTCCGAATCACGGCAGGAGTCCACAGAAGCCGCCGCCTGACTGTCCCACCGATTCCAGGTTTGCGACCCGCCCAAGACCGAGTTCGAGCCGCAGTTTTCTCCGCCCTCGGCGCCCTCGTTCCTGAAGCTCGCATCCTCGATCTCTTTGCTGGCACCGGTGCCTACGGGATTGAAGCTCTCAGCCGGGGCGCTCAATCCGCCCTCTTTGTGGAGCAAAACCCCCGCACTGCCGAAGCCCTTCGGGAAAATCTTCTCGACCTTAACTACTCTTTTCCCGTTCTAACTAACCCTGTCGAAAATTGGCTCCCCCAATCCACTGCTCTTTTCGATCTTATCTTTCTCGATCCACCCTATGATCAGACAGGCGCAGAGCTCTCACGCTGGAAAGTGGTCCAAGGAATCGAGCGACTCCTCGCCCCAGGAGGCCGAATCATTTGGGAACACCATCCCTCCTCGCAGTGGAGCCCCCAAGAGCCCCTCAAGCAAGTTTGGCATCGAACCTACGGTCGGAGCTGTGTCTCCTTTCTGACCGCTCCAGACGCTCGTTGACGCTCCGAAACCTCTTCGCTACTTTCAAAACTCTATGGCGAATAAAAAAATAGCAATCAATGGGTTCGGACGCATCGGCAGGCTCGTCTTTCGTGCCCTCTGTCAACAAGGCCTCCTTGGAAAACAATTTGATGTCGTCGCCATCAACGATCTCGTTCCTGCAGACAACCTCGCCTATCTCGTGAAATACGACTCGACGCAAGGCCGATTCCACCTTGATGTGGCCAGCGCTAAATCCTCTCCCTCTGTCGCTGAAGATGACGTCCTCGTTGTCGACGGCCATAAAATCAAATGCTTAGCCGTCAAGGAAGGCCCCACCGCCCTCCCTTGGAAGGATTTGGGAGTCGATTATGTCATTGAGTCCACCGGTCTCTTTACCGAAGCAGATAAAGCTAAGGGCCACATCACTGCAGGATGTAAAAAAGTCATCATCTCCGCTCCGGCCAAAGGCGAGGATATCACCGTGGTCATGGGGGTAAACCACACCAAGTACGACAACGCCAAACATCACATCATCTCCAACGCCTCCTGTACCACCAACTGTCTCGCCCCACTCGTCCATGTTCTCCTCAAGGAGGGATTTGGCGTGGATGAGGGCCTCATGACTACCGTCCATAGCTACACCGCCACTCAAAAAACGGTCGACGGCCCTTCCCGCAAAGACTGGAAAGGTGGCCGCTCGGCCGCCATTAACATCATCCCCTCAACAACCGGTGCCGCCAAAGCGGTCGGCCTCGTCTGCCCCGAAGTTCAAGGAAAACTTACCGGCATGTCCTTCCGCGTTCCCACCCCGACGGTCAGCGTGGTCGACCTCACCGTTCGCACGACCAAAGACACCTCTTACGAGGAAATTTGCCAAGCCATGAAAAAGGCCTCGGAAACCTATCTCAAAGGGATCCTGGAATACACCACCGACGAAGTTGTCTCCTCCGACTTCATTCATAGCCAAGCCTCCAGTATTTTTGATGCAAGTTCAGGCATCGGTTTGAATAAGCGTTTTTTCAAACTGGTCAGCTGGTACGACAACGAATGGGGCTACAGCAATCGCTGTGTCGACCTCCTTCGCCACATTGCGGGCTGATTCGTCGTGCCAAAACTCACCGTCCAAAGCCTTCAACCCAAAGGCCAACAGGTTTTTCTAAGGGTCGACTTCAATGTTCCCTTCGAACCCTCCCCCGACGGCCCCAAGGTTTCGGATGACACCCGAATCCAAGAAACTCTTCCCACTCTCAACCTCCTTCTTGAGAAAGGAGCCTCACTCGTTCTTGCCAGTCATCTAGGCCGTCCAAAGGGAAAGCCTGTCGAAAAATATTCTCTTCGCCCCATCGCGGCCCATCTGTCCAAACTTCTCAATCGCCCCGTTCAGTTTGCCAGTGACTGCATCGGCCCTGTTGCCGACCAGGCACGAGCCGCTCTTAAACCTGGCGAAATCCTCTTGCTCGAAAACGTCCGCTTCCACGTCGAAGAGGAAAAGAATGATCCCATATTCGCTAAAAAACTTCTCGGTAGTGCAAAAATCTACGTCAACGATGCCTTTGGGTCCGCTCACCGAGCCCACGCCTCCACCGAGGGATGCGCCCGCCTCGCCTCCATAGCTGTTGCAGGCCTTCTCATGGATAAAGAGCTCCGCTATCTCGGAACTGAGCTGTCAAATCCCAAGAGACCATTCCTCGTGATCTTGGGCGGCGCTAAGGTGGGCGATAAAATCGGAGTCCTCCGTGCACTTTTACAGAAAGCCAACACCATTCTTATTGGCGGAGGAATGAGCTACACCTTCCGGCTTGCCCAAGGTCGCAAAATCGGAAAATCACTTTGTGAACCCGATAAAGTCGATCTCGCAAAAGAGATTCTCGCAGAGGCAGAGAAACGAGGAGTAAAACTGCTCCTCCCCGAAGATACGTTCATGGTGGAAAAGCTCGATTTTGCAGCCAGGCAAGTCTCCCCAGGAAAATTTACGCAACCTGGCGAGGATATTCCCGATGGATGGGAGGGAGTCGATATCGGCCCGCAAGCTCGTCAGACCTACGCCAAGGAAATCGCCTCAGCCTCTACCATTCTCTGGAATGGTCCTATGGGAGTTTTTGAAATTCCAGCCTGCGCCGAGGGTACTTTTGCCATCGCCAAGGCCGTCGCCGCCAACCGCTCCGCCGTGTCCATCATCGGCGGTGGCGATTCCGTCACTGCCATCAAACAAGCCGGAGTGGGAAATCAGGTCACCTTTATCTCAACAGGAGGCGGGGCCTCTCTTGAGTTTCTAGAAGGAAAGATTCTTCCCGGTGTCGCAGCCCTACAGGACCAGGTATGAACCAAACGAAGAAAGCAAATCCGCGGCGCCCTCTCGTTGCCGGAAACTGGAAAATGCATCGCACCGCATCCGACACCAAGGTTTTGATCGAAGATATTGTCAAACGAGTCGACCGCGTTGCTAACGTCGACCTCGTCGTTTGCCCTCCCTTCACCTCTCTTGCCACAGCCCACGAAACTCTTGGGCGTCACAGCATCCTCGCACTTGGAGCCCAAACCATGCACTCATCCAAGGAGGGTGCTTTTACGGGCGAAATCTCTGGACCTATGCTTCGCGAGTTCGGGGTTCGCTATGTGATTCTCGGCCATTCAGAGCGCCGTCAGTTCTATAACGAAACAGATCAAACAGTCGCCGCCAAAGCAATCGCCGCAGTAAGTTACCACCTTCGCCCTATTGTTTGTGTAGGCGAAACCCTTTCCCAAAGGGAATCCGAGGAAACCAAGACAGTAATCGACTTCCAAGTACGTACCTCCCTTGCGGGATTCCCGGTCGACCAGATCGAAGAACTCGTCGTCGCCTATGAACCCGTTTGGGCGATCGGAACAGGCAAAGTTGCTTCCCCTACCCAAGCCAATGAGGTCCATATGCAAATCCGTACACTCTTAACCAAGATGTTCGGTGATCCAGGTGCCGCCGTTCGCGTAATCTATGGGGGGAGCGTTAAGCCGGAAAATGCTGTCGACCTAATGTCTCAGTCCGATATCGACGGCGCACTGGTCGGCGGAGCAAGTCTCGACGCGCGGGCCTTTTTCGATATTATTGAAGCTACCCGACCCGCTCGGCCCAACTCTAATGATTAATTTAGCCATCTACGTCCTCTTGGGAATCAACCTCTTGGTTTGCATTCTCTTGACCCTACTCGTTCTCATGCAAAAGCCCCGTTCCGAGGGCCTCGGCGCCGCTTTTGGGGGTAATTTTACCGACTCGATCTTTGGCGCCCAAACTTCCGATGTCCTTACCAAAGGGACAATCTGGTTGGGTGGTATTTTCATGACCCTGACTCTCGTCTTAGGTGTTCTCTATAGCCATCGCCAAGCCAACAGCAGTAGTTTGAAAGACGAACTATCAAAACCCGTCGCCCCGATTTCAGCACCCGCCAACACGATCACTAACTCTGTCACTCTTACGAATGGTTCTCTTGCACCCACCCCATCCTCGAATCCCCAACCTGCATCGAAACAGGCGGAAACCGCACCGGCTCCCGCCCAACCCTGATGACTTTTTGCCGGGGCATCCCCGGCCTGACCGGCCTTCTACTCGCCACTTCAATCCTCACATCCTGCCAATCCCGACCTCGTGCCGATCTTGTAATCTGTAACGGAGCCGAACCTCAGACTCTCGATCCTGCTCTCGTCTCCGGCCAACTCGAAGGCCGTATCTGCAGTGCACTCTACGAAGGTCTTACTCGAAGGGATTCGCGCGGAAAATCGGTTCCCGCCGCTGCAGAAAAGTGGGAGATTTCGCCCGACGGAAAAGTCTACACCTTCCATCTTCGCCCCGATCTTCGCTGGTCCAATGGAGAGCCCATCACCTCACACGACTACCGCTACAGCTGGCTTCGCGCTCTCCAACCAAGCACCGCCTCCCCCTATGCAGAAATTCTTTTCGGCATTCAAAACGCAGAAGCATTTCATCAAGGCAAGCTACCCGCCGACTCCGTAGGCCTCGAAACCCCCGACCTCCAAACACTCCGTGTTCGCCTCACTCATCCGCTGCCCTATTTTCCCTCACTCACATCCTTCACCACGTATCTTCCCGTTCACCAAGCTACCGTGGAAAAGTATGGGGATCGCTGGACTCAACCCAACTCATGGGTCGGTAATGGGCCCTACCGGCTGCTGGATTGGAAAATTAACGACCGCGTCTCTTTAGAAAAGAATCCATATTATCACTCCCCCGAACGAGCCCAACTTCAGCGAATCGATGCCCTCGCAGTTACTCGCGCCAGCACCGCTTTCAACCTCTACTCCACCGGTCAGGCCGACCTACTTCTCGATAAAGGTCTCGTTCCCTCCCTCATGCTACCCCAACTTCGCGGACGCTCCGACTTTCACCCCGGCCCACTTCTTGCCACCTACTTTTATCGCTTCAACGTCACCCGTCCCCCCTTTCAAGATGTCCGCGTCCGCCGTGCCTTCGCCCTGGCCATCGATAAGGAGTCGATCA
>Ga0304730_1003159_pt1 | contig 11248 bp, 5 predicted proteins | sample M_130628_MF_Meta_FD_190474 | JGI IMG/M metagenome (GOLD analysis project Ga0304730, IMG submission 190474) | Freshwater microbial communities from Lake Montjoie, Canada to study carbon cycling - M_130628_MF_MetaG (v2) (version 2) | ecosystem: Environmental > Aquatic > Freshwater > Lake | place...
TAGAAGAAGCAGCCGCTGTTGAAACAGAAGTTGTTGCAGAAGCAACACCAGTTGAAGTAGAAGTAACCCCAGAAACAGAAGAGAAGGAATAACGAATATGGCAAAGCTCAATACAGAAGACCTATTGGCACAGTTCAAAGAAATGACATTGGTCGAGCTCTCAGAGTTCGTTAAGTCATTTGAATCTGAATTCGATGTAACAGCTGCAGCACCAGTTGCAGCTGCAGCAGCAGGCGGTGCCGCAGGTGGCGCAGCAGCAGCTGAAGCACAAGATGAATTCACAGTCATCCTCGAAAGCGCTGGATCACAGAAGATTGCCGTGATCAAGGAAGTTCGTGCGCTCAACTCAGCACTTGGCTTGAAAGAAGCTAAGGATCTCGTTGATGCAACACCAGCTACTTTGCTCGAGAAGGCAAACAAGGAGACAGCAGATAAGGCAAAGGCAGCACTAGAGGCAGCTGGCGCAACAGTTACAATCAAGTAATTTCCACAAAAAAGGGCCCCGACTTCGGTTGGGGCCCTTTTTTTATGATACAAGCGCCCAGTTGGACAGGGCGGGGGGTCGAGCGCTACCCTTCACGTTCGCACAAATTTCTTATGGTCAATGCATATAGCGGCTGAGACCTAATAGTTGTGTGTTCCCGCAATATTGTCTGGAAGGACATCTCTTGGCCGCGTTGAAAAAAAGTTCAGTAGCCCCACGTCGTATTTCATTCGCAAAGATTCGTGAACCTCTCGAAGTTCCAAACCTTCTAGCTCTCCAAGTTGAGAGTGTTGATTGGCTATTGGGCAACGAAGCATGGCGCACACGAATTGCTCAATCTGATTCCACTAATCGCGGTGAAATCCCTACAACTTCTGGTCTAGAAGAAATCTTTGAAGAGATTTCTCCGATCGAAGATTTCCAGGGATCAATGAGTCTCTCATTCCGCGATCACCGATTCGAGCCACCTAAGTACTCAATTGAAGAGTGCAAAGAGCGCGACATGACTTACTCACGACCATTATTCGTGACTGCAGAATTCACCAACAACATCACTGGTGAAATTAAGTCACAGACAGTTTTCATGGGCGACTTCCCAGTGATGACAGCTCGCGGAACTTTCGTTATTAACGGAACAGAGCGCGTAGTTGTTTCACAGCTAGTTCGTTCACCTGGTGTTTATTTCGAACGCACAATCGAAAAGACTTCAGATAAAGATGTTTACACTGCAAAGGTCATTCCAAGCCGCGGTGCTTGGTTGGAATTTGAAGTTGATAAGAAAGATCTTGTTGGTGTTCGTATCGACCGCAAGCGCAAGCAATCAGTAACTGTTTTCTTGAAGGCACTCGGTTGGTCAGAAGATCAAATTCTTGAAGAGTTTGGTGAGTTCGAATCAATTCGTGCAACTCTTGAAAAAGATACAGTCAAGACACAAGATGAAGCGCTGCTCGATATTTATCGCAAGCTACGTCCAGGTGAGCCTCCAACAAAGGAAGCTGCCCAAAACCTTATTGAGAATCTTTACTTCAATGCAAAGCGTTATGACTTGGCCAAGGTCGGTCGCTTTAAGGTAAACAAGAAGCTTGGTCTTGATCTAGAACTCAAGCAATCACTTCTTACTATTTCTGACATTGTTGCAACGTTGCGCTATTTGGTAACGCTTCACCAAGGTCAAGGTGCTGCCGACCTATTGATGGAATACGGTCGCGAAGTACGTGTAGAAAAGGACGATATCGATCACTTCGGTAACCGTCGCCTGCGCACAGTTGGTGAATTGATTCAGAATCAGGTTCGGATCGGCTTGTCACGTATGGAGCGCGTTGTTCGCGAGCGTATGACAACACAAGATGTTGAAGCGATTACTCCTCAAACACTTATTAACATTCGTCCAGTTGTTGCATCAATCAAGGAGTTCTTCGGAACTTCTCAGTTGTCGCAGTTCATGGATCAAACAAATCCATTGTCAGGTCTTACACACAAGCGTCGTCTTTCAGCGCTCGGACCTGGTGGTCTCTCACGTGATCGCGCGGGCTTCGAAGTTCGCGACGTTCACCCATCTCACTACGGACGTATGTGTCCAATTGAAACTCCTGAAGGACCAAACATTGGTCTCATCGGTTCACTTGCAACATACGGTCGCGTAACTGCATTCGGATTTATCGAAACTCCTTATCGCAAAGTTGAGAAAGGCCGCGTCACTGACAAGGTTGATTATCTAACTGCTGATGAAGAAGATGAGCACGTTATTGCTCAGGCAAATGCACCACTAACAGATGACAATCACTTTGCTGAAGCACGCGTACTGGTACGTCGTCGCGGCGGAGAAGTTGAATACATTCATGCTGACGAAGTTGATTACATGGATGTTTCACCACGTCAGATGGTTTCTGTTGCAACAGCAATGATTCCATTCCTTGAGCACGACGATGCTAACCGTGCACTTATGGGTTCTAACATGATGCGTCAGTCTGTTCCATTGATGCGTGCAGAAGCTCCACTTATCGGTACCGGTATGGAATTCCGCGCAGCAGTTGATGCAGGCGATGTTGTTACTGCAACTCATGCAGGTGTTGTTACTGAAGTAACTGCTGATGAAGTCAAAGTTATGGCAGATGACAGCAGCTACCAAACATATTCACTTCACAAGTTCACACGTTCAAATCAAGGAACTTCATATAACCAAAAGGTTGTTGTTTCTGAAGGCGCACGCGTTGAAGTTGGCTCAGTAATTGCTGACGGCCCATGTACCGATAACGGTGAAATGGCACTTGGTAAGAACTTGCTCGTGGCATTTATGTCATGGGAAGGTCACAACTACGAAGATGCGATCATTTTGTCGCAGCGTCTAGTTCAAGACGATGTACTTACATCAATTCACATTGAGGAATACGAAGTTGATGCACGCGATACCAAACTTGGTGCCGAAGAAATCACACGCGATATTCCTAACGTCTCTGAAGAAGTACTTGCTGACCTAGATGAGCGCGGAATTATTCGCGTTGGCGCAGATGTTGTACCTGGCGATATCTTGGTTGGAAAGGTAACTCCAAAGGGAGAAACTGAACTCACACCTGAAGAGCGTTTGCTCCGTGCAATCTTTGGTGAGAAGGCTCGCGAAGTTCGCGATACATCTCTCAAGGTTCCACACGGTGAATCAGGAAAAGTTATTGGCGTAAAGATCTTCGAATCAGAAGAAGGCTTCGAACTTGCAGCTGGCGTAAACCAATTGGTTCGCGTCTACGTTGCACAGAAGCGCAAGATTCAAGATGGTGACAAGCTTGCTGGTCGCCACGGTAACAAGGGTGTTATTTCAAAGATTCTTCCAGTCGAAGATATGCCATTCCTTGAAGATGGAACTCCTGTCGATGTAATTCTTAACCCACTTGGTGTACCTGGACGTATGAACGTTGGACAGGTTCTTGAAATGCACCTCGGTTGGGTTGCAAAGACTGGTTGGGATATTTCCGGTGTTGATGAGGCGTGGCAGAAGCACCTCAAAGATATTGGTGCACAAAAGGGAGAACCAGGAACAAAACTTGCAACACCAGTATTCGATGGTGCTCGCGAAGATGAAATCGCTGGATTACTTTCAAGCACATTGCCTAACCGCGATGGAAATCAACTAATTGGTAAGAGCGGAAAGGCGCGACTATTTGATGGCCGTTCCGGAGAGCCTTATCCAACTCCAATTTCAGTTGGATACATGTACATCTTGAAACTTCACCACTTGGTGGACGACAAGATTCACGCACGTTCAACTGGTCCTTACTCAATGATCACGCAACAACCACTGGGTGGAAAAGCTCAGTTCGGTGGTCAGCGATTTGGTGAGATGGAAGTGTGGGCACTTGAAGCTTATGGTGCTGCTTACACACTTCAGGAATTGCTCACAATCAAATCAGATGACGTGCTTGGTCGCGTAAAGGTTTACGAAGCAATTGTTAAGGGCGAAAACATTCCTGAACCAGGTATCCCTGAATCATTCAAGGTACTTATCAAGGAAATGCAATCGCTGTGTTTGAATGTTGAAGTGCTCTCTTCAGAGGGTGTCGCAATTGAAATGCGCGATACAGATGAAGAAGTATTCCGTGCCGCTGAAGAGCTAGGTATCAACTTGTCACGAGTTGAGCCAAGCAGCGTTGAAGAAATCTAAGGGGGAAAATAACTATGTTAGATGTTAACTTCTTTGATGAATTGCGTATCGGCCTCGCATCGGCTGAAAACATTCGCGATTGGTCATTTGGCGAAGTAAAGAAGCCAGAGACAATCAACTACCGAACACTCAAGCCAGAGAAGGATGGACTCTTCGACGAGAAGATCTTCGGACCAACTCGTGACTGGGAATGTTATTGCGGTAAGTACAAGCGCGTTCGATTTAAGGGAATCATTTGCGAGCGTTGCGGTGTTGAAGTAACACGCGCAAAAGTTCGTCGTGAACGAATGGGTCACATCGAGCTTGCTGCTCCTGTAACTCACATCTGGTACTTCAAGGGTGTTCCAAGCCGTTTGGGTTACCTGCTTGATCTTGCACCTAAGGATCTTGAAAAAGTTATTTACTTTGCTGCATACATGATCACAGAAGTTGATGCAGAAGCACGCGAAGAAGATATGCCACAACTTGAAAAGAAGTTGGCTAACGATCGCAAGAAGATCGAAACACGTCGCGACAATGACCTCGATGTTCGCCTCAAGAAGCAAGAGTCAGATCTTGGCGAACTTGAAGCAGAAGATGCGAAGGCCGATGTAAAGCGCAAGGTTCGTGAAGCTGCAGAGCGTGAACTTAAGACAATTCGTGATCGTTCAGAGCGCGAACTCACACGTTTGGAAGATGTATGGACTCGTTTCAAGAACTTGAAGGTTCAAGATCTTGAAGGCGATGAGAACCTCTACCGCGAAATGCGTGATCGTTACGGCATGTACTTCAAGGGTGACATGGGTGCTGCTGCAATCAAGCGCCGCCTAGAAACTTTTGATCTAGAAGCTGAATTCAAGATCCTCAACGATCTCTCTGAAAATGGAAAGGGTGCAAAGAAGACTCGCGCTATCAAGCGCCTCAAGGTCGTCAATGCATTCATGACAACAAGTAATCACCCAGCATCAATGGTTCTTGATTGCGTACCTGTTATTCCACCTGATCTTCGCCCAATGGTTCAACTCGATGGCGGACGTTTCGCGACATCAGATCTCAACGATCTTTATCGTCGCGTTATCAACCGTAACAATCGTTTGAAGCGCCTTGCAGATCTTGGTGCACCAGAGATTATCGTCAACAATGAAAAGCGTATGTTGCAAGAAGCAGTAGACGCACTATTTGATAACGGTCGTCGTGGTCGTCCAGTAACTGGTCCAGGTAACCGTGCACTCAAGTCACTCTCTGACATGCTCAAGGGTAAGCAAGGACGTTTCCGTCAGAACTTGCTCGGAAAGCGCGTTGATTACTCTGGTCGTTCAGTAATTGTTGTTGGACCACAGTTGAAGTTGCACCAGTGCGGTCTTCCAAAGCAGATGGCACTCGAACTCTTCAAGCCATTCGTAATGAAGCGTCTTGTAGATCTCAATCACGCGCAGAATATTAAATCTGCAAAGCGTATGGTTGAGCGCGCACGTCCAGTTGTGTGGGATGTTCTCGAAGAAGTGATCGCCGAGCATCCAGTACTTCTTAACCGCGCACCTACCCTTCACCGTCTAGGTATCCAAGCTTTCGAGCCACAATTGGTTGAAGGTAAAGCAATTCAGATTCACCCACTCGTATGTACGGCATTCAACGCTGACTTCGACGGTGACCAGATGGCAGTTCACTTGCCGCTATCTGCTGAAGCGCAAGCAGAAGCACGTATTTTGATGCTCTCTTCAAATAACATCTTGTCACCATCTAGTGGTCGACCAATTACTACTCCTACACAGGACATGGTTCTTGGTTTGTACTCACTTACATGTGCACGCGATGGAGAAAATGGCGAAGGCCGCGCATTTGGATCTATTCCAGAAGCGATCATGGCTTACGACCAACGCTCACTTGCATTGCAAGCAAAGATATCGATCCGTATCGATAAGTCCGGAGAGACTCTCGAAACAACTCTTGGTCGCGCACTATTCAATGAGGCACTTCCAGCAAAATTTGAATTCATTGATAAGGATGTAACTAAGAAAGAACTTGGTTCCATCATCAATACTTTGGCAGAAACATATGCAAAGGTTGAAGTTGCCGAAACACTCGATCTGCTCAAGGAACTCGGTTTCTATTGGGCAACTCGCGCCGGTGCAACAATTGGTATCGAAGATTTCAATGTTGCTCCCGATAAAGAAGCAATTCTTGCTAAGTACGAACCAGCAACAGAAAAAATCGCAACCCAATACGAAAAGGGCTTGATTACAGATGATGAGCGTCGTCAAGAACTCATCGAAACCTGGAATAAAGCAGTACTTGAAGTTCGTGCTTCTATGGAGAAGAGCTTCAAGCACACAAACCCTGTATGGATGATGGTTACATCTGGTGCACGCGGTAACTGGATGCAAATCCAGCAGATCGGTGCAATGCGTGGTCTTGTAGCAAACCCAAAGGGTGAAATTATTACTAGCCCAATCAAGTCGAACTTCCGCGAAGGCCTGTCAGTACTTGAGTACTTCATGTCTACACACGGTGCTCGTAAGGGTCTTGCAGATACTGCACTTCGTACAGCAGATGCTGGTTATCTAACACGACGTCTGTGCGACGTTGCACAAGATGTAATTATTCGTGAAGAAGATTGCGGTACTGATCGCGGTCTCACTCTCACAATTGCAACTCGTGGACAAGCAGGGGATCTTCTCAAAGATGAGCATGTTGAAACTTCTGTTTATGGCCGTTCTTTAGCTGAAGATATTGAAGTAAATGGCAATGTTCTTGCAGCAGCAGGTGTGGATCTTGGTGACGCTGTCATCGATGTTCTCATTGCAGCTGGTGTCGATGAAGTAAAGATTCGCTCAGTTCTAACCTGCGATAGCAAGGTCGGACAGTGCGCAACTTGCTACGGTCGATCACTTGGCGCCGGACAACTTGTTGCAGTCGGTGAAGCAGTTGGAATCATTGCAGCGCAATCAATCGGTGAGCCAGGTACACAGCTAACAATGCGTACTTTCCACACTGGTGGTGCTGTTGATGCTGACAAAGAAGTTGACCTTACAGTTCATGGTCTTCCACGTATTGTTGAACTCTTCGAAGCACGCACACCTAAGGGTGTTGCGCCAATCGCAGAGACAGCAGGCGTTGTTTCATTCCGCGAAGATGCAAAGGGTCGCAAGATTGTCGTAACACCAGAAGATGGTGGCGAAGAAGTTGCATACCCAATCACTCGTCGTAAGAAACTTCTTGTAGAAGAAGGTTCACGCGTTGAAGTAGGACAGAAGATGGTTGAAGGATCAATTGATCCAAAGCAAGTTCTTCGTATCCTCGGACCTCGTGCAACACAAGTTCACTTGGTAAATGAAATTCAAGCTGTGTATCGCTCACAAGGTGTAAGCATTCACGATAAGCACATCGAAGTAATTGTTCGTCAAATGCTCAAGCGCATCACAGTGCTTGAAGCAGGAGATACAGAAATGCTTCCAGGTGAACTCGTAGAACGTGGTCGCTTTGAAAATGAGAACCGTCGCACAGTGACAAATGGAGCAAAGGCTGCATCAGGTCGCCCAGAACTTTTGGGAATTACCAAAGCATCACTTGCAACAGAGTCATGGCTATCAGCTGCTTCATTCCAGGAAACAACTCGCGTACTTACAGATGCAGCATTATCTGAAAAGCGCGATCCACTTCTTGGTCTCAAGGAGAATGTCATCATCGGTAAGTTAATTCCTGCCGGTACTGGTCTTGCTCGTTACCGCAACATTCGTGTTGAGCCAACAGAAGAAGCAAAGGCAGCTGTTTATGCAGCCTATGACGAATATGACTTCACTCCATTTGAACAACAAGGTTCAGGAGAAGCGGTTCGCCTCGATGAGGTAGAAATCCCTCGCTAAAAGTTCCATATATAAAAAGGGCTCCCTTCGGGGGGCCTTTTTTATTGGATTTTTACGCATATTTCTCCGTAAAAATGGATATTCCTAGATCTCTGCTCCTCCTGATACGACACGCCCGAGTGCTAAAAAATGGCGATTTTGGCCCTTGACTGGGGGGTCCAGGAGTACAAGGGCCGTTTTGACTCTCACGCCTGCTTAGCGTTACCCTTCCCGTCTGCTCTTTTTTAGAGCTTCTGTGCCACTACCTTGCTAATTATTTAGTGAAGTAACTGCGCGAAGGGTGCAACACACCCGACCGCGTGGGTCGGTACATGAGCGTAAATAATTGCAGTAACGAAAAATATTAGGGAGAAGCATGCCAACGATTCAACAGCTCGTTCGACGTGGTCGCGCAGAAAAGACTACGAAGACAAGCACACCTGCGCTAAAGGGTTCACCTCAGCGACGCGGTGTATGTACACGTGTGTATACAACAACACCTAAGAAGCCAAACTCTGCGCTTCGTAAAGTTGCACGTGTTCGTCTCACTAGCGGAATGGAAGTTACTGCATACATTCCAGGTGAAGGTCATAACTTGCAAGAGCACTCAATTGTTCTTGTACGTGGTGGTCGTGTAAAAGATCTCCCAGGTGTTCGTTACAAAATTATTCGCGGCTCACTTGATACACAAGGTGTTAAGAACCGTAAGCAATCACGTTCCCGCTACGGTACTAAGAGAGAGAAGAAGGCTTCCTAATGCCACGTAAAGGCCCAGCAGTTAAGTCTCCAGTTATTGCAGATCCTGTTTATAACTCACCAGTTGTTACATCACTTATTAATAAAGTGTTGCTTCATGGAAAGCGTTCAACAGCAGAAAGCATTGTCTACGATGCACTTGAAGGTTGCCGCGCAAAGACACAGATTGATCCAGTAATCACATTGAAGCGCGCACTCGATAACATCAAGCCTGCTGTTGAAGTTCGCTCACGTCGCGTTGGTGGAGCTACATACCAAGTACCAGTTGAAGTAAAGCCTGGTCGTTCAACAACTCTTGCACTTCGTTGGTTAATCGAGTTCTCACGCGCACGTCGCGAGAAGTCAATGGCAGAGCGTTTGCAGAATGAATTAATCGATGCCAGCAATGGTCTTGGCGCTGCAGTAAAGCGTCGCGAAGATACTCACAAAATGGCTGAAGCCAATAAGGCTTTTGCTCACTACCGCTGGTAATTACTAACTAACCCAACTTTTATAACGAGATCTAGGAAGAGGATAAAGTGGCAACAGATACTGCTATTGATCTAGCTACGGTTCGCAACATTGGAATCATGGCTCACATCGACGCGGGTAAAACCACAACCACTGAGCGCATCCTTTTCTACACAGGTATCAATTACAAGATCGGTGAAGTGCACGAAGGTGCAGCAACGATGGACTGGATGGAGCAAGAGCAAGAGCGCGGTATCACTATTACTTCCGCTGCTACTACTTGTATGTGGCATGACCACCTCATCAACATTATTGATACACCAGGTCACGTGGACTTCACTGTTGAAGTAGAGCGATCACTTCGTGTTCTAGATGGTGCAGTTGCAGTATTCGATGGCGTTGCAGGTGTAGAGCCACAATCAGAGACAGTATGGCGTCAAGCAGATCGTTATTCAGTTCCTCGTATTTGTTTTATCAATAAGTTAGACCGCACAGGTGCAAACTTCGATATGTGCGTTGGCATGATCAAGGATCGCCTCAATGCAGTTGCACTCGTTCTACAACTTCCAATCGGTAACGAATCTGATTTCCTCGGAGTAGTTGACCTCATTGCAATGAAGGCGCTGACATGGCGCGGAGAAACACAAAAGGGCGAAGATTACACAATTGAAGAAATTCCAGCTGACATGCTCGACAAGTGCAAGCAGGCTCGTCACGACATGATCGAAACACTTGCAGAAAATGATGATTCAGTCATGGAGAAGTACCTCGAAGGTGCAGAACTTTCAGAAGATGAAATTATTGCCGGTATCCGTCGCGCAACACTTGCTGCAAAGCTCACACCTGTTCTTACTGGTTCTGCTTTCAAGAATAAGGGTGTTCAGCCAATGCTTGATGCAGTAGTTCGCTACTTGCCTAGCCCACTCGATGTCGAATCAATTATCGGCACAGATATGAATAATGCTGAAGTTGAAGTTATTCGTCACCCAGATAATAAAGAGCCATTCTCAGCACTTGCATTCAAAATCATGACAGATCCACACCTTGGAAAGCTCACATTTATTCGAGTGTATTCCGGTGTTCTAGAAACAGGATCAACAATTCTCAACTCCACAAAAGATCGTAAAGAGCGCATCGGCAAGATCTACCAGATGCACGCTAACAAGCGCGAAGAGCGTGACAATGTTGGCGCTGGAATGATCGTTGCTGTTATGGGTCTCAAAGACACCACAACAGGTGAAACTCTCTGTGATCCTGCAAAGCCAGTAATCCTTGAATCAATGGACTTCCCAGCACCAGTTATCTCTGTTGCTATTGAGCCAAAGACAAAGGGCGATCAAGAAAAACTTGGCGTTGCTATTCAGCGTCTCTCTGAAGAAGATCCAACATTCCATGTAAAGACTGATGAAGAAACTGGTCAGACAATCATCGCTGGTATGGGTGAACTTCACCTCGAAATTCTTGTAGACCGTATGCGTCGCGAATTCAAAGTGGAGGCAAATGTTGGTAAGCCACAAGTTGCTTACCGCGAAACACTTCGTAAAGCAGTTATGCGTCACGACTACACACACAAAAAGCAGACTGGTGGTTCTGGACAGTTTGCAAAGATTCAGATTGCAATCGAGCCACTACCAACTGGTGAAGTTGAAGGTGGTTACGAATTCGTAAACAAAGTCACTGGAGGTCGCGTTCCACGCGAGTACATCCCTTCAGTTGATCAAGGAGCGCAAGAAGGTATGACCTCTGGTCCACTTGCTGGCTATCCACTCACAGATGTACGAGTAACTCTTCTTGATGGCGCGTATCACGATGTCGACTCATCGGAACTCGCATTCAAGATTGCTGGTCTCGCAGCATTCAAGGAAGCAGCAAAACTTGCTGATCCTGCAATTCTCGAGCCAGTGATGCGCGTCGAAGTTATTACCCCTGAAGACTTCATGGGTGATGTCATCGGCGACATCAACAGTCGTCGTGGCCAAATCCAGGCCATGGATGAGCGGTCAGGTGCCCGCGTTGTTAGGGCGCTAGTTCCATTGTCAGAGATGTTCGGCTATGTCGGAGATCTTCGCTCTAGAACTCAAGGTC
>Ga0304730_1003162_pt1 | contig 11240 bp, 17 predicted proteins | sample M_130628_MF_Meta_FD_190474 | JGI IMG/M metagenome (GOLD analysis project Ga0304730, IMG submission 190474) | Freshwater microbial communities from Lake Montjoie, Canada to study carbon cycling - M_130628_MF_MetaG (v2) (version 2) | ecosystem: Environmental > Aquatic > Freshwater > Lake | place...
TCCAGGCAAGGTAAATCCCGAAATTCCAGCCTAAGCCAGCAGCGTCCCACACAGTAGAATAGTATCCAGGCAAGGTAAATCCCGAAATTCCAGCCTAAGCCAGCAGCGTCCCGCGAACCTCCTCGTCCACAAACCCCCAGTGCTCGCCCTTGACGGTATCCTTCCTGCAAAGCTCGACCAGGCGAGAGCACCTCTCGAATCTCTTTGTGACAACCTCCTCGGCAGCCTCCTGCAGGGCGTCCGTGGCTTCCCGCTGGAATCTCAGGTCTGATTTCATGCCCGCCGCGATCTCGTAGACGAGCCTGCGAAACGCCTGCTTGGGTATGCCCTCGCGCTTGCCTAGTTTTCGTTTGTTTCTGGCCTTGGACTCGCTGGTCTCGATCACACTGGCTGGTAACGGGCCCTCCGTGGCAGACATGCGTGCCAAACAAGACGAACTGAGCCACACACGCAGGGATTCATCTTTTTTTTTCTCACGGGCCTGGCTTGGAAACATTGGCGATGCCCGGCCAGTTCACGTTTTTCATGCCCTGCAGCAAGCACTCCACATAGGTGAGCTTCTTGATATCCTGGTTGGGCACCTTGAGCTGCACCAGGGTTCCTGTTCCAGACAAGAAAACGTGGGCCTCGATGCCATCCGAGTCTGGCCTGAGCTTGTTCAGCCTGTTGGCCTCGGCAAAGAGAATGCACTTGGCCTCGTGGTTGAGATAGATGTAGTCTGGAGAAGCCGGGCTCTCCATGCAGGACGCAATCACCCACTTATTCTCCTCTCCATACGGGATGATCGGCTGGGCGGAGAGGGACTCGCAAGGCTGCCAGAATGCCGAGAGACGCTTGAAGACCTCCGGGCTGGCCATGGGGGGCTGGCACTCCTCGAAGGCATCCCCCATGAGTTTTGTGTTTTCAGGGCTCAGGCTCACGTCAAGACCCCGCAGAGCAGAGTCCGAGAGCCCGTGGGGAGGGATGCCAATCATGCGCTGGCCGGGCCTAGAACTGCCGGGCAAGAGCGGGGCATCGTCCAGGGCATCGGCCAGAGCTCCTGGCGTCTCCTCGACGGGCATGCACCCCACGCCATTCTCTGTGCACTGCCAGCCCATGTACACGATCCTGTTGTAGAAGGGCATGGGGTACTTGGAGTCGGATTCCAGACTGTTGATGACCTCCTTGGACGATACCCAGCCAGCGAGCCTCTCACCGGCCTTGACCCCGCCTTCAGGAGAGTACCCGCCCTTGGGATCGTTGCAAATCTGGGAGAGCACTGCCACAGTCTTGCCAAACATGGTCAGGAATTTGGGCATGTCCATGGTGACATTGTTCCAGGACTTCTCGTCACCGGGAATCGCTCCACGCACCATGGCTGATACTCGAGGGGTGCTATCCGTGACCTTCATCTGCTCCATGGCTGCTGTCCCCTCGAGAATGAAGCAGTTTATCTTGCCAGTATCAGCATCGATAAACCTCCCGACGTTGAAGCAGTGCCCGTTGTAGCTGTCTGGCGAGGGTTCCTGCCCGGCAGCCGCGGCACATGCCAGCCCCACCGTGTTGGTCACGCTGAGGGCCTTGGACTCGAGCATCTCGCCAGACACCATCAGGACGGTCTGCATCTTGTCGAAATCATTCGTGTTCCATTTCTGGTACATGGGATAACCCTGGCACTCCTGCTGGAGATTGCCCTTCCTCCTGTAGAAATCCTGTGTGGTAGCCCTGGCAAGCTGGGCCAGGAGAGTGGTGGTCTCGCAGTCATCCGTGCATACTGATGCAGAGAAGCTGGGCCTGCCCTTCATGAGGCCTAGAATCTGGCCCAGGTTGGCACCAGCAGGGGGTATGATGGGGTTGAAAGGGAACAGCTTCTTGCCGAGATACTGCGGGGCAGAGCACGGCATGGCCTGCAAACGGGAATGTCAGAAAAAACCAGAATTCACGGGAAAAATCAAGATCTCACCATATCCTCCGTGCCCACAGCCTGAAGCCCGAAGCCGCCAAAAAAGGACATGACCACCGCCATGGTGTAGTCGCGGTTGTACTTGTAGATGGTCGAGTCCCACGTGAAGTGCATGCCCTCCGAGAGGAACTGGCCCACAGCCGGCCTCTCCATCTTGGCGATGCTCTCTATGCTCAGGCCAGAGTGCAGGATCCTCAGGTAGAGCATGTAGGCCACGACTGCTATGGGAAGGACCCGACTCTGCAAGTGCTCCTGCAGGTCCATGATGGAGTAGTGCGTGCTGAGGGCCGGCACCAGGCAGGTTCCATCAGCCTTCCAGATGCCACCGAATTCCCATCTGAAACAGGAAAAAAACAGGAAAAAACAGGAATTAGCATGAAAAATCGAGAAAATTCAAGAAAATTCAAGAAAATACCTAGTAATGCCCTCGAGAAAAGCAGCTGCAGGCCCCGCGACGGTGATCTTGTTCCGCTCGACCTTTTCCCGCAGCTGCCTGGAGATGGATTGCATGATCTCATTGGATTTCTTGATGTTCCACAGGGCGGAGGGCGTGAAGCTGATGAGGGGCAGCTCATTCCTGCTCGCATTATCCTTGTGGTTCCTGAACTCCTCGGCGTTCTTGAGCCTCAGGGATACACGCGTGTAGTTGTCCGGATTCACCGAGTCGCGCACGAGATACTCGCTGGAGCCTGTCCCCATGAGCTCTGGAAGCACGCATCCACCCACGCCAAACGTGATGGACCGGTGGTTGTGCGTGGTGATATCCTCGTTGTACCACTGGACCTGGTGCTTGAGGACATCCTTCTCCGTCGTCTGCACGGGAACCTCCAGCTCGAAGGAGCCATCACCGTTCTTGAAGTGCATCTCGCCAGCCGAGCCGCCGTGCCTGTCAAGCCACATGTAGGAGAAAAGCTTCTGGTCCTGCGCCATGCCCAGATCGGCAAACGCGGCCACATCGGATCTGTTGGTGTAGATCCTAGCATTGCCCTCTATCTTGAGAAGATGATCGTAGGGCCTAGAGTACGTCACGCCATTCCCCTGCAAGCGGAACATCTGGCATCCTGGCACAGAATGTCTTTTATACGGCCTGTACACTGCATTTTGACAACCGGCAAATAAAAGGAAGGCGAGAGACGCGCGAAAGAATGGCCCTATCCTCAGTGGACGCGCTAATACACCACCCCCTGCTCGTGATGGTGCACGAAAACGTCCAGAAAAGATACATGTTCAGCTGCAGGGCCAGGCTGGAGGATCTAGAGAGCTACCAGGTCGAGTTCACGCCAGCCCTCCCGAATCACCACGTGATCTCCGAGTTCACCCCGGAGGAGAACAGGCAGTTCATGACGGACAGCATGGAGCGGGTGGTGAAATGGTTCAGACGGAGAAAGATACAGGTGTTCACGGAGAGGTGCGAGATCCCCCTGTGCGACATGCACTCGTGCGCCCTGCTGGATTTATCGAGGAAATCGATTCTCCCATTTGACATGATTGCCGAGTGGAAGGACAGGCTGACCCTGATCATCCTGTACCACACGATACACGGCGGGGGGTTTCGCTGGAAGGAAATGCTCGAGTATGCTAGGAAGCTTAGGAAAATCTGCAGGGACTATTACGCACTCGATGCCGATGTTCTCGTGATGAACGTGTACGGCAAGAAAGGGCTGAGAGGGAAGCTGATTAACGAAGAATCACAATAAAAAGTTTAATCATCCTTCTCGCCCACGCAGTATACCTGCCTTTGTTCACGCAATTGAATAAAGCAAATTTCCTTTTTAATCATCATCCTCATCGAGACAAACCCGTTTCCTCAGGATGGGGACAGGCACAGGCACGCAATCCGTCTCTTCCGAGGCCAGACGCTTGCCCAGAACCGGGTCTGCATCCACGCTGCTCTGGTAGAGGTACAGGCGTATGGTCTTGTCAGAGGCCAGTGTCAGCTCGAGACCGGGCCCGACGACCAGCATGCCCTTGTCCCACGTCTTGCCGTAGAGGGCATTCAGGCGCAGGGACACGAAACCATTCGAGCGTATGAAGGAGCACTTGTGATGCTCGCCGCCCAGAATGCTCACTATCTTTTCCTCGAGACGGACCATGTCTGCCGGCCCGTTGATGGTGATGGACATGACGAGCTCGAGCATTTCCAGCCCGGTTTGGGGTCATGTTTTATACACCCATTGAACCAGATCCAAATCAGTCTTCCTCCTGCACGATCCCGGCCTTGATTGTGCACTTTACCAGTTCAGCTGGATTCAAATCAGTCTTCCTCCTGAACAATTCCAGTCTTAATAGCGCATCTCACCCGCCTAGCCTCCTGAGGGCTCCGGAAAAACTGGGTCCGCCCGTTGTACTCCCACCACGCCGAGATGGCATGCACGTACGTGTCTCCTTTCGTCATGGACAGGATGGTCTTGACCGGCAGCGGGAAGCAGCGCCTGAAGGGGTTGTCGCTGGTTCTAGCAGCACGCATGAGACGCTTCATGCAGCGATGGTCGGGCTCCGGCATCTTTCCCGGCTGCAGGAGGTACAGGATGAGCGCGTCGAGCTGCAGGTAGGGCCTCCCGTAGCGCTTGAGGCCAGCCGTTTCCACACGCCGCTTCCAGTTCACGCACGGGATGCAGACGGTGTATCGGCTGGAAGAATCCGCGTTGGATGCCAGAAAGGCATAGGCGAACGGGGTGGCCTTGCACTTGTCGCGGATAAAGGCTGGAAAGGTCTCGCTGTTGCAGAAGCGCTTTCTCGGTCCCGCCACGGAAATGCCGCAAAGGCAGCAGAAGTCGGGGTCCATTCTTGACACTGAAAGAAAAAACAAGAAGATTTATAGATGCCTGCAACACTTTGAATTTCTTTTTTTCGCGATCACGTGCGATCCAACCCGTTTCTCTCAGTTCTAGCCAGGGCATGCGAAAACGAAAGTACTGCTCGCTCAGCACGCACCAGTGCCAGATGCAGGATGACACGCCCATCCCAGTCATTCACAACATCGTGGCCACCTCACAGCTGGAAGGCACGATCAAGACGCTGGACCTGCACCTCATACACAGCATGCTGCCGTTCTCGTTCTACGATCAGAACAAGTTCGCCGCCATCACTGTCCGGATCTTCAACCCAGAGTGCACGACGCTCCTGTTTTCGAGCGGGAAGCTGGTAGTCACCGGCTGCAGATCCTGGTACGAATCCGTCTACGCATCCATGATCATGGCCCGGCTCCTGAACGACTGCCTGCCCGGCCACCACTTTCATCTCGTCTCGTGCGACGTCCAGAACATGGTGGCGCACGTGGAGATCCCGCTGCATCAGGGGTTTCTCGATCTGCAGAGCATGTACATGAGACTGGCCCTGAACTGCACGTACCAGCGCAAGATGTTTCCCGGTCTGATCTACAGGCCAGAGTCATCCCCCGTCGTGCTGCTGTGCTTTTTTTCTGGAAAAATCGTGATCACTGGGGGGAAAACCATGGAGGACGTCTTCTCAGGCTGGGCAAGGTTATGGCCTACTCTCAAGTCTTTCGTGGTTAAAAAGCAAGACAATTTAGACAGTCAAACTAAAGCCTCGCCAGAACCACTAGAAATCCTCAAAACTAAAGCCTCAGCTGATCCACCAGCATCTGCCGCTTGAACGGGACGCTGTTGCAGACGATGCGCGGCGACGCCCTGATGCACTCGTAGAGCGAGCTGGGGCTGGTGCGGCACGGGTTGATGTGCTCGACCTCTGGTATGCTCCCGAACTGCAGGGCCTCCGAGATGATCTTGCTGCAAAAGGTGCATCCAGCATCCTGCGAGCTCCTCTCGCACACTGAGCATGGCAGCCAGGTCCTCCACATACCGGAGTCGTCAAAGGCGAGATTATGTGTGGACATGTTCCTGCAAAATTCCAGGCATAAATCGTACTCGCGCTGGCTTACCGCCAGGCTTATGACGCGGTAGTTGGGGTTGCTCAGGTTCTTGGAGCGGAACTGCGCGACCTCGCCCCACATGATGGAGAAGCACTGGTTTATGCTCTCAAAGAAGAGCTCGACGTGGCATATCGAGTGCTTCCCGACGTAGCTAGTGAGCCTGTTCACCCAGTGATCTGTGGCCGTCGGGGTCAGAAACGCGAGCGTCAAGACCCTCTGGCCCATTCGAGGCAAACTCGGACAAGGTCATTTAATATGCTTTAAAATGCACTGGTGTTTCCAGTCTCTGTTCTAAAATTTTACCAGCCCCGCTTCACGACCACTGGCTGGGCCGAAGCCCGCATGCTGGCGTTCACGGATGCGACCTGCTTGGCCATCTTCTCCTCCACGCGCTTGGAGCTGGATGACACACTAGGAGATCGCCGGGGGGTGCCAGCCTCCTCGTCGGTCGAGACATTCCGCCTCTGCCCGGCGACAAACGCGTCCACCCGCTGCTGCACCCGCCGGTCGATGGCATCCTCCAGCTCCTGCTCGCTCATCACGGCCACCTCTGTCTCAACCGGGCCGGGCGCGACATTCGAGGCAGCCGAGACGCTTCCCTGCGTGGGCAGGTCGTCTACGGGCCGGTACTTGACGCCATTGATCTGCACGAAAGACGGGGGGCCGTTCACGTACTGCCCGGACTGTCCCGTCTGGGGCTGGCCATTCACGTTGAAATGGTGGGTCGGGACGAGGTTGGACGGGGCGGGAACAGTGACTGCATACTGGGAGGGGACAGCCGGGCCGTTGGACTGGACCGTGTGCTGGGCCGGGGCGGGAGGGGGCATGTAGGGGCCAGCCACGCCGGGAGGATGTGGGAAGATGGGCTGGAAGGGGGCAGGCGGGAGGCCAGCGGGGCCAGCGAGCATGTAGGGGTGGAGCGTTGCAGCCTGGCTCACGTTGGGAACGGGATAGGCAGGGTTCGGGCCGATGCCGGAGAAGGCACCGTACTCGGCGAGACCCCGATGCTGGTTATCCTGAAAGTCAATGAGCCCACCGTTGACCACGGGAGAACCGGATTGCTGATACTGTCCATACTGAGGTCGAGACATCGCGCTGGTCGCTGGCAGCCTCTTAAATATAAGCCGTTTGGTTATTATTTTGGGTGGCTGGAATGTTTTCTTGAATTGCCAGATCATCTAGCCACAAGATCGAATTGTGCTGACAGAGCCATACCGGACCAGCCCTACAAAGATCAGGCCCTGCAGGATGGTGTAGAGCAGCACGATGAAGGGCGAGTACCTGTGGTTGACTATCTTGTAGGAGTTCTTGATCATTCCAGACACACACGACATCCAGGCTAAATAGAGAGCCAGTCACTAGCCATTGTTTTTGGGATCCTGCGCGAAGAGGAGCTTGCTGACCTCGCCCGTCTTGTACATCTGCATGATCTCGCCCACGACCTTGAGGTATACCGAGACGTTCTTGGCGTCCACCACGACCTCGCCCGTATCCGTATCCACGTAGGTTGTGATGCTCTCGAGACGGTCCGAGAGCTTCAGGAGCGATCTCAGGATGCAGCCCACGCGGACAGACGGGCAGAGCGTGTGGAGCAGGATGTGCTGCCTGACCTCCTCCAGGCCGACGCCCGCCTCTGCCGGGTAGTGCTGGATCAGCGTCTCGTGCACACGCTCGGCCAGCAGCTCGGGGCCCATCACGACGGCCTGATCGCTGATGTACTTGGCCAGACCTTTGGCCACGGGCGCGTCGCTGTACTCGCAGAGCCAGCACCGCATTCTAGCGGGGCATGACAAACTGGTTTTTATAGAGCATTGCTAGATTGCCAGCACGCCACATAACGCCAGTTTAGGATCGTATTTAAACGCGAAGAAGTGATCATCGCGAGATGTTGAAGGTGATTCCAGTAGACATTGAGATACCCCCTGGGCCAGAGGAAGACTGGCGCTTGCATGCTCAGGTCGCGCATGCTGCACTGGAAAATTCTGATTTGCATACGTTTGGTGAGGCATGGAAAAAATTCAAGGAAGCTTCTGGTGCTGCTGCCAAAAAAAAGGCTGAACAAGTCAAGAATGTGATCAGCAAGACAAGGGATATTATACCATTGCATCCAGACACTGTAAAGTTTCAAAACGAGCTTTTGAGACAGATCACAGTATTCAACGAAGAATACAACAATCATTCAGCAAAATACGAAGCCCTGATTCAAGAAATTCTAGTCACAACCAATGCTGTACTCAAGAAATACGGAGAGAAGTTTGGCGATAACAGCAGGCCACCAAGCCATCCACCACCACCACCACCAGGGCCAGAAGCACCACCACCACCATACTATCCACCACCACCATCAGCACCACCATATTCTGCTCAAACCCCAGCAGACTCAAGTGAAGCCTACGACGTGATTCAAACAGGAACAACCAAAGTCTTCCGCGTCTGCCAAGGAAAAAACACCTATTACTGCGTGAGGCGCGCGACCTAACAGGAAAAACAAGCATGACCCAGAGAGCCAGCCAGCGCCTGTGCGAGGCCTTCTTCAGCCCGAGCGAGCTGCCCAACACGCTTGCCGTGCTGTACGAGAGCAACACGAGAGCGCAGGACCCCATCGCGCAGACCGTATCCGTCATGCTGACCGTGCCCGTGCATGTACAGCTCACTGCGGCGGGCTGGCAACCGTTCAAGGGGAAAGAGCTGACATTCCCGTTCCACAAGATGAGCGAGGACCAGCGCGCCATATGGCGGGACCTGCTGGACAACCCGGACTGCTGGAACGTATACGAGCATGCCATGAACCTGCAGGACCAGCGAGACATGCCCCATCTCAAGGCGATCGACGTGCTGGAGGCCATGTGCAGCACGATTCTGGAGAGCCAGTCGTACCCGGACAAGAAACTGCGCGTCGTGATCTGCAACATACTGCTCCAACGCGTGCAGGCGAGCATACCCATCGACAAGAGCACGCAGGCATTGCTGAACGAGAGGCTTTTCACGCAGTCTGGAGTCAAGTCTACTTAAGAACTAGAACCAAAAAACAAACAAAATGAGCCTCGCCGAGCTCAACAGGAAGCTCGAGACGGAGCAGGAACTACCCGAAGAGATCTGGCACGAATGGCTGTGGGGCACGGACCCCGAAGAGGCCTACCATATAGACGTTTTATTGAACAGAAACCAGCTACTCGCGCTCCTAGTCTGCCGCTACAAGCACCTCACGGCCCAGCAAGGCGAGCCCGTGAACATGACCAACGCGGCACGCATGACCATCATGGAGAAGCCCGTGTCGGACATGACGTGGCGCGAGCTGAAAGACACCGTGTCGAATATCCTGCTCGAGTGGCCGCAGTTTCTCGACCGTTTACGTGTCAACATCCGGGCCAAACAGAACCTCAGGCAGGTCCTGCATCTCATCACCCAGTGCGCGGCCCGTTTTGGCCAGCTGGCGTACACGGCTGCGGGGCCCGATATTTTCGACGACGTTTCCGAGACCCAACCGTGCCACCAGCGGGAACACGCGGATAAGATCGTGCTGACCCAATCGGCGCTCAGGAGGATGGCTGGCTCGCTGCTCATCATGTACAGGCACATACACCTGCTGAGCGTGTGCATCAAGGTCCACAAGACGGGGTTCCAGGCGCCCATCTCAAAGTACCACTACGAGGCGAGCAATGACAACTTCAACATCCTATGCATGCACAACGCCCTGCCCGTAGCAGCCCGCCTCAACTACAGGCACGACTTTCCCGGCATGTACAACCACGTCTCGCAGGTGGTCTACTTCCACAACACGCAGTACTCGAGGATAAGCAGGCACCCACTGGAGGACATCGCAAACGCTCCTGCAGTGCACGTGCTGCCGGCCATCCAGGAGATCTACCCAGAGATCCCGCTCAAGTTCGAGGAGGACCAGTTCGACCCCACGAAGCCGGCTGGATGGTACTGGGTCCTGATAGCAGGCAGGGTTTACCTCGTGACACCCGAGCCCAAGGTCCTGCACAGCGAGAATATTTCTGATTTACTCAAGGTCTACATTGATAAAAACACGACGGGGCTGGAATCTGACTAACAAATTAGAACTTCTCGCACAGCCTGCCCAGCCTGTCAAAAGTGTTCACGCATTTTCCAATAAAGTGCCCGGGGTGCCCGCATCTCCTGCACAGATCGTAGAGCTCGCGAATGTTCGCCTCCGCCTCGTCCACCTCCTCCAGGGACATGTCGATGCGCGTGTACTTCCAGCCCCGCACGACGTGTATGCCGCGCAGGAACATGTAGCGCAGGGTCTCGTCCCGCTCGGCAGCCTCGATGGACCCCGTAACTTTACCTAGCCTAGGCAGGATGACTCCAGTGGGCGGGAAGACCTTGGTGAATGCGCTTCCGTTTCCTGTAGGCTAAAATGTCACGAAAATCGAGAAAAATTCTAGAAATATCGATTTTTACCAGCAATATGGGTAGACACGCGCTTCTCGACGTTTTTGGACCTCCCCACGTAGACCCTGCCCTGCGCGAGCTCGAGCACGTAGATCTGCTCCTCAGGGCTGAATCCGGGGTAGCTCTTGATGACTGTCGAGGCCGGCTTCCTGAGGATCGAGCCCTTCGAGAAAGAAGCGAGCCTGACAGGAGGATGTGTGGGGGGCCTAGAGGGAGCAGGGAGGGCATCTCGCGCTCTCGACACGAGCTTGAGTATATCGTCCCCATACGAGCTTATTTTCTCGGGGGTGAGGCCCTGAATCTTTGCTAGGTCGTCATGCGTCTGCGGCCTGGCATGGGAGATGGATCGCAAGACAGTATCGCCAAACACGCAGTAGAGCGGTATCCTATCCATCACGGAGCGCATCTGGCGGTAATCTTTGAGATGGGCTAGAAGGGACATGCTGTTCAGGAAAACTAAGGGATTCACGCCAGGCACATGCATTTTCGCCAGTGTTTTTTAGGCGAGGATTTAATACACTCGAGACAAACAAAAACAGTTTGAGGTCAATCCAGCCCAGGCCTAGAAAGGCAGGCTGGCATCATCAGCGTCGCCAGAAACGAGAGGGCAGTCGTCTGGCCCGTACTGGCGCATCCCGTAGTCGAGAAGTTCAGCGTCGTTTTGCTCCGAGTCGGGCTTGGCGTCGTTTTGCTCCGAGTCGGGCTTGGCGTCGTTCGAGCCCGACTCCGGCGATTCCGAGAGCTGCTCCACGTCAGACGAGGAGGCAGACGAGACGACGCAGGCCTCTTCCTGGATTTCCGGAAGATCAAAGGTAACCTTCTTGACCTTCTCTCCCGCCTTGATGAGGTCCCTGCACGACTTCTTGCTCTTCCGGATGCCCTTGGTCTTCTTCACGGGAGCGTCGGGCACAACGGCAGAGCTCGAGGTGCGGGATACCTGGACAGGCGATGCTGCTTGCGACGGCTCGACGGGCATGATCTGCAAAC
>Ga0304730_1003163_pt1 | contig 11240 bp, 12 predicted proteins | sample M_130628_MF_Meta_FD_190474 | JGI IMG/M metagenome (GOLD analysis project Ga0304730, IMG submission 190474) | Freshwater microbial communities from Lake Montjoie, Canada to study carbon cycling - M_130628_MF_MetaG (v2) (version 2) | ecosystem: Environmental > Aquatic > Freshwater > Lake | place...
CAATTGTTGCGTAATGGCTTTATCAAAACTGCTTCTGCCAATGTAATAATTGCTGAATGTATAATCATTATCTGCAGTATGCGTGCTAGCTAAGCGGTAGTCATAAGCATCATATTTATTACTTGCAAAGTTGAAAAATTTACCAATAAATATCCTTGTATGCAATGCTTTGTTAGGTTTATTGTAATGCATTTTCATTTTTCCTTCTACAGTCAATTTGCCAAACAACTGATTGCCATGCACCATAGCTGTGTATTCAAATGGATTTAATACTCTTTTGTTTTGTCTGTGGAATTTTATTTCTGTAAAATTAGTTTGCTGATAGCTGTTTACACTTGGTCTGTACAAACTATCTATAGCAGATAATGTATATCTAAAATCGTTTTTCCAAATTAAAAATTCTTTTACTTGCAAAGTAGTTGTAATGTTTTTAGTAGGTTGATGATTGGCAAATAAAATTGTTGCTTGCGGCACTATTCTTTGGTAATGCGCAAATATTCTTTTGTCGATATTTAATTTAGAATTATCATAGGCATATTGACTAGCGGTTACATCAATCGTTATACGCTTAATATTTTTATTAATAAAAAACGCATAACTCAAGCCTCCCATGCCTTCTAATGTTTTGCTAAATAAACCAAATTGAGGTGTAGCATAAAACTGAAAACGTTGCGGATAATTATTACTATTATGAAAAACAATGCCAGCTAAAAAACCATTGTAATAGTTGTATCCAAAACTTGGGTGCAAAAATAATTGATGCGTGGGATTGTAAAATAAACTCTTGATGGGATTTAGATTTAACTTCATTCTTCCTTTCTTCCAAAGACCTTTACCATAATAAATATTGTTTCTAATATTTACATCCATTGTTCTTTGTTGTCCATCTATTACTATGTTATCGAATGCTATTTTGGGTAAAATCACAGCTGCATTTTTTTCGAAAGGTGCTATAACTGATGTATGCACTATAGAATCATTACGAAAAATATCTACACTTACTGGCGATTTAGTGCCTGTGATATTTTTAATATTTACTTGAATATTCTTATCTGTAATTTTTACTTTTTTAAATTTAAAATCTAAAATATTATTGTTAGGAAGCATGCCGTCAAATAACCAAGCCACATCTTTTGTGGTATTTTCTTCTACCACTTTTCTAAAATCGGCAGGGTAGGGGTGTTTGAAATGCCATTGTGTATAGTAGGATTGCATACATTTTTTAAAGTCATCTTCCCCAATATATTGCTCTAATTGTGCAAGCAGAGATACTGTTTTGTAGTACATCATATTGCCATAATTATTGCTACTAAACTCAATACTTTTTTTGCAAACAGGCTGTGCATCGCCAGTTTTTAATGCACTTAATGCTCCTGTAGTATATGTAAATGGAGAAATTTTAGTCCCATCATAATTTGTGTCTAGGCTATGAATATAATATTCCGCTTTTTTTTCTATAAAAGTATTGAAGCCTTCATCCATAAATCCATTATCTCTTTCATTGCTTCCTAATATTCCTTGAAACCAATTGTGTCCAACTTCATGTACAATTACCTCTTCTAAAAAATCTTTGCTTTGTAGATTGCCTATTACCGTAATCATTGGATATTCCATGCCAGCACCTGCTAGTAAACCGCCATCTACAGCACTTGCAGATGCATAAGGGTAATTGCCAACCTGACTGCTATAATACGCTAAAGACTGATTAATGGTTTTGCATTTGCCATGCCAGATGTTATAGTTTTTAGGTAAATAATAAATATAAGATGCTACTTTTTTACCAGCAATATCCACCTCGCTTTTTTCTACTAAAAATCGTTTATCTGCAAACCATGCAAAGTCGTGAATATTATTTTGAATAAATGTAAGTGTTTTGGTTGCTGCAATTGTATCTGAAAAATGTTGTAAACTCGCTGGCAAAATTTGTTGAAGTACCATTTTTATTGAATCTGTTTTTTCTGTAACAGAATCAGTACTTTTAATTCTATCTGCCAAAAACAATTTTTCGCTTTCATTTTGTAATTCGCCTGTAGCAGCAACTATATAATTTTCGGGAACAGTAATGTTTACCGTAAATTTTCCAAACTCACTATAAAATTCTCCTTGGTCTAAGTATGGCATTGGGTGCCAGCCATAATTGTCATACACAGCTGGCTTTGGATACCATTGTGTAATTTGATAGTCGTTATTGCCGCTTGTACCCATGCGGCTAAAAATAGTTGGAATTTTTACAGTGAAAGGCGTAGTAATGCTAATGGTCTGATTTGGCAGCAAAGCTATAGGCAAGTCTATCATTGCAACATCGGCTTGACCATTTACTTCGCTAACATTTACAGCTTTGCCATCTACTTTAAAAGCTAAATCTTTGATGTAACCTTTGTTTTTTGCATCGCTAAAATAAAAATTGGTATTGCCATTGGTTACTTGTTGTTTATTAAAAGCTGTTCTATCATTTTTGTATGCATTAGGCCATAAATGAAAATAAATAACACTTAATGTGTCTGGGCTATTGTTGGTGTATTCTATTGCTAATTTGCCTTTTAGTAGGTTTAACGTATCAATTAAAGTTACATCTATTGTATAAGCTACATCTTGTTGAAAGTAAGGTTTGGCAGCTGTAGTAGCATTTTGCGAAAAGGATTTACTAAAGCAAATAACTAGCACAAGGCAAGCTATGTAGAATTGTTTCATCATAAAAAAAATTATTTTCCTCTTCCTTGCAATATAACTAAAATGGTATAAAACATAATTTTTGTGTCTAATGCAAGGCTGCAGTTTTTAATATACAGTAAATCGTATTTCATTCTTTCTTTCATTTGATCTACATTTTCTGCATAGCCATATTTAACCATACCCCAACTTGTAAGTCCTGGTTTTACTTTATGTAAATATCTGTAATGCGGATGTGTTTGACAAATGATGTTTATAAAATGTTTGCGTTCTGGTCTTGGACCCACAAGACTCATGTCTCCTTTTAGTATATTATAAAACTGTGGAATTTCGTCTATACGCCAAGTACGCATAATTTTCCCCCATTTAGTAATCCGTGGATCATCTTCGCTACTTAATGCTGGTCCCATTTTTTCGGCATCTGCATACATGCTTCTATATTTATAAATATAAAATGGTTTTCCATGCAAGCCAATGCGCTCTTGTTTGTAAAAAATACTTCCAGTACTACTTAGCTTTACTTTTAAAGCTGCAAATAAATAGAGTGGCGATAGCAGTATCATTACAAATATACTTAACGAAATGTCTATTGCTCTTTTTATCACACGCTGCCAATCGGGCATTAGTTCTGGATAAATTTCTATCATTACAGCACCCAATACATTGTTGGTGCGCACGCTGCCAGAAATAATATCATACATATCTGGAGAAATTTTAATGACAGTAGGCTTGTGGCTAAGCCTTGTCAAAATTTCTTGTAAGCGATGATGTTGCTCTGTGTCTATTGCAATAATTACTTCATCAATATTATTTTTTTCTATAATGGTTTCTATTTCGCTGATACTACCCAATTTATTCAGGTATTTACTCATACCATTTTCACCACTTTCATCCGCATACACAAATCCACTAAACGAATTGAATTTTGATTTGGTGTTTTCTATAATTTCTTTAAAAATTTTTACCGCTTCTTTATTACCTCCTATCATTAAAGTATTAAAAGTAAATAAGCCTTTGCGTAAATGATTTTTAAAAATAGAAAGTACCACATTTCTGCCAATGCTGGTCAATAAAAACTGAATAGATAAATAAGTAAAAAATGCATTTAGATAATAGCCATAGTCGCTGGCTTTATCATTTATAACTATCAAAAAGAATATAATTAATGCACCTAAAATAGTAATTAATAAAGTTCTGTATATTTCATTCAATCTGCTTTTGCGATATGGATTGAAGTATGCACCACTGAATAAATGTAATATTATCCAGCCTAATGGAATAGCAAATACAATATTTAAAATGTCTTTATGACTAATTTTATAAAATAAATCTTGTAAGCTTAAAATATCTAAAGTGTGTTTTCTGAATATCAGAAATAGCAACCATGATATTGCTGCTGTAAAGTAATCGCTTACAATATATTTTAATATGCCTTTACGAATTAAATTCATTTACGCGGACCAATCAATTTTATATTGTCGATGTATGCATACCCTGTGCTTTGACTACTTGGTTTGTATGCAGATATGATAATGTTGTAATCTTTGGCTCTTACATTACTTACTACTTGTCCAATATCAAAATACATTTTATTCCATTTGTCTTTTGGATTTACGCCACCAACATTTACAATGGTAGAAGTGCCTGATGCTGAAGTGCAAAGTAAGTTAACTGTAATCGGCACATCGCATTGGTAATCCATTTCTAAAAAATAAACTGTATTATATGCCAAAGCTAATTTTTCTGTAATTATATTTTCGCTTTGTGTGTGATTCGCATCTATATACATTAATCCGCACCTGTTACCGTATTTTGCATTGAATGATTTTACAATTGGCGTATCGGTATTTAAAGGAGTGAAAGAATTTCCTATTTCAAAATCTTCGTGCTGCAACATTTTCATTTCATCGAAAGATACATATTGAAAAATTGGGTAAATCTTCTTACAGGTTCCCGCAGTCCAATTGATTGGATAATTATTTAATTTGTAATATGGATATTTAGCTCTGTCGCCATTCATGCCATTTCTTAAAACCCCTGCTTGAATATCTATACTGCCAACTGTATCGCCAATGATAGGAATGCGTGCAGGAAGTTCGTAGCCGCCAAGTAAATTATTATTATAATATACCCAAACATCCGTAATTTTTTGCGAAACTTCGCCATGTAAGCTATAGTCTGTATTTTTTACAGATACACTATCTATTTGTATAAAATAGGGTGTAGGTTCTTTGGGATTAATAATATTGCAACTACCATATCCAATTGCCAATACTGCAATGCTATATATAAAAAATAAACGTCTCATTCAATACATAAATAACGGCTATTTTCTTAAATTATTCTTCAAAAAGGTTGTTTATTTTTCGTAAAATTTCTTCTGCAATTTTAACCGCTGTACTACCTTCATCAGCCGATACAGCTGTAGGTGTATCATTGATAATTGCATCTAAAAATAAAATTAACTCATCTCTTATAGCATTAGTACTTTCAATTATAGGCATTTCTACTGTAATTGTTTTCTTAATACCATTATTAAGTTCTATTGGAAAGTCTAACATAGATGTTGGTTCGCTATCGGGTTTGATGCGTACAATTTCATTTTTCTTATTTAAAAAATCAATACTTATATACGCATCTCTTTGAAAAATGCGCATTTTACGCATGTTCTTTAAACTAATTCTGCTAGTAGTTAAATTGGCTACGCAGCCATTACCAAATTCCAATCTAACATTGGCAATGTCTACAGTTTCGCTAATTACTTTTACGCCACTTGCACTTATTCTTTTTACTTCGCTATTTACAAGGCTTAGCACAATATCTAGGTCATGTATCATTAAATCAAACACCACACTTACATCTGTGCCACGCGGATTGAATTGCGCTAAGCGATGCACCTCAATAAATAAAGGGTTTTGTAAAAATGGTTTTGCAGTTAAAAAAGCTGGATTGAATCTTTCTACATGGCCAACTTGACATTTTATATTTGCCTCTTGCACCATTTTAGATATTTGTTCTGCCTCTATAGATGTTTGTGCAATTGGCTTTTCTATAAATACATGTTTGCCTTTTTTAATGGCTTTAATTGCTAACTCAAAATGAAATATTGTTGGGGTAACAATATCTATCGCATCGCAAGCATCAATCAATTCATCTTCATTTTCAAAACGTATGATTCCAAATTTTTCTATTGCTAAATTAGCATTTTCGTTATTAGGGTCAAAAAAACCAATCACTTGTGCAGTGCTAATGTTTAATAATTGTTCAATATGAATTTTCCCTAAATGTCCAGCACCAAGCACGCCTATCTTTACCATAATTTTTCGTATAATTGTTTATACTATTTTAATTATTCTAATTTGAATTTAATAATTGTGTAAAGCTAAGTCAAATTAGCATTTTCTGCAAAGCTGTAATAACCATTGTTAGTAATTATGATATGGTCTGTGAATAAGATATCAAAAATTTTACAAGCATCCTTTATTCGTTGCGTAAGTTGAATGTCTTGAAAGCTTGGTTCCATACTGCCACTTGGATGATTGTGTGCAATAGCCAATTGAGATGCACCATGGTCTACACATCTTTTCATGATTATTTTTACATCTACCACCGTAGCATGTATGCCTCCCATACTTATTTTTTCGTAGCCAATTAATGTTGCATTTCGTTTAAAAAACATGGCATAAAATTCTTCAATTGGTTTGTCTTCTAATAATGGCTTCATCAATTCTACATAATCTGTCCAGCGCTTGTATTGCTTGGTGTTGTTGGTTTTACTTTGCGATTTTCTTCTGCCCAATTCCAAGGCTACTAATATAGTTGTAGCTTTTACAGGACCAATGCCCTTCGTAATTTTACTTAGTTCTTTAATACTTTTTCTTGCAAGAATATCTAAATCTTTCTTGCAATTGTTCAGTAATTCTTGCGCAACATCTAATGCCGATTTATTAGTCGTTCCATTACCTATCAATATAGCAATCAATTCAGCATCGCTAAGACTTTCAAGCCCTTTTAGCATAGCTTTTTCACGGGGTCTATCATCTATAGCCCATTGGGTAATTGGAATATGTTTGGATGTTTTATCCATTTGCTTAGCACAAAGCTAAGAGTTGTTGATGAATTTGCATCACTTGTGGCAGCAATAATTTATCAGGTTCATTTGTTATTGTAAAATGATAGAATTTGCTTTTTAATTCATCAGGCATTTGTTTATTGATCCTATCAATTACTTCTTGCGTTGAGCAGTTGTCTCTAGCAATAATGCGTTGCAAACGTATAGGCATTGCCGAAGTAACGCCAATGATATAATCTAATTTTGTATAGTTACTACTTTCTATTAGTAATGCAGATTCTCGAATTGCATATTTGCTATTTTGATGTCTTTGCCAATCTTCTATAGCTGCAAATACAATAGGATGAACAATTCTATTTAATAATGTTGTTTTTTCTGCACTACTAAATGCTCTAGCTGCTAATAGCTTTTTGTTTAAAATATTATTGTCAAAAATATTTTCGCCAAAAGCATCTTTTATTTTTTGTTGCAGAAACGCATTGCTAAGATATAATTGTTTAGCCAATTCATCTGTATTTAATACAGGCACTCCAAGGCTTTTAAATATTTTGCACACCGTACTTTTACCAGTGCCCATGCCTCCTGTAATGCCTATTTGTAGCATAGCTATACTAATTATTTTGCAGCAATTCCTTCTTGCTTTTTGCGATAAGCCATTGTCATTTCCATGCTAATCGAACTTGCTTCAATAATCATATAACTATTTCTTTCGCCTTCCATCAAGTATGTACCATCGTCATTTTTTTTAGAAATTTTACCATGGATTCCACCAATCGTAATTATTCTATCGCCCGTATTAATATCTTCACCAAATTTCTTTTGCTCTTTTTGTTTTTTGGCTTGTGGTCGCAACATAAAAAAGTATAAGATTGCTACAAATCCTAAAAGAAAAATTGGTTCAAAACCACCGGTTTTCCCACCGGCACCCATCATTAAATAAATTGTTTGCATATTATTTTATTGTTTATTTTATTTGCGGTTGATTATTTACTATTTACTATAGCTGTAATTCTAATTCTCATTTCGCTAGGATTGCCATTAGTGATGATGTTTACAGCTTTATCTACAGCATCGTGCTTGCCAGTACTATTGAATTTTACTTTCATGATACCTTTTTCTCCTGAGGCAATTGGTTCTCTTTTGAAATCGGGCACTGTGCATCCACAAGTGCTTTTTGCTTCATTGATTAATAAATCAGACTTTCCTGCATTTATATATTCAAAATCGTATTCCACTACATCTCCTTCTTTTAAATTGCCAAAGTCGTGCACTGTATCTGTAAATACTAATTTACCTAAATTATTAATTTCTAATGTAGCTCCATTTTCTGTCCTAGGATTGTTGATAGCGCTTACAGGAATTAAATTTTTATCTTCTGCAGAAGTGGAGGTGCTAGTATTGGATTTACATGATTGTAAACCAATCAAACTGCCACAAATTGAAATGAAAAGATAATGTTTCATGCTGCTAAATTCCAAAATTAAGCTTTTTTATTTGGTCTGTCTTGTTTTTTGATTTTATTTTCGGCTATTAATTCTTTATGGATTTTATCTAAAACACCATTTACAAACTGCCCACTTTGCAATGTGCTGTAACCTTTTGCAAGATCTATATATTCATTTATGGTTACTTTAGTTGGAATATTGGGGAAGTACAACAATTCTGTAATACCCATTTGCAAAATAATTAAATCCATCATGGCAATTCTATCTGCTTCCCAATTGATAAGCTTTGGCTCTATTAATTCCATGGTTGTTTGCTGCTTTTCTAAAAAAGTTTCCAACAATTCCATGCCAAATTCTAATTTGTCTTTTGGCACTAATTCATCAAATTGAATATCCTTAATATATCCAAAATGACTTGCTACCCATTCATCAGTAATAATTTTATCTTCTTCAAAATTGATAAATAAATCTTCAAACAAAGACTGCGTGTCTTCATTTGTACTAATCATTTGCAATAAAAAACGAAAGAAGTTTTTGTCTTCATCTAAGGATCTAGTTTCTGTCGAAACATAGGTTTTGTATTCTGGAGTTTCTAATAATAATTTGTAAAACGACTTTACTACATCATTGTCGCCCCATCTACCAGCCAATTTTGCTTCATTTACAATTTTGTTGAATGAAGCATTCTCTATCATTTGTGTAACAAAAATATTTTGTGAAGGTTTGATACTTACATTTAAATCTGCTACGGTTGGTAAATGTTTCGAACTTTTAGTATTAGCATTAATAATGCTGTATTCGCAAATGCTTTTGGCTAATAATAAATTAGCAACTGCTAATTGTGTGGTTTGCTCATAGTTGGTATTCAACAATTTCTTTGCCTCTGGAAACGAATTATTGTCTGATGAATTTAGCAAAGCATATATGCTTTGCATAGTTTTTATCCTTATGTTTCTTCTACTTATCATACTAAAGAGCTTGATTGGCGCAAAGGTAATATAAATATATTTGTAATACGAAACTAGACCAAAACAAATCAACTGATTTTTATAACCTTGTAATTTTAAGCTGTTTTCTTTTCTTTAGTTAGAAATAATTACGATTTTTTAGATTCTATTGCCATAATTTAAAATCACTCGTATATTGCACCATAAATGACAATGTTTAAATTATTAATCGCAATTGGAATTGGCATAGCAGCATTTTCATGCAAAAATTCAAGAGAGAAATTACCAAAAGAGTTTGCAGATGTAAATACACATTTTAGTATTTGCTATCCAGCTAATTGGAATTTTGATAGCACTAATTATTCTATACGCGAAGAATTAGAAAATAGTGCAGATGCCTTTCAAGAAAAAATAGTGCTTGGATATGAAAAATTGCCTACAAAGCTAGATGCAAAAACCTATGCTACAAGTGTGGCTACCACCTATAAATTATTGGATTCTCAATTCAAGCAAATTGCATTGCATCCATATATACAAAAAGATTTTGAAGCTTACGAATTGCAATTTTCTACACTACAAAATAATATGCAATATGAAAGTTCTGCTTATATATTAATAAAAGATTCATTTGCATTTACAATTCAGTGCAATGCTACAGACGAAACATTTGATGCACATCATGCAGTGTTTAATGAAATTATAAATAGTGCAAAATATATACAATAATATGAAAATTTTATGTTTAGGAGATAGCTATACAATTGGAGAAGGTGTTCCCTTTCAGCAAAATTATCCGCATCAATTAGCCAATTTGTTAGCAGTAGAAAATTATACCATTGAAGAGCTTAGTATAGTTGCTACTACTGGTTGGACTACTGATGAATTGATTGGACCTATGGAAATGCAAATCAAAAAAAATCATTATGATTGGGTAACCCTTTTGATTGGTGTAAATAATCAATATAGGGGTAGAAGTGTTGCAGAATATGAAGTGCATTTTGCATATTTATTAAATAGAGCAATTTATTTTGCACAAGGTAATGCACAGCAGGTAATAGTTTTAAGCATTCCTGATTGGGGAATGACGCCATTTAATAAAGAAAGAAACAAAGCCGAAGTTAGCGCAGCAATTGATGAGTATAATGCAATTAATAAAAAGTTGGCGCTGCAAGCCAATGCTAATTATATAGATATAACACCAAGTACTAGAACCAATGCAACTAATGCAGAGTTTTTAGCAATAGATGGTTTGCATCCAAGTGGAAAAGAATATGAAGTATGGGCTAAGGAGTGTGTGAAAGTGATGCAAGCAAATGGGCTTTAATTAGAAAAATCAACATGAGGCACGAATGTTAGATTTTTCAATCCCGATGCTGAGGCACGAAGCCATCGGAAGGGTTAATACCTCGCAGTTCTGCTGCGATTCCTATTTTGTTTCCAAAGTTTTACTTTGGGGTACATACCCTGTGATTGCTAACGTAGTTGGCTAAATATTTCTTCTATTTTTTGAGTAGGTAAAATTCGTTGACCTTGGATACCTTTTGCTATTAATCTATCTCCTACAAACGCTTCGTAGCTAGTAAGTATTTCTCCTTTGTCAGTAATTTCATTAAATGTAGTAACAAATTCTACTTCTTGGCCTACAAAAGCTGGTGAAATATGCCTGACAGTAATTTCCGTGCCTATCCCTTCTTCACCTGCTTCTTTCATGTCTAAAACAAATAATCTACCACACCATTCTGCATCTTTGGCAAGGCTAAATGTGCTGTATACTTCATGCACAGTAACACTTTCAAATTGTGCAATTTCAATAGGCTGTATAATTTTTTTATAAGTTTTTATATCTCCTTTTGCAAATGGATTTTTCATTTTTATTACTTGTATTTAACGCACCAAAGTTACATCTCCTTTCAATACAATTTTTTCTTTTTGAAAAGGGCAAGTAAATTCTAATAAATAAAAGTAAGTACCTATATCACAATCTATTGTTTTATATCTTCCATTCCAGCCTTTAGATAAATCTGTTGTTTCAAAAACCATTGTACCAAATCTATTGTATAATCTCAATATGTTGTATAAATTTAAATTGTGTTAGAAATATGACAA
>Ga0304730_1003164_pt1 | contig 11238 bp, 8 predicted proteins | sample M_130628_MF_Meta_FD_190474 | JGI IMG/M metagenome (GOLD analysis project Ga0304730, IMG submission 190474) | Freshwater microbial communities from Lake Montjoie, Canada to study carbon cycling - M_130628_MF_MetaG (v2) (version 2) | ecosystem: Environmental > Aquatic > Freshwater > Lake | place...
AGTTGCGGTACAGTCCAATCACCTCAGTGTTCTGATCGTCAATCATCAAAATGTACGGGGCCATCTCACCCTTCGTGTACTTGTCGTCGTCAAGCTCCAAGTAGGTGTAGACGTGATAAACCCGACGAATCCCATCCTCGTTATTGCCAGACTTCTTCCCTTCAATCTTGTCGGTGGCCTTCTGCGGCCCCGTCTGCTCCGGCTCGATGCTGGTTTTGACAAAATCTACGTCCCGGTACAGCCCAGAACGCACGCGATTACGGAATTCATGGTCCGATAGGTCGTGAACTTCCGTAACTCGTTGAGCGGTATAGAAATTTCCCGCCGCAAACGGGATCAGTACGTTGTCAATTGGCAAGAACTCAACGCAGGGGCGCTTTTTCTTCTCGTCATACCAGAGCTTGATGTACTGGCTGCCGCCTAAGGGCAACTGAGTGAGCATCTGCTCCTCTTCGTCGCGGAACTCTTCGATCTGTTCCGTTAACTGCCAGTTCATGAACTCAACTTTGCGCTCGGCCTGCTTGACCTTTTCGTCGTCAACGTCGCCCAAAATCTTGGTTTTGGTCGGGCCGTCAGGGGGAAACATCTCCTTGATGGCACGCGCAGCAAAATCCACGCAGGCCTCGGCCATTGCGGGGTGAACAACCTTGCTGGCACCGTTGAAGTTAGCCCCGCCGGGTGCGTCGTTACCTAAGCCAGTCCTGCGAATGCCCTCTTCATACTGCTTGTCGCGCTCCTTCCGGGCTTCCTTGTCTTTTTCCGCAAAGTCGATGTACCGCAACGCGATGCCGTCAAGTTCAAAGAAGTCAAAGTCCGCACTGTCCGCGAGGTTCTGGTAGAAGTCCTCGTTGTCTAGCGGACCCTCAATCTCCATGTGAACGATCGCAGACCCGTCAGGCAGTTCCTCAATGTTGGAACTATCAAGGTTCAGTTCAGGTTGGGGCTCCTCAGCGCCTGCGTCCTGCGGTTCGCCGTCAACAAACCTGTTGTATTCGGGATCGATCGGGAACTCGGTGGCCATTTGTGTAAGTCCGTGTTACAGTAAAGTCTTTAATGGAGAAGGAAAGTGAACAAATACGATCAAGCCATCGATTTTTTGCGCAAACAAGACGACAAATCTGGGTCCATGTTTGAAGAGTGTGCGTGCGTCATCGAGGAACTTCTGTTTCGCGTCCATCAACTAGAGACTAAACCGGGTGAAGAAGATAGGTTGGCGGTTGAACGGGAAATGAAACGCGGGTTGCCACCGTGGCAGGCGCATCTCAAGGCTCTTGGCCGGCCATTGAACTAGCAGAATAACCCAGAGCCGCCAATGCAGCCGCTGGAGCCATCCCTTCGCGAATCAATCGAACTGCTTTGGGCCAATCTGCTTCAGAGAAGAACCGCCGGGTTTCTTGGATATCGCCTCGTGCTCCTTCCATTGCAGCATCACGTTTCATTTTTTCTGTAATTGCCCTACGAACACTGGGCGACTCGCCAAGATTGAATGACACTTGCTGCGGAAGTCTAGCGGCGTTTTCCAAGAAACCCATTGTTGCTTCGCCGGAATATGGCGCGGTCGCTACAACCCCATCATCTGTCATGCGGCCGATTCCCGGCACATAACTTGTACTGGCTACGCCGCGCTGCATCCTTGATGGATAGGCTTGCTGCAACGCGCCTTCTTTCTCTTTAAGCAATTCCTTGAGGACACTTGATTCAGTTGACGGGTCATAGGGAAAAATTAACGCCCCGCGGTTGGTTGCTGTTGCCCCAAAACCGCCACCGCCAATAATCCTGTTGATCTCAGCAATTTCTTCAGGCGTTGGTTGCACGCCAGCAGCAGGGTCGGAAAGCCGATCAGGGTTGCGATACCGGGTGTCAAGCACCAATGCGTTCTTGCCTTTGAGCGAGGCGCTTGTGTTTGGCAAGTTGAGCGCCCCGGCCTCCTGCGCGTCATTGATAGCGCGAAACCGTTCTGCTAGCTCCACTACGTCACGAGTTTCAGGGCTGATCCTGCCCCCGCCCCCGCCGGTGGGAAAGTCCAACAGCGGACGTGCAATCGTCATAGGGTTGCCTTCCGCTACCCCTTGGCTGTTAACGTAGTACCCCGAAGATTGCGTGGATGGCAACTGCCGATACCCAAGCGCCGAATAAAGTGCATCAATCGGTGCCTTGTTTGCGTCCTCCGGTGGGGCCACGTCAAACCGTCCAGTTTGGCTGTAACGCAACTTCTCTTCAGGCGTTGCATTCAACATTGACGGAACGTGCCCTGTACTTGCACCCGGAATAGCTTCGTGCGTTGCCGACCCGGCGTGCTGAAAGAAGTAGTCTTGGGTGGTGTTGTTGGCGTCAATCAGCGCCTGCTTCATGTTCGTCAGCGGGTCGCCAACGTACTGCCCAGAGCCCTTGTTACCGCGGTAGTAAAAGTCCTGAGCCTTGTCCATTACCCACGGTACTTCTTGAATCTGCGGACCACCCCAATTGGTTTTGCCGCCAAGCCCAGCCTTGTTTGCCCTATCAACTTGTAGCGCCGTCTCTGCGTCCATAAACGGATGCATTGTTTCTGTTACCCCGGCCCTCCACGGCGCTCCAGTTGGATCCGTAAAGCCCATTCCTTGAGCGCGGCGGAAATCGTTAACGCCAAACAACCCGGTGTTCGGAACCCGCGGATCATTCTTCAGTTTGTACTCGCCAACCTTGAACCCTTGCTCAACCGGCTTGTCGCCAGTGACCAACCCTTGTACAAACGGGGTCTCGTCAAGTGCCTGCGCAAATATGGTTGGATCGCGCTCGTAATCGGACAGTTTGTTCATCTGCCGGCCACGGTACGCAAGCGTCGGGTTCTGGCGATCGAACAGGCGCGAGTTCAAGTCTTTAAGCGAAAACCCAAGTTCGGCCACCGGCGCTACCCCGGCGCTGAATTCCGAATGACGTAAGAGCGAACCCGGCAACTGGTACGGTTCGTTGCTCTGTTGAATACCCGCCTTGGCCCGGTCGTACCACGTTCCAAACCGCTCCGGATCCGCAAATTGAACTGCTTGCGCGGCGTCGGACAAATCAGAGTCCATTCCAGTCCGCATACCACCTAGCCCTTGTGGGCTGGTTACCGTCCTTGGTCCGCCAATGTATCCACCCTGCGGGTCACGTTTAAGGTGCTTACCTTCCCTGAAAAATTTGAGTGCCGCTTCTTCGCCAACCTGCTCCACCATGTTGCGAAACACGTCAGGCGGTACGGCAGCACGGTTTGCAGAGGCTTTCGTTGGCTTGCTTTCCGTCGCTGGCTTTGCACCTACCTTCTCTGCATCCGCCACTTTCTTGGCTAGGAGGTCCTCGCGCTCTTGCTTAGACCCAAAGTTAGACATCAGTTGCATCTCAGCATCAGAGTGCTTGCTAGGATCTACTTTGGCCTGCGCTAAACGTAACGCACGGCTCTCGAGCTTGTCTTTAGATAGCTTTGGGTCAATCTGCGCTAGACGCGACTGTATGGCGTCTTTTGCCCTCATAATAGCCATCTGCTCTGCATCATTTACAGCCTTGGCCGCCGCCTGCGCGGCTTCTTTTGATGGTTGCACGGCTTTTGCGGCTTTTGCAGGCTTCTCGCCTTCTTTGAGCGCGTTTAGGAACGTGTCAATTAACTCAATGCCTTTCTTGACCTGACCGCCACTTGCCATTATCACTGCTCCTCCGGCCTTCTCTCGGCGAATAATATTGCTTGCTCCCTCCTCACCGGGAAACAACACAAAGTTGCGTGTTCCTTCAGTAAATTCTGGATCCATTGCTTGTCTGGCTTTCGAGTTTTGATCAAGATACTTGACGCCGGGAACGCCAAGCGAACGCATATGCTCCGCAAATTCTTTTGGATTCATCCCGGTTCTAGCTATGTATCCACCAGTAGGATCTGGATCACCCGTTAGATCGTATGCCATGTCTCTAAAAGCATAATCGCTTTTTGACAAAGCATCTTTGACGTGTTGGCTTTGCTGGCTTAACGGCTTGTCCCAGTCGAGCATCCGGGCAACCGCCTCGTCAGACAAATCATGAGTATACAGATACCCCGGCATTTTTGTTTTTGGGATTACATCAGTCTTAAACCAATCAATCACTGATGGCGCATAACCCATATCTTCCGCATAACTCAATATGTCGCTTGGCGAACGGTTAAAACCAAGCATTTCAATTAATGCGGCTTTATCGTATTGTTGTCGCGCTTCTTCAAGTGGCAATTGATCTGCGTTGCCATAAACTTTCATATAGTATTCGTCAACCGGGATGCCGTTAACCGTAACATCCTGACCGTGTTGGCTTGAAATGGAGTTGCGATATTCTTGTCCTACGTTTTTGTTCTGAGCAAGGTAATGGCCCATGCCGTAAGCCTGAGCACCCTCTCCCGATCCAATTTTGGTTGGATCAAGTTCACCTAGCGGATTGTTTGGGGTGGCCGCGTACAGGTGCGGACTACCTTGATACGCCATAATTTGACGAGGCGAAGCCCCAGTGGCTTGCATAGCACGCTCAACCGCCCGTCTCGCGGGTTCGCTCTTCGCTAGATCAATAGCGCTTCGGGCAACGTAGGGGGCCGCAGCCTTGACCGCCCTTGCTACCGGCTTGACCGCGGCAAGCGCCGTAGGAGCAAAAGGATTGTTCTCCCCTAGGAACTCACCTACGTTAGCTACCTGCAAACTCCTACCGGCCCCGGCAGGCACAACAGGAGGCAGAATAGCCTTCATCTCTTCTATCGTTGGCAGAGTGGTTGCCTTCCCCTCCCGCGTTGGAACTAACTGACGCACAGCGTTAGCAATCGCACCCTTCCCATACTGGCGATACAACTCTTCCATGTCGCCAGCAAAGCCAGTAGCAGCAGTAGTTGTCCCCCTCAGCGCTCCAGCAAGCATATCCGCCAACGCCATGGCAGGATCCTTGAAGCTCTTCAGGTCCTCCTCGAGCGTTGTCTTCTTGGGCATTGCCCCGCCTCGTGCCATCTCTATTTCTCCGCCTTCGGCCTTGCTCAACTTCTTGCCGGGCACGTCAGAACCACGAGGGGCAACAAACAGCTTCTCGTACACGTCATGCTCCGGGCCCTTGCCGATCTGCATACGGCCAACCACTTCACCCATCCCAAACACGTCGCCACGGCTCTTTGGCCGCAGGTGAGGGTTAGACCCTGTCTGCACCTGAAACAACTGCGTAGGGCTCGCGTATTCGGTTCCAAGGCCATAGTAGTGCGGCCCTTGCTCTACCGTCGCAATGAACGGGATCTCGTTGAGCAGCGTATCTCCGCCGGTCGGCTTAAACTTTGATCGCCGAATTAGATTGGACAACGTCTGATTGCCAAGCCTCTTCTCAAGCTCCGCAAACTCTTCCATTCCAGACTCGCGCCCGGACATCATTGGCCTACCTGTCCGCGGGTCAATCAAAACCCCAACCTCACTCATCATCCGACCCGTTAGGTCTTGGCCAGTCCGCGGGTCAAGATATGCCCCATGCAGAAAATCATCCCGCGTCTTCCCGCTAGCCGTTAGCGCACGCTCAACCATTGGCTGGACATTGGGAAACTCTTCAGGCTTTGCAAACCAACGATTAGGGGCAGGGACAATCGGCGTCTTGCCAGCGCTCTTAATTGATTCCAAGAACTCATCGAGCAGAGCATTGCTCTCTTTCAGGGCCTTGCCAACAACTTTGCCTGCGCCCATAACGGCTCCTTGCGTAGATCCGCCATCATATCGCGCCTAGCCTGTCAAGTCATCTGATCTTTGTAGCACCCGCCGTAGATCCTCGCGTACTTGAAGAAGTAACTATCCTCAATCAACGCCACCGCCTCCGGCGCAAACGCTAACGTCATAAAGTCCGCAATCACACGCAAGTTGACCTCGTGCCGCGTTCTTCCCTTCACCCCAACCTTGTGCGCACCCCTGTCGTCATCCGTCAAAATGTCCGTCAGAACTACAGCGTTCGGATGCCTCTCTAACCACCGGTCAACTAACCGCCGATCGTCAGACAGCACCGCGGCATCACCGTGCTCCTCAAGCAGCATCTCGAACCGATCCGGCTCATGATCCTTGTCCGTACCCCTTAGATGCACCACCTTCTGCGGTTGAACCTTGAGCATCTTCTCTAAGTCAAGCGATCGCTTCATCTTCAGGCGCTTCGCTAGGCTCCCGAAGTTCCACTCCCGATACCACATATTTGGATGCACCCAGACCGCTACATCACCGTCCGCCTGCTTTAGGTCAAACTCAACTAGATCCTGAACCCGGTACGCCCAGTTGCCGTTAGGCTTGGCCAGCGCACCAGTCCAGAACTCCGGGTAGCACTTTCCTTCCGGCAACACATCATCAAACCCGTCAACGCTAAAGTACCGGTAGAACCCCTCTACCCAGCAGTCATCCGTCCAATCAACGTATAGCCGCCGGTTGTACTTGACCGCAATGTCAAGACAGTACGACAGGCTCGTCAACCTATCCGCAAACCCCTCGTACCCTTTGTGGACTACCCACTTAGCCATGCCGTCCGCCGGTGTAGTCGTGATTGATCACAACCTCATCCGCGGGTATCGATGACCAATGATGCGTGTGCTTGTCCATCCGGTTGTACGTTTTTGGCAGCCACAACGGGTTCACGTCAGCGCCCTCGTTGTACACCCGGTCCAACTCCGGATCGTCCTCGCCCTCCGAGGTCTTCATCACCTCACTCCAGCGACTCAGCAGGTTGTACGCGCCCTCGGTCCAGCCAAACTTGATAACGCCGCCAGAGCACAGCATCCTGTCCCGTTCCACCCGGCCATCTAAATGATGGTTCGTGTCAGCCGCCCAGTTGTACACCGCAAAGTCATGCGGACCAAACAACAACTCCGGGAACTGCCACACCTCCGTATCCGCATCCATCCACACAACCGGCCGTGCGTGCAACTGGAACATCTCTAGAATAAATTGCGACTTATACGCCACCGCCTCCTGCCAACTTGGGAATTGCGGCAACTCCATCACGTCACAATTCAACTCAAACTTGTCAAGCGACGCCTTCAACTTCTCTGCTAACTCGGGATACTTGCCGTTCGGCGTGAAGAACGACACAAAAACCGGACTATCAATCATCTTCCCCTCTCTTTGGTCATAGGTCGCCCAAGGTGACACGCCCGGCTTCTTACCACCCGGAGGGCCATCTTGCCCGGAGGGATTCTCTTTGGATCCCCTCCCAGCACTCGCTGGACGCCAGATTCACTCGATGGTGTCCCAAGTCACATTAGGGAACCTCCGTCTTGTGCGGTCGCTCTGGAACGCCGCGAGGCCACAACGGGTGTACGCGAGCCTATGTTCTCTCCTCGGCCACCCATTTAGGTGCTCTGCTAACGCGAAGGGTACGGCAAAACGTAGAACGCAAAAAAGCCGTTAAGTCTGACCCCGGTGGAACCACACAAAGGATTGTGTCCTTTGGGCACCCCAGACGGGGTCGGGATCAGGCTTAACGGCTCTCATTGCAAGGGGTTCCACGCCTTACCCAGAAACCTTAGTCCATCTAGGTGCATCTTGTCAACACCTTTGTGTCTTCATGTTGCGCTAGACAATCTTTCTACCCTCTGATATCAAGCGGTCTGCACTACAACTGGGCACGCTATGGTTATCACCGACGATGAGTTCATCCAACTCTGGGAGCGGCACCGTAGCCCCCAGAAAGTCGCAGACGAGGCCGGTATGTCAGTGCGCAGCGTCCACAAAAGACGCCGCATCGTGGAGGACAAACACAAGATCGTCCTTAAATCAGAAGTGGCCAAATACCCACACCTTGAACCCAAACACCACCTCACAAAGATGCGCCATGTCGGTGGTATGACCGACGGCATCATCCTCGTATTCTCCGACGCACACTTCTGGCCCGGTATCCGCACAACCGCCTTCAAGGGCCTCCTATGGGCGATAAAGTCCCTTAAACCGCATATGGTCATCGCCAACGGTGACATATTCGACGGGGCCGCGATCAGCCGACACCCCAGATCGGGCTGGAGTCAGAGGCCAAACGTGAAGCAGGAACTAGAAGCCTGCAAGGAAGCCATGACGGAGATTGAGAAGGCCTGCCACAAGGCTCGCCATCACACGCAACTCGTCTGGCCACTAGGTAACCATGACGCTAGGTTTGAGTCGCGCCTAAGCTCGTTCGTGCCCGAATTTGAGGGGGTTCAGGGCCTCACTCTCAAAGACCACTTCCCTAAGTGGACTCCCTGCTGGACGTGCTGGCCAACTCCCAATTTGGTAGTCAAGCACCGTTACAAGAACGGCGTCCACGCTGCCCACAACAACACCGTTGGGAGCGGCAAATCGATTTGCACTGGGCACCTGCACAGCCTCAAAGTCACCCCGTTTGATGACTATAATGGCACGAGATTCGGTATAGATACCGGAACATTGGCGGACACTGACGGCCCCCAGTTCAGCGACTACATGGAAGACAACCCAGCCAACTGGCGCTCTGGGTTCGCGGTACTAACGATCCGAGATAGCCAACTGCTGTGGCCTGAGATCGCCCGGAAGCACTCCGAAGGGATGCTGGACTTCCGGGGCAACCTGATCGATGTCAGCGAACTTTAGGCGTCGGTCTGCTCGTCAAACTCCTCGCCCTCTTCACCTTCTTCCTCTGCGTCGTCAGCATCCTCGGCATCTTCGGACTCGTCAACGCCAAAACGATCAGCCCAAAGCGCGAGAAACGTGTCCTCGTCCTCGTCTCCATTCAGGAGGTAGTCAATCCGCTTAACCATGTCGCCTGCGCAACGCAGCAACGCCACAGTCAACTTAAAGTTCTCAATCGTCTGCTCCGAATAGTCCGAGACATTGTGCTCGGCCTCAAACTCAATGCGCTCGGCCACCGTGGCCAGTGACTTGTCGTCACCATCAAAGAATCCACCCACCATGATCACCTCCTTCGAGTAGGGCACATCGCCCAGAGGCATTTTACCGCCCTAACCTTCAATCCTTATGACAGCTTTATTGCGCATACGGATTGACTACCCGGCGCGATCGCCCGGTGTCGGCGTAATCATCCTCGTCCCAATCATCCTCCGGAGGGGGGTCGATCTCCAGCCAGCCGCTGTCCCGTAGGAACCGCAGGGCCTGCGTGCAGGCGTCAACGAAGTCATCATGGGTGGACTCAGGGAACGAGCAGATCTGGCTAACGAACCCCTCGGCCCAGTCCCGCACATATCCCTTCCTGTTGCTGCTCTCAGGGATCCACACCCGGCCTCGGGCGATGATGTTGGACACGATGTTCAGGCGCTGCATCTTGTCAGCCCTGCCGGGGTTGTACGCCCGGATCGGCAGGTGCGCCCTCTGCAGGTCCTGAATCAACGAGATCCCCGCGGACTTATCCTCGATCAGGAGCAGATCCACCCGCTTCTTCTCCTTGCCTTCCCCGTAAACCGCGCCGTACTCCTCGATCACCTTCGGGCGCAGGTCGGGGTACTGCAGCCTCTCTTGCCAGCAGTCGATCACCATCACGGCCATCGGGCCATCGAGCGGCTTGAACACCCCGAACGTGATGCAGGCGGTCGGGTCGTTCTGTACCTTCTCTGAGGTCGCCACGTCATAGGACTGGATGATGTACTCAAACTTCGGGAACGGCTTGCCGTCAGGCCAGAGCTTGAACATATCCCGCTTGACGATGCCCGACTCCTCGGGGTCGATGATCTCGGCGTAAATCTCTTGCCTGCCTAACGTCGTACCCTCGTACTGCAGGATCTGCTTCCTGAAGTTCGCGGACAGGTTCGCTAGGTTGGTATACGTCGATGCCGTAGTAACGGCTACGTCGTCACCGTCCCGGCCGATCAGGTCGATGATCAGGTCCTTCGGCCGCGGGGTCGTTGTACACACAATGTATGTACGCGCCCCTAAGCGCACACCGAACTGAATCTGATCCCATGCTTCTTGCAGGTAATCCCAAGCCGCTAGCTCGTCGCACCACGCGCCGTGGAACTGAGGACCGCGGAAGCGCTCGGGCTCACTCGCGGGGATCCCTTTGATTAGCGACCCGTTAGTGAGCTTGATCTCATGAAGTGCTTTGTTGTAGTCCGACACCAAAGCCGAAGGAATGACCGACATCAAACCCGAGTCACCCTCAAAGCAAGTCGACCTAACGTCACTGCTCGTAGGGGCCGCTACAAGCCAGCGGGTGCCGGGCTGGGTCCATGCCCACCACGCTACCTGCTCCGCGGCTGTACGGGTCTTCCCCGCCCCCCTACCGGCCAGCAGGAGCCAGATGGACCACCAGTCACCCGGAGGCAGGATCTGGTGCTTGTGCGCCTTCTGCAGCCACCCCATGCGCCATGCCCAAGCAACCTGCTGCTCTGGCTTGAGCGTTAAGAATTTACGCTTGGTTTCCGGATCCTTGAGGATCTCGACAACGTCAGGAGGCAATTTACCCCCACTTTTGGGGGCATTTCCCACTTTCATCGGTACTGGCCGGCGAGCGATCGAGACAATTTCCCACTTTGACCCCCAAAAGAGGGGTGAAAATGGGAGGTCACTCTTCGATCTGCCGCGTCATCTCGGCGTTCTTGAGGATGCTATCGAACATCTCAGTCGCCTGAATGTTGATCTGCAGGGGATTGTCCTTATCCCCGGCCACCTGCACCCTGTTACCGTAACGGTTAGGACTCCAGCAGGCCAGCAGTTTCATCCGCTGCTCCGTGCGCAGTTTTAACCACTGCACATACCCAGCATCTATGCGGGTTCCGCCCTTGGCGTCCTCAATATAACGGGGCTCTGCGTCAATCATTGCCAACGTATCCTGCGCGATCGCCTCCACTCCATTTTCCCGCGCTTGCGCGACCTGTAGGGCAAAGCCTTCGTCCCGCGCCATCCAATCATAAACAGTATCCCAACCGGGCATCCGCGGATCTCTGCAGATAGCACGCAATGGTTCACCGCTGGATAAACGGTCACAGATCTCTTTGACTGCTTCTGGAGTGCGCGTAGACGGCCGGCCGATCTTCTTTGGCGCTAACGCCTCGATCTGCTGTTGTTGGCGGTTCTCTGCTATTGCGGTCTCGATGTCTTGGATACCGATAGCGTTGATGTATGCCTTTGTTGCGGCCTCTTTGGCCTTCTGCGCGGCCTCTGGCGCTAACGCAGGGGTCAGTGCCTTCTTGGGCCTCTTCGCGGCTCCTGCGGCCTTTTGCGGCCTGTCCGCCCACTTAGTTGTTTTCGCGTCCGACATATTCCAGTCTCATTGCGTTGGAGTGTTGATTTTACAGGACATTCTAGATTGATGCTA
>Ga0304730_1003165_pt1 | contig 11238 bp, 8 predicted proteins | sample M_130628_MF_Meta_FD_190474 | JGI IMG/M metagenome (GOLD analysis project Ga0304730, IMG submission 190474) | Freshwater microbial communities from Lake Montjoie, Canada to study carbon cycling - M_130628_MF_MetaG (v2) (version 2) | ecosystem: Environmental > Aquatic > Freshwater > Lake | place...
ACGCGTCACGGAATGGGTGTATGCGGTGCTCCCTCATACCGAAGACGTCGACACGCTGGTCGACAGGCAGTTGATGCGGGATCTGGCCGTCTCGGGACCATTCCGGGCGCTGGTGGAGCGGGCGGAATTTTCCTGGTCCCGGGGCGTCGGTCTGACGCTCCTGCACACGCTCGGCTTTCTTCTGTTGGCCTGCGTTGTCTTCTCCCGCCGTGACCCTTAAGAGGCGGAAACCACCACGGTTGTGTAGACTTTGCCGCGTCGTAATTCATCGGGAAAACCGGCTTCAGGGAGCACACGGATGAGCATGCATGACGCAGGTTGGCGGTTGGCGGGTGACCGCTTGGGCACGCGGGCTCTCGTGGTGGTGGTGCTGGCTCTGCCTGGGCTCGCGCTCGCTCCATTCCCTGTTCTCGTGGCTGCTGAGACGGCGCCCACGCAGGCCGCCGACGCAGCATCCGGCCCCAAGGCGTCGCCGACCGAAACGGCTCCGGGGGATTCGGATGGACAGTTGGAAAAACTTTTCGAGAAGGAAATCACCGTCACTGCCAAGTATCACTACTTGCTGTCACTTCCTGCCGGATACGAAGAGGGAACTCGGCGATGGCCGCTGATGCTGTTCCTGCACGGGTCTGGTGAATCCGGGGACAGCCTCGCGAAGGTCAAGGCGAATGGCCCCCCCAAGCTCATCGCCAAGAAAGATCGCGATTTTCCCTGCATCGTCGTGTCGCCACAGAGCCCGGGCCGAGGCTGGAATCCCGACTACCTCGCCGCGCTCCTGGACGACATCTGCGCCACCTACCGAGTCGATCCAGACCGGATCTACCTCACGGGGCTGAGCATGGGGGGCTATGGCACCTGGATGTTGGCGGCCGCGCAGCCCGATCGCTTCGCGGCGATCGTGCCGATCTGCGGCGGCGGAAATCCTGCCGATGCCGACAAGCTGAAGGGGATCCCAATCTGGGTCTTTCATGGAGCCGAGGACAAGACCGTCAAGCTGGAAAACTCCACGAAGATGGTCGATGCCCTCAAGGCAGTCGGCTCGGATGTAAAATTCACCATCTACCCCGAAGTCGGACACGACTCCTGGACGGAAACCTACGCAAACCCGGAACTCTACGACTGGCTTTTCGCGCAGAAGCGTGCGGCCAGACCGTAGCAAATCGCGGGTCTCATCGGCGTTGTTGTTTCTGGCTCCAGTCCGACGGAGACTTGTCCTACCTTCCAGGAGATGACGACCATGTCTTGTGATCACTCAACGCCAGCGAACGACACCGCCCTGCCGAGAGCGCAGCTTTCCAGGCGCGGCTTCGTGGCGGCTGCCGGAGCAGCGGGAGCCGCAGCGAGCGTGTTGGCCGACCCAGTTGCCCGCACGGCCCACGCCGCTGGCAGCGACCGCTTGAAGGTGGGCCTTGTCGGCTGCGGCGGCCGCGGCACCGGTGCTGCGTCGCAGGCGATCTCCGCCGATCCCGGCGTGGTGCTCTGGGCAGTAGCCGATGCCTTCGCCGACCGTGCGCAGGCTGGAGCCAGCCTGCTCGGCCGCACGGTCGAGGAAAAAGCCAAGGACGATGCCTCCTTCAAGACCCGATTCGACTGTCCCCTCGAGCGGCAGTTCGGCGGCCTCGAGAGCTACAAGCAGGCGGTCGACGCCTGCGATGTCGTCCTGCTCACGGCACCTCCGGCCTTTCGGCCGCTTCATCTCAAGGCCGCTGTCGAAGCGGGCAAGCAGATCTTTTGCGAGAAGCCGATGGCCGTCGACGCCACCGGCCTGCGGAGCCTCCGCGACACGGTGAAGGTGGCTACGGAGAAGCACCTCTCGCTCGTGTCGGGGTTCTGCTGGCGATATGCGAGCCGTGAACGCGATGTTTTCAAGCGGATCCACGCGGGAGCAATCGGCCCGGTACGATCGGTCTACACAAACTACAACGCGGCGGGCTTCCGTGGTGAGACTCCCCGCAAGCCTGAGTGGAGCGACATGGAATACTGCCTCCGCAACTGGCCCTACTACACCTGGCTTTCAGGCGACCACATCGTCGAGCAGGCGGTCCACTCGATCGACCGGCTCGCCTGGGCAATGAATGACGAACTGCCGGTGAGCGTGAACTGTACGGCAGGCCGCGAAGTCCGTCCCGACGTCCCCGTCGGCAACAACATCTTCGACCACTTCATGGCTGTTTTTGAATACGCCGACGGCCGCCGTGGCTTCCATATGTGCCGCCACTTCCCCGGCGCTGCAAGTGACAACAGCGACTACATCGTCGGCACGACCGGCACCGCCACGGTCAACGGCTTCCAGAACACGCAGCAGACCGTTGCAAACGGTGACACCTGGCAGAGCGAGGCTCCGAAGAACGACATGTACCAGCAGGAACATGACGAACTCTTCGCCAGCATCCGCTCTGGCAATCCGATCAATGACGGCGTGCGGATGACCAACAGCACGGCGATGGCGATCATGGCCCGCATGAGCGGCTACACCGGCCAGCCGGTCACCTGGCAGCAACTCTGGGAATCCACCGAGGACCTCGCCCCTGCGGCCTGGGATCTGGCGGCGGCACCTCCGCCGTCCCCGATCGCCGTTCCAGGCAAGACAAAACTCACCTGATGCTGTCGGTTCCCACTCAGGCACATCATCCATTCACTCAGGCAATGTCCCCATGCAGACAACTCGCGTCAATCTTGTGAACCGCCTGCCAGCAGCGAAACGTCTCGTGTTGGTGGTCGCGGCCCTGTTCGCAGCCGCAGCGTGCGACTCCGCGGCCCGCGCCGCCGATGCCGCCGGAGGCTTCACGTCGCTCTTCAACGGAAAAGACCTCAGTGGCTGGCGGGGTCGGCCGCATCTCGACCCCCGTCAAGACAGCGAGGGAACTCCAGAGGAACGAGCCAAGCGGCAGGCCGACTGGAATGCCGATCTGGCCGCCCACTGGAAGGTGGTGAACGGCGAGATCGTGAACGACGGCCAAGGCGTCTACCTCACGACTGCCAAGGACTACGGCGATTTCGAACTCGAATTGGAATGGATGCTCCCCGTCTCGTGCGCCGACAGCGGCATCTACCTGCGCGGCAATCCGCAGGTGCAGATTTGGGATCCCGACTGTGCGCGGGACAACCAGCACGGCAACCAGAAGGGCTCCGGCGGCCTCTGGAACAATCCTGCCGACTCGCCCGGAAAATTTCCGCTCGTGAAGGCTGATCGACCGACCGGCGAGTGGAATGCTGCCCGGATTCGCATGCAGGGAGACCGCGTCACGGTGGTCCTCAATGACCAACTCGTCGTCGACAACCAGCCGCTGGCCAACTTCTTCCAGAATGGCCAGCCGCTTCCGGCCCGCGGACCGATTCAGATCCAGACGCACGGCGCCCCGATGCACGTGCGCAAGCTCTTCATTCGTGAACTGGGCACCCTCGACGGCTCCGGTCCCGGCTGGCGGGATCTCGGAGCGCAAGACTTCGAACCGGTCAACTGCGATCCTGCAACTCCCGATGCGCCAGGCACCTGGACCTGGAAAAATGGTGGCCTGTACTGCACGGGCAAGCCGGTCGGCGTGATTCGCAGCAAGCAGACGCTGACGAATCTCGAACTCTCGCTGGAGTGGCGGCACCTCTCCGCCGGTGGCAATTCAGGCGTGTTCCTCTGGGCGCCGGCGGCGGCCTTGGAAAATCTCCCCAGCGGCAGTCTGCCCCCGGGCGGCATCGAGGTGCAGGTGCTCGATCACGGCTACACCGAACAGTACGAAAAATCCTCCGGCCAGAAGGCCGATTGGTTCACGACCGATGGCGATGTGTTTCCCGTGGGCAGTTCGACCATGAAGCCGTTTCCACCCGTGGCCCCGAACGGCCAACGCAGCTTCCCGACGGCGCGGCACTCCCGCGGCACACCCGAATGGAATCGCTACTACGTGCGGGCGATCGACGGAGAGGTCCGTCTCTGGGTAAACGGGCACGAGGTCTCCGGCGGGACGGACTGCCAACCGGCCACGGGCTATCTCTGTCTCGAATCGGAAGGGGCGCCGGTGGAATTTCGGCACCTGCGCATTCGAGAACTGCCGGCCGCCGCGAAATAATGCCCAGCGATTGGCTTCCATATCTCTCGTAAACCTTCTCTCCTGAACTGAGGCGTTTTTCATGGCCGCCAGCCCCTCCGCCGTGCCGTCATCGCCGATCTACCGCGGTCCCCTGCCGCATGTGCACACGGTCGAGCGCGTTCCCGTCACCGTCTACGATCAGCCGAGCGACGCCAGCCGGGCCGTGGCCCGCGAAATCGCCGACCTCGTGCAGTCGCGCGCAGCGGCCGGGCAGAAGACAGTTTTGGGCCTCGCCACCGGCAGCACGCCGGTCGCCGTCTACGACGAACTCATCCGGCTGCATCGCGAAGAGGCCGTGTCGTTCAAGACGGTCATCACCTTCAACCTCGACGAATACTGGCCGATGCGGCCCGACGCATTGCAGAGCTACCACCGCTTCATGCGGGAGCATCTCTTCGACCACGTCGACATTCCGGCCGACGCGATCCACATCCCCGACGGCCTGCTGCCGCGTGAAAACGTGGCCGAAGCCTGTGCCCGCTACGAAGAGCTGATTCGTGAGGCGGGGGGCATCGACCTGCAGTTGCTCGGCATCGGGCGAACCGGCCACGTCGGCTTCAACGAGCCGGGCAGCGCGGTCGAGAGCCGCACCCGGCTCATCACGCTCGACAGCGTGACACGGTCCGACGCCGCCAGCGATTTCTTCGGCGAATGGAACGTCCCCCGCCAGGCGATCACGATGGGCGTGGGCTCGATCCTCGATGCCCGCCGGATCGTGCTGCTCGCTTTCGGCGAACACAAGGCTCCGATCGTACGAAAGGCCGTCGAGGAACCGCCTTGCAGCCATGTGTCGGCGAGTGCCCTACAACAGCACGCTGACGCCAGGTTTGTGCTGGATCGGGCCGCGGCCGCCAGGCTGACACGGTTTGATGCCCCCTGGCTCGTGGGCCCGCTCGATTCACTCGGTCTGGAGTGGACCGTTACCCTCACGCGGAAAGCTGTCATCTGGCTGGCGCTCCAGCTTGAGAAGCCGATCCTCAAGCTCACGGACGAAGACTACAGCGAGCACGGCCTGCAGGATCTCGTCAGTAACCGCGGCCGGGCCTACGACATCAACATTGAGGTGTTCCGCTCGATGCAGGACACGATCACAGGCTGGCCGGGGGGCAAGCCGGGCCGATCGCGTCAGGCCGGCGGCGGCAAGCCGGAGGAATTCCCGAAGCGGGTGGTGATTTTCAGCCCGCACCCCGACGACGACGTGATCAGCATGGGGGGCACATTCATCCGACTCTGCGAGCAGGGGCACGAGGTGCATGTGGCCTATCAGACGAGTGGCAACATCGCCGTCTGGGACGAATCAGCCGACAGGCACGTCGACTTCGTGGAGGAGTTCTGCCGGGCCTTCGGCGTCGGGACCAAGCCCAGCGAGATCGCGGAGAAGATTCGCACCTTTCTCCGCACGAAGCATGCCGGCGAAGTCGATCTGCCGGAACTTCAGGCCGTGAAAGGTCTGATCCGGCGGACGGAGGCCCGCGCCGGGGCCCGCTATTCAGGCGTGAAGCCGGAACACATCCACTTCCTCGATCTGCCGTTCTACGAGACGGGGCGAGTCCGCAAGAAACCGATCGGCCCGGAGGACATCGCCATCACGTCGAAGCTCCTCGACCAGGTGAAGCCGCACCAGATCTACGCGGCTGGCGACCTTTCCGATCCGCACGGCACGCACCGAGTCTGCCTGCACGCCATCTTCAAGTCGCTCGAGAGCCTCTCTGATCGCGACTGGGCCAGGAACTGCGAACTGTGGCTCTACCGAGGCGCCTGGCAGGAATGGGAACCGCAAGAGATCGACATGGCGGTGCCTCTCTCGCCCGACGAGGTGAAACGCAAGCGGATGGCGATCTTCAAGCACGAGAGCCAGAAAGACCGCGCCCTCTTTCCTGGCCCGACTGATCCGCGCGAGTTCTGGCAGCGTGCCGAGGAGCGCAACCGCGAAACAGCCCGCCTCTACGATCGCCTCGGCCTGCCGGAATATGAGGCAATCGAGGGCTTCGTGCTGCACCGACCCTGACTCTCACTTTTTCCATCCGTTGAACAATTCACAGGAGTCCATTGATCATGGTTCTCTTTCGCTGCCCGATATCGCACGTCCTTCTGAGCGTCGCCGCTGTCATCACGCTGCAGGCCGTGCCGGCTGCCTCTCGCGCCGATGAACCGTCCGGCACATTCACGTCACTTTTCAACGGCAAGGACCTTACGGGCTGGCAGGGCGATCTCGCGGGCTACGAGGTGGTGGATGGTGAACTCCGTTGCAAGAAGGGTGCCGGCGGCGGCCTGCTCACCACCAAGGAATTCGCCGACTGCATGCTGGCGTTTGAATTCCGACTGACCCCGGGCGCCAACAACGGCCTCGCGATCCGGGCACCCACGACGGGCGATCCGGCCTTCGAGGCGATGGAATTACAGATCCTCGACGACGGCCATCCGAAGTATGCTGACCTCCAGCCGTGGCAGACGCACGGCTCCATTTACGGCGTCGTCGCGGCGGCCCGCGACTGCCTCAAGCCGGCCGGTGAATGGAACACCGAGGAGGTGACCGTCCAGGGCACGAAGGTGAAGGTCGTGGTCAACGGCAAGACGATCGTCGATGCCGACATCGCTCCCTTTCGTGACGGCAAGGCCACCCCTGACGGCAGGCCCCATCCGGGCCTAGCCCGCACTCAGGGCCGCATTGGCTTTCTCGGCCACGGCGACGAGGTCCACTTCCGCAACGTCCGGATCCGCGAACTCGTCGCCGCCAAGCAGCCATAACCGATGCCGGCGAGGGCGTTTGACCCCTGATTTTACGGGCCCGATTGCTCTCGTCCACCGCGACGGCCTCCGGTATTCTCACCGCCCGATCAACGCGTCACCGGGAGCCGGAGCATGAGCCTTGCAGATCGACCGCATGAACCGGCCCGACTGGGCCGCCGTGCCTTTCTCCGCTCCGGTTTTGTGCCGCTGGCGTTCCCCGTGCTGGCGGCATCCGGCTGCCGCAGCATGCAGTTTGCCCGCGTGATGATGCAGGGCGAGGACGCCATGATCGGCAGCCATCAGGCGGGGCAGGAGACCTTCACACCGCTGGTGAACGACGCGGTCGCCAAGCTCCTTGCCAGGCACGTCGATGCGGCGGTGCAACAGGTGTCGTATACAGAGGGAGCCGAATCGCTGCCGTCACCGACCAGGCGGATCTGCTTCGTGGGCGTCGAGAACAAGAGCGCAGAGGACATCGGCGATTTCAAGGAGCAGATCTACCAGTCGATCGACAGCCGGATCCTCGAGTCGACGGTCTTCCAGTCGGTGAATCGCCGGTTCGTCGATGCCGGGCTCCGCGACACCCGCCTGCGCCCCGACCAACTGCTGGTGCCAGAGCACATGCGGACGTTCGCCGGCCACATGGAACAGCAGGGCCAGCCGATCGACTATCTTCTCTACGCCACGATCACCTCCGGCACCACTCGCGAGAACCGCGACTACCAGCGGGACTACGTGCTGACGCTGGAACTGGTCGAGGTCGGCACGGGCACCTACGACAAGCAGTCGGCCGAGCTCAGCAAGGGCTACCACCACAGCCGCCTGAGCCGGTGGCGAGCCACAAATCCGCTGATGCCCAAGTGAAGGCACGATACTCGGCTGGCGGTGTGTGATGCTGCGAACGAGCCTGCTCGTCCCTGTGCTTTTCATCATGGTCGCCTCGACCGGTTGCATGACGCACGTGGTCCGTCTGCAGCCCGTGCGGGCGGCGTTCCAACGAGGCGACGTCGCCGAGGCCGACCGACTCATTGCCCTTGAGCTCGAACAGCGGGGCAGCGAGGAGGACCTGCTGCTGCTCGATCGGGCGATGGTCACGCTCGCCGATGGCAGGCCGGCCGACGCCGAACGGATGCTGCGCCGGGTTCGCGACAGCTTCGATCACCTTGAAGAAGAGAGCCCGGCCGAGAATGCCTGGGGCATGCTCAGCGACGACGGAGCCAGGGCCTACCACGGCGAAGACTACGAGAAGGTGCTCGTGCGGGCGATGCTGGCGATTTCCAACCTCGTGCAGGACGGCGACGACGCCGAGGCCTACAGCCTGCAGATCGCCGACAAGCAGCGAAGCATCGTGGCAGCCGCCGCCCAGCCCGACGGCACGAACCCCAAGGCTGCCTACCAGCAGGTCCCACTTGCCCCCTATCTCCGAGGCCTGATCCGCGAGGAAACGCACCGCGACTACGACGATGCCGCCCGCAATTTCCAACTGGTCGTCGACTGGCAGCCCGACTTCGGGCCGGGCAGAGGCCATCTCGCGCGGGCCGTGGGCGGTAGCCACTCCCGCCGCGGTCACGGCGTGGTGCATGTCTTTGCGCTGGTCGGCCATGGCCCCTTCAAGACGGAGGTGGAGGAGATACCGACGAGCACGTCACTGCTGATTGCCGATCAACTCCTGAGCACGCAGTTGGGAACGACGCTGCCCCCCACGATCGCGCCGATCAAGGTGCCGCGGATCGTGGCCGCCCCGGGGGCCGCCGCGAGCGTGCAGGTGGCGGTGGGAGACTGGGCCGCAGGTCAGACAGAAACGATCACCGATGTCTCACAGATGGCGGTGGGGCAGTGCGAGGCGATGCGGCCCTATTGCTTGGCCCGGGCGGTGGCCCGCCGCACCGCCAAGAAGGGCACGATCTATGGATTCAAGCAGGGGCTCGGCATGCGGGAAGGGCTGCCGTCACTGGCGCTCGATGTGGCGGGCATCGCCTGGGAGGCTTCGGAAAATGCCGACACGCGGTGCTGGAGCCTCCTGCCCGACCGCATCCAGGTGCTGCGGCTGGAACTGCCCGTCGGTTCGCACACGCTCCTGCTCCGCCCCCTCGATCGTCAGGGACAGCCGCTCGGCCAGCCCGTTCCGCAGACCGTCACCGTGGCCGACGGACGCAACAGCTACCTGCTTCTGCAGGCCACCGATGCCGGCCTCGTGGGCCGGCCGCTGACCAACAGTCCGTAGCTGGTCTGCCAGCAGCCATCGCTGTCTTCTGGCAGCACCGTCGGCTTGGTCATCGGCGGGCGTCGTCCACCCGAACAGCCTGCCCGGTTCGTGCCGACTCATAGCAGGCCTCCACGATCGCCACGGCCTTGCGGCCCTCGAGGCCGTCGAGCGCCGGAGCCACGCCGGCCCGAAGGGCCGTGATGAACTCCGCGAAATTGCGGGTGTGACAGGAATAGTTGATCGCCATCGGATCAGCCGCGCCGCCCGACGAACTGCTCACGCCACCAAACCGCTCCCGAGTGGCATCATCGCCCACGGACTCCTCGCGAAACCGCCATGTCGTGAGCTGCTCCTCCAGAATCTCCGCGGTGCCGTCGCGACCACCAAAGAGAAACCGTCGCAGTTGGCCAGGATAGACGCTCGTGGCGGCAAGCAGCTGGCCGATCGCCCCATCCTTGAATCGCAGAATCGCTACGCAGGTGTCCTCCACCTCCAGCCGCTTGACGTCATGCGACCGCACGGCCGTGAACGCCACGACACTCTCAACCGGATTCTCGGCGGGTGCAAGGCCGGGGATCGAGGCTCCGACGATCCACTGGAGGGCATCGACACCATGGATCGACTGGTTCATGACCGCACCGCCGCCGTCAAGCGCCTTTGTGCCCTGCCAGCGGCCCGGGCCATAGTAGGCGTCATCCCGCCACCAGGGCACGTAACTTGCCGCGATCGCCAGCGGTCCGAAGCGGCCCGAAGCCGCGGCTTGTTGGACTGCCTGCACCACGGGATTGAACCGCTGCGGAAAGATGGCGCCGAGCGTGATGCCGGCCTGGCTCGTCGCCGCCAGCATCTGGTCGATCCGTTGGAGCGAGATCTCGAGCGGCTTCTCGCAGATCACGTGCACGCCATGCCTGGAGGCGGCAAGCACGGCATCGAGATGCGAGCCCGACGGCGTGGCCACCGTGACGAAATCGGGCCGCTCCCGCTCGAGCAGCGCGTCGGCATCGGCATACCAATGGCACCCGAATTCATCGGCGAACGCCCTCCCTTTTTCCTCGGTGCGGCAGGTGGCCGCCACCAATTCAACGCCGGCAATGTCGCCCAGGGCCCGCGCGTGCATTCGCGCAATCGCACCGATGCCGATGATGGCCGCCCGCATGGTTTTCATGATCCGTCCCTTCGTTTTCAGTCCATCCAACGCAGCCCCCACGGCACGCACGAAGCCATGGAGGCGACAGCATACCCGTCCGCGTCACGCTGCGGCGATCGGGCAAGTCCGCCCACGACGCCGGCAGCCCGGCCGGGGCTATGTCAGCCCGATTCTTCCGGTCATGATAGGAGGGTCGGACGAATGGCGGACTGACCTGCTTCTACCGGAGACTCCCCCATGATCGCGTTCAATCCGCGGGCATCGCGTGTCACCATCGCGGCACGAGGGCTGCTCGTCCTGCTCTGCGGTGCGCTGACCAATGCTGGCGCGATCGTTGCCGGCGAGCAACCGGCTGGGCCCGTCGAGCCGCATGGGCTCGCACTGAGGCAAGACCGGCACGGCCTCACCATCGAGGCGGCCGGCAGTCCGTTCGCCGCCTACGTCATCGACGAGGCCAACAAGCCCTATCTCTGGCCCATCTACGGCCCCACCGGCAAGGCGATGACACGGGCCTACCCGATGCAAGACCTGCCGGAAGAGCCCCATGCCCAGCGGGATCATCCGCATCACCGCGGCATCACATTCGGCCACGAGAGCATTTCAGACGCCAACACCTGGCACGAACGGGCCACCTTCGAGAAAAACGACACGAACGAAGAGGCTGCCGAACGCCGTCGGCAGAGACTGGCCGGCCTGGGCCGCATCGTGCACCGCGAGTTTTCCCTGCTCGCAATCGATGGTGAGCGGGCAGTCGTCGAGGAGATCTGCGACCATCTCGATCCGGCGGGCAAGCCGCTCCTGATGGAACGCCGCAGGCTTACCTTCCGCGCGGAGCAGGCGACACGGTCGATCGACATCGATCAGGAGTTCAGTCCCCTGCCCGGCTCGGCTCCCGTGGTTTTCGGCGACCACAAGGATGCCGGTCTCCTGGTGCGGGTGCCCACGAGCATGGCAGTCGATGAAAAGCAGGGCGGCAGGATCGTCAACAGCGAAGGTCAGGTCGACGCGGCCGCCTGGAGCCAGCCCGCGCGGTGGTGTGACTACCACGGCCCTGTCGCCGGAGAGCAGTTGGG
>Ga0304730_1003166_pt1 | contig 11237 bp, 7 predicted proteins | sample M_130628_MF_Meta_FD_190474 | JGI IMG/M metagenome (GOLD analysis project Ga0304730, IMG submission 190474) | Freshwater microbial communities from Lake Montjoie, Canada to study carbon cycling - M_130628_MF_MetaG (v2) (version 2) | ecosystem: Environmental > Aquatic > Freshwater > Lake | place...
TTGATCTTGGTAATCGAATTCTTCTTTTATTCCACCCTCTTCTAAAAACTTAGCAAGGGCTACACTTTTTTCCTGCTGTACAATGCCTTGAAAAACATCGCGGGCAGCATTTACTCTATTTTTAACAGCGTTCGCTTTATCATGCTTGCTGTATGTTTCTATTTTTTCAAGAAGCTCTTGTTTAGATAGCTGAGACAAATCTTCATCAGGTTCAACTTCGGCTTCTACTTCTTCAATTGCCTCAACAGGTAATTGCTTGAGATGTTCCTCTTCTTCGAGAACTTCTGCTATCGCTTCTATGCTAGCGGGCTCTTCGTGTAATTCTGCTATTGCTTCTATGCTAGCAGGCTCTTCGTGTACTTCTGCTATCGCTTCTATGCTAGCAGGCTCTTCAAGAACTTCTGCTATCGCTTCTACATTAGCAGGCTCTTCTAGAACTTCTGCTATCGCTTCTATGCTAGCAGGCTCTTCAGCAGCTGGCACATGTTCAACAACATCTTCTACTTGTTGCACTGTTTCTACAACAGCATTTTCTTCAGTTACAGGAGAATTATTTTCGTTCTCCATTTCATTACCTTGATTAAGGTTTTGTGCTGCATCATCTTGATGCTCCATGTTTGCAGGATTCTGATCCATTTTTTTAGTTTGTTTAGTACAACCGGCTTCCCAGTTCTGAGGGTTATTTACTGTAGTTTATTTAGATAAATTTTAGTGCATTTCGGTATTAATAAATTGAATGGCAAATATAACTTCATGTTATATCAAAATGCAAGACTTAATACGCGAGTAGCATAAAAAGCTTGGTAAAAATTGGATTTTATACCTCATCTCGATGCAACCATTGAGGCAGCGGGGGTGCGATGTAATGATTTAACATATGCATGAGCTTTTTAAAATCGCTTTCTGATTGAAGCATATGCTGATGAACAGGAGAAACAAATTCGTTTTCTGTCATAGAATTGATAAAAGAAATTAATCCATCGAAATAACCCGCAGTATTTAAGATGCCTACTGGTTTTTGATGTAACCCCAATTGCGCCCAAGTCAAAATTTCAAACAATTCGTCCATAGTTCCAAATCCTCCTGGAAGTGCAACAATCGCATCACACCTATCACTCATCATCAATTTGCGCTCATGCATCGATTTAACGATTATCGTTTCTGTTAAATTCTTATGGACTATTTCTTTAACTGATAAAAAGTCTGGAATCACACCAGTAATTTGTCCGCCTTTAGAAAGAACACCATCTGCAACAGCACCCATAACACCTATCATAGCACCGCCATATATTACTTTAATTTGATTCTCGGCTAGATATTGGCCAAATAGAAACGCTTGTTCTTTATATTCTTTTTTGCACCCTTCTTTAGACCCACAAAATACTAACAAGCTATTTATTTCCTTCATCGATTACTTTATTACTATAGAAACTGAACCAAGATATTGATTATTTTCTAATTTAATATAATACAGTCCTGCCTTTTGATTCAAATGAATTGCCTTTAACTCACCAGCCATTATGTTATCTATAAAAACAGTTCTTCCGATTGCATCAACAACTGTCATCTTTATTTTTTGGTTAGCCACAGAAGATAGATCAATAAAAAAATCTCCATTATTTACTGTTGGATAAACCTTAATATCGTTTCGTGTAATTGAGTTTTCATTAATACCAGTTAGTGCTGTTAAATCTGTTTCCCAAATACCACGACCAAATGTGGAAACATAAATTTTATTGATTGCTGGATTGAATTCAATATCACTAGTAATAACATTTGGCAATCCTTGGCTGTATAAAATCCATACATTAGATGCAGAGTCTAATTTATAAACACCAATATCAGTAGCAGCTAATAACATATTAGTGCCTGGAACATTTTTAATACAATTGACTGGAATGTTGGGTAAGTTGTATGTAATGTTTTGCCAGGTCAATCCGTCATTATCACTTTTAAATATTTTTTGACTAGGAACAAATCCTGCCGTTGAAACATAAATCGTATTCGCATTTTGACGATTTACGTCTACTGAAGTATAATAAACAGAATCGGGAAGTCCTGCTGTTCGGTCGTTCCATGAAGCCCCACCATTTGTTGTGACGAACAAAGCTGCTGGTTCATTATACTCATAACGGACTCGCCTAGCCGCAACAATAACATTTGTATTGTTTTCACCAACAGCTAGCGCCGACAATTCAACTGCGTTACCTGTTTGAGTTGTAAAGTTAGAAATTGCCTGCCACGAATTACCGTTGTCTATAGATTTCACTACATTCTGAAATCCCACATAGAAAGTTCCTGGGGTAGTATAGTCAGCAATAATTGGTGTGGTCCATTCCGCTTGTTCATTATTTACATTAGGATAAAAGCCTTGACTTGATGCGCCATTATCGGTAGAATAATAGAAACCTCCATACTGGCTACAACCTAACACAACATTATCGTTTAAAGGATCTAAATAATTATCCATTCCATCGCCACCAAATATACACGACCATGTATTACCATCATAATAAAAAGTAGAGTTATCCTGTGACCCAGCAACAATCCTTCCTGTTGTATTTTTCGAACTCGAGAGTCGGTAAAACGACGTTACTCCCAACCCGTTACCAAGGTTGGTCCATTGAGTAGGCCAAGGTGTTCCATTGTTGGCATCATTCCATGTTTGACTTATAACATTACTTGTTCTCGAAAGCCCTCCATCATTACAAACAAAAATATTTCCAGTCAAGGGTTGTTGTTTGACAAAGTGCACATCTGCGTGTACGGTAGGACCATAACTTGTTGTCCAATGACTAACAGGATTAAAGGTTTGACCGCCATCAGTACTTGCCCAAATATTGATACCCCCCACATATACTTCATCTTTATTATTTTGATTTACACATAATGCAAGGTCATAAGTACCTTGTCCGCCAGAGCCATTTCCATCATAATAATCAAGTAGGTTTAAGCCTACATTCATGTTATTCCACGTTTGCCCCGCGTCATTAGATTTATACAAACCTTCCATCCCGTTAGTGACATCAACCGTCAAAGCATAAATGCAATTTGGATCACTCGGCGCAATACACAACTTAGTTCTTTGGATAACCCCTGTTGATGGAAACCCCGTATTAAGCATTGTCCATGTCTGACCAAAATTGGTAGATTTATAAATGGCGGCATTCCCTGTATTTGCATTACTTATCCATCCACTTGCTGCATATAAGATATTCGGATTCGCTAGGTCTTGCACCATATCCCACATCAGTGAATCGAGGGTTTTGTTCCATGTTAGTCCTGCATCATTACTAATATACATTCCACTCACACCGCATGCGGCAAGCTCGTTTGTATTTGTTGTATTAATAATAACTTTTCTTATTAGCGAGGCATCCCCTTGTTGCAAATTAAAATTTAAACCTGTTGAGCTCCAAGTTAATCCTCCATCCGTTGTTTTATAAACTCCTAGTCCGTAATGCGTATTTCTTTTTTTACCATTTAAAAATAGTCCGATTCCAATATATTCATAATCGCAAAGTGAAATATAAATCACATCTGGATTAGTAGGATCTATTTCAATGTCGCTGACTCTTGTGATAGGAAGTTGATCTGTGAGTGGCATCCAAGTAAGGCCATTATCGGAAGTCTTCCACACCCCACCTTGAGCAACTCCAACGTAGTAAGTATTGGGATCAGAAGGATGAAAAGCAATGCAGTTTATACGACCAATGCCATTCTCCATATAGCCAGTAAGATTATTAGGAATAACATATGGCCCAACAGGTGTCCAGTTACCTGAATTTAATTTATTTGTTTTACTTAGATTTTTTTGATTTGCTACATCCACCATTGATTTTAAATATTCGTCTGCAGAAATCGTATTACCATGTCCATCAGTGTGGAGATAAAGCTCAGATGCAAATCGACGATAGGCTTTCCAACCCTTAATTTTTTTAATATCGTTATGACTTTTCCAAGTATTAAATTGTCGTTCTGCATCTAAAAAGGTGATTGCCGAATCTGGATTTTTCATTATAAAGGTTTGAGCGCATACTGATTTTTGTAAAGCAAGAATAATCAGTAAAATAAAAATTCTTTTCATATAAAATTATTGTGAAATTTAAAAAACTAGTAATCATTAACGGTGCCGCTAAATAAACTGTTTAATCATCTAATCCTTTCCCATTTATTATTTTGTCATAATATTTTTTTATTCGCGACAATCGAGTGTTTGTTTGTTTTGCGGTTGAAAAATAAATTAAGTATCCTCGTTGGCGCCCGGGCGTTAGTTCGTAAAAAGCATTTTTAAGTTGGGGATTATTTACAAATTCCTCTTTCAATTCAGAGATTATAACTTGCTCTATTTTAGGTGCAGTTATTTTTACACCTGACTGCTCAATAACAATTGCTTCTTTAATGTATTGAAGAATTACTTTTTCAAATTTAACAATTTGATTTATATCCGTAAACCTAAATTGTCGTGAAGCATTTGAATTTTCCCCTGGACTAACTAACAATTTTTTCGGATCACTTAACAAGGCACCTTTGAAAAATCCAATGGTACAATAGTCTTTTAAAGCCGCCACCATTAAAATATTCTTGCCATTATGCGTATAGCAAGGCATACTCCATTTAAGCTCCTCTGCTAATCCTGCTTTTAAAACAATGGCACGAAGAAATTGCAATTCATCAGTCCAGCGATGCACCTTGCATTGTGCAGTTTGAAAATACTTACATCGACCACAACCCTCCGTAAGATACTGATCTATTGAAATAATTTTTGAAGCCATTAGTAAATTTATTCCGTGGCAAAAATAGGCAATTATTACATCAATATTAATCGACTAAACTGGATACGTCTCTATAATACCCTTCAACTTTTCAATCGTTAAAGTTTTTTCGATAAATCCAGTGACAATTGGACATGAAAGCGATTTCTCTTTATCACGTTCTGCTAACGATGAACTTAAAACATAGATTCGAAGCTCTTTGAATTTCTCTACTGGATATTTCATAAGCTCATCCAGATATTCAAAACCATCCATTTCCGGCATGCGAATATCTAAGAATAAAAAATGTGGCATTTCACGTTTGCCTTCCAACGCATCTTGTAAAAATTCCAGCCCTTCGGTACTGGAATTAAATAAATCTATTTGTGCTAATTCATCTACAGCTTTAATAACTTCTGTATGTAAGAAATTAAAAATTGAGTCATCATCCACTAGTAAAAATCTTCTCATAATTTGCTATGTACTTTTTCTGAATCTTATAATCGACTAAATTAAGAATAATAATTCATTATCGATTTAATTAGATTTTGTCCGAATTTAGATAATTCTAAAAATAAAGTGTTTATTACGATAAGTCAATTTACAAAAATATTAACAGTAATTAAAAATATGCTAAAGTTTTAAATACTACTTTCGCAGGTAATGAAGAAAGCAATAGTCTTTTTTTTTATTTTAAATTTAACAAATAGCTGTATAGCTCAAAGAGTATTTGTATTCGGGAAAGTTTACGATACAGAGTTTCCTACTATTCCACTACAACAGGTAATGGTTGTCAATCAACAATCACAAATAGGGATTTTTGGAAATAGCGATAACACCTTTCAAGTTCAAATAGATAAAAATGATACCCTTATTATTTCAGCACTTGGCTATGCCAGAAAGAAGGTCTGCCTAAAAGACTCTTCGACATTAGGTGAAATACATATTAGAATTTATTTATACCGATTATCCTACGACTTATCAGAAATTACGGTTAGGCGTCAGCGAGAGTTACGACAAATTAGTGAAGACATTAAAAAGCTTGGTTACAATAAACGAGATCACAAATTAACCGATGTGGATGCATGGGAAAGTCCGATAACTGCACTTTACCAAGCCTTTAGTAAAAAAGAGCAAAGTAAAAGAGCACTCGCCCAAATAATTAATAACGATAACAGGAGAGCTGTCATTAAAGATTTACTTTACCTTTATAATCTCACTGAATTAATTCGGATGCAAGAAAGTGAGTACAACGATTTTATTGATTATCTGAATTTGAATGATCAACAAATGCAAGCGATGAGCGATTATGCTCTTGCAATTTTTATTCGTGACCGATATTTGATTTACATGAACCATAAACGATGAAATAAACGTTTACATCCATTTATTTTTTCTCAATCGGATAAATAGTAAAATATCGTTTATCAATTATTTAGACTAATCCTCATATCGATTTTCGAATTGCTATCTTTTTGAGCATTTTGTTTCGCCTTTATCTGATTCTATTCTTGCAAGAATTATTTGCAAAATATGAAACGATATTCCTTGTCATTTTTCTTCTTATTGAATATAACTGTTGCATTATCACAAAACAGTTGGACTACACTTGACTTTTCATTTAAACAAGATTCCACTCCATTAAAAATAGGATTGATTAATACACAAGCTATGGTAGTTCATCCACTAAAAAATAACTATCGTTGGCTTGTTTTACCGAAAGGTGGATTGTATCTGTCGAATAATGGAGGACAAATATGGCAGCTATGTAAAGGTTCTCAGCTGTTGCCTTCGTGTGAACTTACCTGTATGGTTCCCGATCCTGTAAACGAACAAATTATTTATCTAGGAACAAACAATCACAATAATTGTGGTGGATTATGGAAATCCATTAACGGAGGAAGAACATTTGTACAATTACAAAATATGCAACGAGCTATTAATGCAATGGTGATTTCGAAGAGCAATCGCTATTTATTGCATCTAGCAACAGCAAATGGGGTTTTTAAAACAACGAATGGAGGCGTTACCTTTTCATTAATTAACGCGCTAGGAACTCAAAATTTTCTAGATATCAAACGAATTGGTTCTGCAAATAGTCATCAAATTTATACTACTACAAGTCAAGGATTTTATTCTTCTTCGGATGAAGGACTAACCTGGATAAATTCTATTTATTTTTCAAACACTGGATTTCAAACGATAGGAATTTCAAAATCAGATACAAATTCCGTTTATATTTTTAATGCTAATCATAACGGTGAAGTATATGCTTCATTTAATAGAGGTATTAATTTTTATATTGTAAAAAATACCGCACTTCCATCATTAACTGGCATAGATATATCTGATACCATTTATTCAAGCTCAACAAATGGATTCATTTTACCTAATCCTACCAACTCAAGTTTATTTTATTGTGGGAGTAAAATAATCTATCAGTACTTATCCTCCACAGGATTTATATCTCTTATTAGTTATCAGCAACAACTGCCTGGCAAAATAAATAATCTTTACTCTTCTGATAATGGAGATACGCTTTTTGCTTGTACATCTGGCGGTCTTTACAGAAGTAATGATTTAGGTCAAACATGGAATTTTTCGATGCAAGGTGTAAACGCACTAGAAGGCTTTGCAATGGACATAACTAATCAAAACAAAAAAGTTATCACATTAAATAATGGTCTATTTACTTTTAATGATAGTATAATTAACCCTTATTCGAATAATTCTATACCATACTCAACATATTTCATTCACGATACAGTCGATACTAATTTGCGATTTCAGATTATTAGCAATTTGATTTATGTAAAATCATGGGAAGATACTTCGTGGATTAATTTATCTAATTCACTTCCCAAACGATGTTCTATTACAGATTTAAAAATAGATTACCATGTTCAACCTAATCGTTTGTACGCTTTATTTGATGGCGCTGGAGTCTATTATATTCCGATTGATTCTCTTCGAAAAATAAAAGCAAGATTTACAATTAACAATTCTATCATTTGTAATGGTAGCAATTTAGAAATTAAAAATACAAGTGTTGGTATTATTGATAGTGTTCATTGGATTTTTACTGGTGCATCCATTCAACAATCTACCGACTATCAGCCGATCGTAAATATACTGGATAGAAATAATTTTTCAATTCAATTAATCGTTTATTATTTGTCCTATACTGACACTTGTTTCTTTTCATCGGAGCACAATTCATTGCTTAATTTAATTTACCAATTAGATTCTTGCAATCAATTCGGATCGTTATTTTCCAATTCTGTTTTACATACACATCCATCAAATTTTCAATGGCAAGTGATAAATTGTGGAAGTCCTCATACTAACGCTTATGCCTTTCCGAACTACTATGTAAATACTCAAGGAGCAGAAGAAGCTTTGCTTTCTAGCATATTTTCGTTGCCTGATTCTACCAACGCTGTACTTCGTTTCGATTACGCTTATACGAATTACAGTCAGGAATATGCTGATACGTTAATCATCAAAGCTCGTTTGCTTTGTTTAGATAAAGAGATTACGTTATTTCAAAAAGGAGGCACTGCACTGCGCACAACCAATGATTCACTCACTATTTCATTTCATCCGAACGCAAATGAGTGGCGCAGTGATTCCATTGATTTATCTACTTGCGTTGGTGCTGGTCCTATGCAATTAGTAATTGAAAACAAAGGCCACTATGGAAATAACTTATACCTCGACAATCTTCAAATTGATAGCAACTACAATCCAACTACTTTTCATATTGCGGTGAATTTTTTTATTGAAGGTTATTATTCGGGCAATAGACAAATGCGACCTGCTTTATATCATTCTGGAATTAGCAATAATGTAAATGAAACTGATAGCTTCCGTTTACAATTATTAGATAAGGATAATCCAACCCAAATTATCTACGAAGCAAAAGGAGTCGTTCTTACAAATGGAAGCAGTCAAGTTGAGTTACCGATAGCTTATAGTTCAGGATCCTATTACCTCGGGCTCACCACTCGCAATGGAATTACCGTTTACACAAAGCAACCTGTCTATCTTTCGCGTTGGGGATTTCAAGAATGGGAATTGAGATGGTAGCACCTAATTTTGGGCTTTTTTAGCCCTAATCCCCAATTTTATAGGGTTTTTGGGGATTATAATCCCCAAAAATATACTATATTTGGGGATTATGATAAAAAGAACACTTTCAGATGTTATCCAAAAAAGGTTTTTTAAAGGAAAAGCCATCCTCTTATTGGGGCCCAGACAAGTTGGGAAAACAACATTAATTCAAGAATTAATTAAAGAAAAAGAGTACCTGTTTTTGAATGGCGATGACCCATCGATTAGAGGCATTCTCGAAAATGCCAGCACTGTCCAACTTCAATCAATCATTGGGAATCATAAAATTGTTTTTATTGATGAAGCCCAACGAATTTCAAATATTGGGATAACACTAAAACTAATTACCGATCAATTTAAATCGGTGCAGCTTTTAGTAAGTGGTTCATCCTCGTTTGAAATAAACAATAAAACGCAAGAGCCTTTAACAGGCCGAAAATTCGAATATCATCTATACCCGATAAGCTGGGAAGAATTTGAAGGTCAGGTAGGTTTTTTAGAATCGCAACAACAATTGGAAGAAAGACTTATCTATGGAATGTATCCAGATGTTATTAATAATCGTCAGGATGCAAATACTGTTTTAAGAGAATTGGCTTCGAGTTATCTGTATAAAGATGTGCTCTCCATAATTGGAATACGGAAACCTGAAATTTTAGAGAAATTATTAAAAGCATTAGCCTTACAATTAGGCAGTGAAGTTTCCTACAACGAATTATCTAATTTATTAGAAATCGATAAAGCTACTGTCGCAAAATACATTGATCTATTAGAAAAATCATTCATTGTATTCCAACTAACGAGTTTTAGTAGAAACCAACGCAATGAAATAAAAAATAATCGTAAGATTTATTTCTATGATAATGGAATTCGAAATATGATTATTAATAATCTTAATCCAATTGATTTTAGAAGTGATAAAGGCGCTTTGTGGGAAAACTTTTTAATTTCAGAAAGAATAAAAATTCAAAATTACCATGAGCATTTTACAAACAACTATTTCTGGAGGACTATTCAACGACAAGAAATAGATTTTATTGAAGAGAAAAATGGAGGTATTTGTGCCTATGAATTTAAATGGAAAAGTGGCGGTAGAAATAAAATACCTAAATCGTTTTTAGAAAATTATCAAGCAATAGGAAAGGTTATCGATAAAGAAAATTTTCGAGAATTTGTTCTGTTTGATGGATTGAAATAATAATTCCTAAATCAGTACTATTTCACTTACGCATCCTTTGCGACTGCCCAACAAAATACCACTCAAAGGCATTGTTAGAATATTGCACTCCATAGTAATCGAATGTGCCATTTGCACGATCGCCATTTGCATTAAGCAATATTGGACCAGTGATACCTTGATAGCCATTAGCAGCAGTTGTAAATGCATTACGTATTGGTAAACCAAATGCAGGAACTCCAAAATTTTGCTGAACCATCTTGGCCAACACTTTTACAATATCATAGGAATTTAAAGTAAACGCATCACCTTGCTGTCCGCTGAGATTATAAATTTTAGTTAGCAATGGCGCCCATACATTTTGATTGGCGATTGGAAGACTAAAACCTGGACTATAAAAATTTGTATTCACAGCAAACTGCGATGCAGATGAATTAGTAAGCAAATTTTGATTTTTATAAAAACCATCACCTCCATACCAATTCACACTCGACAATACTGTATCACCATAAGCCTGATTAAATAGCAACGTGGTTTCATCGAAAGAAGTCGATACCACACCTATTTCAGAGAGCGGATGAGTAGCTGAATAATTGATGATTTGATTTTTTACATTAGCAAGGACACTTGTGAAATCAGTAGTAGTACCATCAAACGTAGCAACAAGAGATGTATCATATCCTAGGCTTGCGAAGTTAGAAGCATAAGCAGCATTTAATCCAAGACTACCTACATCATTACGAGAAATTAGCACTAACGCTTTCTTACCTTCATTAGCAATTGAATTAGCCATTGCTTGACCAACAATTTGATCTCCGGGTACAAAGCGAAAAACCATATCGTTTGCAATAGATAAAGAACTTGCAGTACTAGAAGGGCTCACAACCAAAATTCCGAGGCTGTCCGCAATAGGTTTAACCGCAGTGACCTCAGCGCTTGATAGTGGACCAATTACAAATCTACAACCTGAAGCCGCAATCGATTGCATAGCTTGCACAGCTATAGTTGGATTAAGTTGCGTATCATACACTTTTAGCTCAAAACGATAAGGACTGTTTTTAGCTGAAAAATCCTGATTTATTTCTGCGATTGCAATTTCAAGTGCTGCCTTTGAACTTAATCCTATGTAAGACAATCCTCCAGTTTCTGATAATAAAGCAGAGATTTGAATGGTGGTTACTTGTCCATTTACC
>Ga0304730_1003168_pt1 | contig 11233 bp, 6 predicted proteins | sample M_130628_MF_Meta_FD_190474 | JGI IMG/M metagenome (GOLD analysis project Ga0304730, IMG submission 190474) | Freshwater microbial communities from Lake Montjoie, Canada to study carbon cycling - M_130628_MF_MetaG (v2) (version 2) | ecosystem: Environmental > Aquatic > Freshwater > Lake | place...
TCTTCAATATTGTCTTCAATATTGTCTTCAATATTGTCTTCAATATTGTCTTCAATATTGTCTTCAATATTGTCTTCAATATTGTCTTCAATATTGTCTTCAATATTGTCTTCAATATTGTCTTCAATATTGTCTTCAAAATTATTTTCAAAATTATTTTCGTTTTCTGTAACTAGAGAAACTTTTTCATCATTAATGACACGTATGATAGAGCTATCTATCGAAGTGCTATGTTGTTTTAAGGAACAATCAGATTGGACTATAGATTGATTGATTATATTTTTATTTTTTTTATTTAATTTGCTGAATAATATGTCGAGATCTTTAAGATGTTTATCATGGTCATGATTTTGTAATAATAGTTTGCTATTTTTTATAATTTCTAATCTTTCTTCATATGTTGGTCCTTCTTTTTTCAACATATATATATATATTCTATATATAATATATGTTATATTGTAAGAAAAAAAATATCAATATTTTAGTAAATTAGTTAAACCGATGACGATATTATGATTTATATTAATATAAAGATGGCTTTAACAAAAAAGATATGTTTGAATATGATTGTAAAAAACGAGGCACATATTATTTTAGAGACCTTAAACAATATTAAAAAATATATTGATTATTGGGTTATATCGGACACAGGTTCAACAGATGGAACACAAGATTTAATAAAAAATTTTTTTAAGGAAGCGAATATTGATGGTGAATTATTGAGTCATGAATGGAAAGATTTTGGTTATAATAGAAGCAAAGCATTGGAGGCTTGTTATGAAAAATCAGATTATATTTGGGTAATTGATGCGGATGATATTGTAGTAGGTGATTTAAAATTTCCGGACAATATGGATGCAGATATATATAATTTAAAATATGGAGATAGTTTTACGTATGATAGAGGTCAAGTATTTAAAAATCGTGGATTAAAGTGGGAATATCGTGGTATCTTACATGAATTTCCGATATGTATCAATAAAAAGGATGTTAAACACGGTAAACTTGTTGGGAATTATTATATTGATTCAAGAAGATTAGGAGCAAGAAGTCAAGTTGCAGATAAATATCAACGAGATGCTAAATTATTATCAGAACATATTGAGAAATATCCAAAAGATGAGTTAACATCGCGTTATTGTTTTTATGCAGGGCAGAGTTATTTTGATTGTCATGATTATGAGAACAGTATGAAATATTATAAGAAAAGGATAGAGTTAAAAGGATGGTATGAGGAAGTTTATTTTTCATTAAATCGTATTGCGAATTGTCTACTTAGATTAAATAAACCAGAAAAAGTTATTGTTGCAGCGTTTATAGAAGGACACAAATATTTACCATCTCGTGCTGAACCATTATATGAATTAGGAGAATATTATTTATCTAAACAAAATTTTGTTAGAGCCAATCAATGTTTAGAAAAAGCAATTAGTATTCCTTTTCCTCAAAATCAGATCTTGTTTTTACATAAAGATGTTTATGAATGGAGAGCTAAATATGCTTATCTTACATCATTAGTTGGTCTTAATAAATATAAGGAAGCATATAATTTAGCAGATAATTATCATTTAAATTATATTTCAAACTGGAATCGATTTGAAATGTTAAAGATGTCTTATGTTCCACATATTGCAGATGAATATATAAATTATGATAAAAAGAGGGTTGATGTTATAGCTAAATATTTGGAAACAAATAAAAAAAATAATTTAACGTTTACGATTACGACATGTAAACGTTTTGATTTATTTGAAAAAACAATGAATTCTTTCATTAATTGTTGTAATGATATTTTGAGTATAGATAGATGGATTTTAGTAGATGATAATTCTTCTCAAGAAGATAGAACTAAAATGAAAGAATTATATCCATTTATTGAATTTATTTTTAAAACTCCAGAACAGAAAGGTCATGCTATAAGTATGAATATGATCAGAACAATGATTAAAACGCCATATGTTTTACATATGGAAGATGATTGGAAATTCTTTGTCAAAAAAAATTATATTAAACCTGCAATAGAAATATTAATTCGTAATGAAATTAATCCTATAGATGATATACCATCTGATCAAAATATTAAAAATAAAAAAATTGCACAAGTTTTATTTAATAAAAATTATACAGTTGTCCACGATAGACCAGTTTTAGGAGGTTATTTGGCGAAAACAAATAATGATATTAAATTTCGTATTCATGAACATTACAAACCCGGAACAGATGGATATGAAAATGCTGTTGGTAAATATAGAGGCGGAACTTGCATTTATTGGCCACATTATTCTTTACAACCATCGATTATGTCAACTAAAATTTATGAAGAATTAGGACCATATCCAGACAAAGGATTTTTTGAAAGATTATATGCCGATAAATATATTGCAGCGAATTATATATCTGTATTTTATGATACATTTACATGTATTCATATTGGTAAACAAACATGGGACAAAAGTACTGACACAAAAAATGCATATGCACTCAATAATGTTTCACAGTTTGATCTAAATAATCCAAATTCAACTTCCAATTCTGATACAAATAATTTAACAAAAAATAACTGTACATTCAATGATTATACTTTTTATCAAAATAAAGATAGCATGTCTAATGATATATCATATGTCGCTAATAAATCTATTGATGAACTTAAAATTTTAGCTGATACTGACGATAATTGTGTCGCTTTTAATACATATGGATATCTTAAATTTAAAGTTAATGCTACTGCACAATTTATTAATCTTCCTAATAAATTCTATAATAATGATGGTCTTTATGTAAAAAATACACCAACTCCTACAACACCACTACATGTTTCAAATGAAAAAATCCCTCAAAATGAACCTTCTACCCAAAACAGTGATAACATAATAAATAATTTTATTAATGATTGTGTTGTTGAGAGACCACCACTCCAGAGAGTTGAACAAAATTTGTCGGATTCTGTTCCGAATTGTGGTTCAGATAATGCATCTATTTTTGATGATCAATTAAATAACTATTCTGATAATAATTTTACTTTTCATCAAGGACTCGATATTATCGGATATGATATTTCATTAAATAAATTATCTATTAATGAAATGAAACAAATTGCATTAAATGATGACAAATGTGTCGGATTTAATACATTGGGTTATTTTAAACATACTATTCATAAACTTGTTAAACCTCATATTTTTTCTACATACGATGGTATCTTTTTAAAAAAACTGTCTACTAATCTCACCATGTTCGAACATATAAATAAACTATCCGATAAACTATCCGATAAACCATCTGATAAACTATTAGATAAACCATCAGATAAACTATTAGATAAACCATCAGATAAACCATCAGATAAAACAATTAATATTATTACAACAGAATTAATAAAAAGCATTGCAGAAAACATGAAATGTTTGTTAAAAGACTTAGAATATAATGTAAACATTAATTATCAGTTAACTGCAGAAGACAAAACAAAAGACAATATATATATTATTATTGCGGATAAAATTGATATAAATATGCTACCTAAAAAATATATTTTATACCAAGTTGAACAATCAACGTCTCCATGGTTTACTGATGATTATTTAAAAATCATATCTAATAGTAAATTCGTATGGGATTTTTCATTAAATAACAAGATGAAATATAGTCATTTAAATAAAAATACATGTTATATGCCGATGCCATATTACATTAATAAAGATATATATAATAATAACACAAACACTAAATTTGATATTTTATTTTATGGTGCGTGTAATCGGAGAAGAGATATAATAATCAATAATATTGTTAAACGTAAAAAATATAAAGTCAGAATTGCATATGACATTTGTGGAGAAGAACGTGATACTTTAATTAAACAGTCAAAAATTATTATTAATCTGCATTATTACAATAATGCAGCTCTCGAAACGTGTCGTATCAATGAAGTTTTAAAATTTAATAAATTAGTAATTTCTGAAAAACCATCAATCAATGACGATTTTAATAAACAATTGTATGACAATCTTGTTGTGTTTTTTGATGTTATTCAAGATGATTTTTCCAATATGAATCAATTATATACAATATTAGATCAATATATTGATGATAACAATTATAATGAACAAATTATTAAAATTAATAACAATTTATCTTCATTACATGCTATTTCAGAAAAATATATTAAAAAAAATATTAATATTTTTGAAAATAATCAAGAGCCAGACGTTAATTTTTATTAAATAAATAATTTATTTATAATAATATTTATTATTATAAATAATATTTAACATTTATCGGAAAATTGTAAAATTACGAGGTAATGGTTTACCTGTATTTGCTATCATATTTGATAATAATACTCTGTCCATACAAATATCACTTATACATAATTGATTATCTACTTGTAATGAATTTGTGCGACTATTTCCTGCTACTACATTGTCTCCTTTCACTAATACTGGTCCATTTGTAAATACTGGACCATCTATATTCATACCAATCGGATAATAACTATTTGTCCCAAATACCGTCTTTGACTGATTGAAAAAATCTTGTGATAAATTAGTTCCAAAAAATGGCAAGTTATTGTAATTAGATGGACTATATTGAGGCTTCGCTAATACTGTCGATTGAGCTGTAATTTGTGGTTGTGCGTATCCCATTTGTTGTATTTGAACTTGAGATGCAACCGCCTTAGAAGTCTGATCCGGTTCTAATGTTGGTGTAGGTGCTGGTGCTGGTGCTTGTGCAGGAGTTGGTGCAGGAGTTGGTGCAGGAGTTGGTGCAGGAGTTGGAACTTGAGTTGGTGCAGGAGTTGGTGCTGGAGTTGGAACTGGAGTTGGAACTTGAGTTGGTGCTGGAGTTGGAACTGGAGTTGGTGCAGGAGTTGGAACTTGAGTTGGTGCTGGAGTTGGAACTGGAGTTGGTGCAGGAGTTGGAACTGGAGTTGGTGCAGGAGTTGGAACTTGAGTTGGTGCAGGAGTTGGAACTTGAGTTGGTGCAGGAGTTGGAACTGGAGTTGGAACTGGAGTTGGAACTGGAGTTGGAACTGGAGTTGGAACTGGAGTTGGAACTGGAGTTGGAACTGGAGTTGGTGTGGGAGTTGGTGTGGGAGTTGGTGCTGGTCGAGCAGTATCATAAGATATAGAATATATACTACCATTAGAGAGAACAGCATATAATTTCTGATTTCCATAACTGCTAACATTTGTAAATTTAAATGGTAATTCTTTCCATACAGAGTTCGGAGTATTTAACAAAATACCATATGAAGTATTAGCATCAGAACCAATAATATATTTTTCATCAACTGCGATTGAATTAAATGGAACTGGTTGTGGAGGAAGATTTTTCCAAGAGATAGCTTGATAATTGTCGGTCTTTTGAACAATTCCATAAGAATTAAGAGCATATAACGAACGCGCAAATACGTGAATTTGTTTATATACACCAGGAATACGGGTCCAATTTTGTCCGGAAGCAACTTCGACATTAACATCAGAAAACCATGCATTACCCGCACTATTAACACCAGCAATAATATTACCATCGCGAGATATTTGTCGAAGAGTGCCAGTTAATGTGATCCATGAAACAGGTTTATATGTATTAGAGAACATAATTTGGTCATTAGGTCCGAGTGCATATATTTTGTTTTGATAATTAAAAACATATTTATAAGTGCCAGGAATTAGAGTCCAATTAGGAGCAGTAAAAATATTTGTATCAGCATAATATAGTGAATTATTACTATTAATACCAAAAATACTTAAACTTCCGAGCGATACTTGTTTAAGACCACCTGGCATAATATTCCATAAATTCATATAAATCTCATTTATATTTATACCAGCTGCGAAATGTTCAATAATTCTATTTTTTTTATTATGATAAATACTATTAGAAAAATGTTCTATATTATGACCAGAATAATTATTTAACAAATTATTTCCAATTGGTAAATTATTAGGGATGTTTGGTTTGGGGTTATTTTGTGTGTCATTGATTATTTTATAAGTTCCAAATGCGGAATACATAATTTAATATATATAATACAAAGAAAATATTATATATAATTATTAAACTTTGATTTAGATTCATTATTTCACCAGAAATATAAACAATATCATCATAATTACAAACATTAAAAATAACACACCAAAACCGATTAATACGTTTCTTACTGCATTCGGTGTATTGACAAATCGATTCAGATATGGCTTTATTGCATTCCAATAATCACTTGCTGTTGCTTTATTTGACTGTTGAACGTCTCCACCAGTTTGTTTATAATTAGCAATATTAATTATATTATAATTTGAATTTGTGATTGGATTCCATGTAGCAGGTGTCGATCCATCACTATTATTGTTTAATCCATATCTTGTATACAATTTATTATCCAAACCAATCCCAATAAATGTATTTGTTGGTAATTGTATTATGTTCTTAACATTACCAGAATTTGGAACCAAAATCCATGCTGCTGATAGAGACACCTTTGTATATAATAAATTGTCTATACCAACTCCAACAAATGTTTTATCCGCTAATTGTGCTATACTCCTCACACTCATTGAAGTATCAACTGGACCTGTCCAACTCCCTATTAATGTTGGACGTGTATACAATTTATTGTCCGATCCAATACCAATATATGTATTATCCTGTAATTGTATTATGTTAATAACATCTCCAGAATTTGGAACTTGGAACCATACATCATTTATATTTGCTCTTGTATATAATTTATTGTCTGTTCCAATACCAACAAATGTTCCATCATTTATTTGTATCGCACTCTTTACTGATCCTGAATTCGGAATCTGAATCCATTCTGTATTCATGTCCGATTTTATATATAATAAATTATCAGTTCCAATACCTAAAAAAGATGGTCCACTTGTAGACAATGTATTGCCAAATTTTTCTAATATTTTTTTAATATCTTTTTTAATTATTTTTAATGAGCCATCCGAAAAATGTTCTATATTGTATTTGGTTTTTATCACCATTATAATATATAATATACAATAATATTTTTTTATAGTAATATACAAGCAAATTGTTTTGCTGGTTCTGATGATGGAACTGCCATTGTTACAGGTGGTGCTTGCGATTGTGCTTGCGATTGTGCTTGCGATGGTGCTTGCGATGGTGCTTGCGATGGTGCTTGTGATGGTGCTTGCGATGGTGCTTGCGATGGTGCTTGTGATGGTGCTTGTGCGGATGATTGCGCAGGTGCTTGATATTGTACTTGTGCGGATGATTGCACAGGTGCTTGATATTGTACTTGTGCTGATGGTTGCACGGATGGTTGCACTTGTGGTTGACTTTGTACAGAATTAGATATTTGTCCATTAGCATAAGTCATAGCAACATCAGACAATGGGACATTAGATGTAGAGTTTGAAGTATCGGGAGGGATTGAGTTCATAAGTTGGTTAATATCAACTGATGTAGGTGTGGAATACATAAAAGCGGGCAGAGGTTTGGGAGTGGAGTTAGTCTTATTAATAGCAACAACAATACTTGAAGTTTTGTCATTAAAATCGAGACCTTGTGAAACTTGACCAACAAGACAAGGGACGTCGGTAGTGAAAGTCATAGTTCTTCCTTGAAAATTAGCATGTTCATAAATAGTAACAATAAATCCGTTAGGTATTTTGATGGAACTGAGAGTGTCATTTGGAATACCCATTTGCCCGATATCATAGCGTCCAACTTGAAGATTTGATGATTTGCCAGTATAATTACAGTGTTCATAAAAAGTTGCAGATGACGCAATATTGGTATTTGGGGTTCCAACATTGATATTAACATCAACACCAGAACCGGAACCAATATTTACATCAGTAGGAATAGAACCGAAATGTTCAAAAACATTAACATTAGTTCTATATGTGCCAAAAACAGTATACATAATATATATATAATATAGTGAGATAAATATTATATATGAATTAAACCAAAACAATAAAAAGATACAATAATACCATTAAGAATACCTGCAATGATGTCAATATGATGATGTTTATTGTCAGATAATCTTGATTCACTACATAAAATAGCGAACATAAAATAGGCGATAAAGATAACTAATAATAAGTAATAATTAAGATTATTAATTTTGTCTTTGTTTGAATAAAGTATATATCCAATAATAAACAACATAGAGAATACTGAAGAAGCATGTCCTGAAATAAATGATTTGTATCCATCTAATAATTCATATTGATATTTACTATTTTTAAGAATATTTATTTTATCATTAATATTAACATTGTTATCTAAATTAAGTTTAGAATAATAATGGTTAATACGTTGTAATATATCAGGTCGTGGTTTATTAATAAAAAGTTTAAATAGATGTACAGTAATATTAGAAACAAAAAGAGGTAATAATAGTTTGAATGGATTAGTTGTATCTTTGGCAATAAATAGGACAATAATAAAGATGAAACAAAACGGTAATAAGATATGAGAATGAGCATTAAAAGAGTCATGTAAAGTAAAAAAAGAGTTGTGTAGATAATGGCAACATTTTGGATCATTAAGATTTTTTAAATGTTTGTCTGGAAAAAAATAAAAGAATAAATGAAATAATATAATTATTATATATTCAATTATGGTGTTCATTATATTATCTATATAAAAAATTTTATAAACTTATCACTGTATTGGTTCGGTATTAATGTGCATCCATTTAAATAACTGTTAAATAATCCAGTGCATACACCATATGAATAATTATTTGCTTCATCGTTATTGATTTGTTTACCGAAAACGAATGTTGGAGTAGTCTTAGTATTATCAATAAAATGTTGTGTTTTATATAATGGTTTTGCAGAGCTTGTATCAACTAAACGTACTGTGTAATAACGATATGCCATAAAAATAGCAAGATATAATTTTTCCATAATATCAAGATCATCAATATTAATTTCTGATGGAATAAGATTGTATTTTTGATTAATAGCCATATAATTCTCATAACTTATTCTATCTAATTTTTTTGAAAATACTGTTTGGATATCCGCTATTTTTTCAAATGTTGATACATGTAGCATCTCCAAATTTAATCCCATCTCATAATAATCAGTAAGAAGATGATAATATAATAAATGTTCAGAATATGAGTTGTGAACAGCATTAGGGAAATTTTCATTAATAAAAGTGGTTCTATCTTCTGGTTTAATATGGTTAGGGAATTTAATTAATTTATCGATTTTAAAATCACTGACAGTCAGGATGCCAATAAACGAATATATCATTGGTAAACTTAGTAATTTGCCATAAAACCCTAACATAACAATCTCAGTCGGATAACCTTGTAATTGATTCACAATATTGCCCATTCTTGTCAAACTTCCTTCGTAATTTTTCCATGATGCATAATTTTCCATTGATGTATATGGAACCATACTATATGTTAAACTTGTACTGATATCCAAACTGTCTTCATCATTTGTATCTGATTCTGAATTTGAATTTGAATTTGAATTTGAATTTGAATTTGAATCTGAATCTGAACTCTCATATCCACCTCCATTAATATCCACATATTTTACAAGATTATATTTTCTATTCGATTGTAATTTCGGTAATAGATCAACAATCATATTATGGTCTGATTCTAAACCAAAATTAAATACAAATTGTTTTGATCTTGATTTAGAACCACCTTTTTGTTTATTCGATTTCACAATTTTTAAAAGACCATAAAAATGTAAGTATTGAATAGCAGACACTAATTGGGTGGGTGTAAGAGGTGTAATAAGGTTAGCACATAATTGGATAGTAGCGGATAAAAATTTTTGATTTTTCATAAAATTAATAAATTCGGTACTGAGATTAGCGGTAGCAATATTTGGTTTAGGATATTTATCAAATTTATTAAATTGTTCTTCAGTATATAAATGATAACACACGCCTGGTTGTGTTCTTCCAGATCGTCCCATACGTTGTTTTATTTGTGCCTGTGTCGTATACGTCTTTCCCATTATTTGTGCATATTTTTTTGAATCAAATGTTCCACTAAATTCAAGACCTGTATCTATCACATACACGATTCCATCAAATGTTATCGACGACTCCGCCACATTTGTCGCAAATATTATCTTCTTTTTATATTTTGAATCTAATGATTTATATTTATCTTTACTAACAGCAAGGTCTCTATTTACGTCAGAAATACCGGAACTGATTTCTGCACAATAATATGAATCACAAACATCATTAATTTTTATTTTAGTGGGACACAATTTTCTTAACATAGCACATCCCATTTCGAGATCTTTTTGCACCGGAACAAATATAATAATATCACCTTCTTTATTATTCGTCTCTTCCAATAATTTTAATACAATACTGACTGCAACATGTAGATAGTTGTATAGATCTATTTTGTCATTTGGTTTCATAAATATGCTCTCAATAGGATAGTTAGACTCACCACTAATCTCAACATCACCGAATTTTATACCATCTTTTTCATAAAATTCTCTGAATATATTAACAACGATAGTAGCACTCATAATAATAACTTTAAATTCTGGTCTGTTTTTAACAACATGTTTGAAAAAATATAATAATAAATCAATATTAATACCACGTTCATGAGCTTCATCAATGATAATACCTTGGTAATTAGATAATAAGACATCGCCACCATAAATTTGTGCTAATAAAAGACCATCAGTTGAATATAATAATTTGGTGTCTTGACTTGCCATATTTTCGGGTGAGCCTCTGAATTTGTATCCAACGTGAGAACCCAACGACACATCCAACGTCATACTACTATATTCAGCATTCGAAATGGTAGTTAAAATTTTAGGATTAGTGATGACAATTTTATTATTAAGTCTGGAAGCGTCTTGAGGATCAGCATCGATTTTTTCTTTATTGGTAATCATAAAATATTTTAATAATAATTTAGGAACAATAACAGTTTTGCCAGAACCAGTGCCTGAAACAACAACAGTGACCTGATTGTTCACTATATTGTGAAACAAATTTTGTAATTGATCTTTGTTTTGATAAAGTGGTAATTTTGACCATTTATTTGCTAACATTTTATAATTTTCAGAATAAGGTTCACCAGTCAAGAAATTATTATCGATACCTTGATAATCTAATGGGTCATCAATAGATAATCCATCAATCTTAATATTATTATTAGATTTAGTTTTAGTTTTGCTTTTTTTAGACATATAATAATAGATATATTATATTTACAAAAAAA
>Ga0304730_1003176_pt1 | contig 11215 bp, 12 predicted proteins | sample M_130628_MF_Meta_FD_190474 | JGI IMG/M metagenome (GOLD analysis project Ga0304730, IMG submission 190474) | Freshwater microbial communities from Lake Montjoie, Canada to study carbon cycling - M_130628_MF_MetaG (v2) (version 2) | ecosystem: Environmental > Aquatic > Freshwater > Lake | place...
GGGGCATCCCAACATTGGGAAGATTGCTCAACTTCTAAAGGCAGATAAGGTTGAGCGTTGTAAGGAAAATTTCTTACCCTTTGTAAAAGAGATGTGGCCTGTCTTTATATCTGGAAGGCATCATCAAATCATGGCAGATGCGTTTGAGAGAGTTGCTGCGGGCGATTTGAAGAGGCTTATCATCAACATGCCGCCTCGTCACACTAAGAGTGAGTTTGCTTCTTTTCTCTTTCCTGCTTGGTTTCTAGGCAAGTTCCCAGAGAAGAAGATCATTCAGACTGCACATACCGCTGAGTTAGCAGTTGGATTTGGTAGGAAAGTTCGTAACGCGGTTAACACCCCCGAGTATCAGGCAATCTTCCCTACCAAGCTCTCTACGGACTCCAAAGCAGCAGGAAGATGGAACACCAACAAGGGTGGTGATTACTTCGCTATCGGCGTTGGCGGCGCGGTAACAGGTAAGGGTGCAGATGTTCTGATCATTGACGACCCGCATTCTGAACAAGAGGCAATGCTTGGCAATCCTGCGGTTTATGACAGAGTGTTTGAATGGTACAACGCAGGTCCTAGACAGCGTCTCCAGCCGGGAGGGGCTATTGTTGTAGTGATGACTCGATGGTCCAAAAGGGACCTTACGGGGCAGATCATCAACAACGCAATCAAACGGGATGCGGATGAATGGGAAGTTATAGAGCTTCCCGCGCTGATGCCTTCAGGGAATCCTTTATGGCCCGAGTTCTGGAGCCAGAAAGAACTAGAGGCAATCAAGAATGAATTGCCGGTAAGTAAGTGGGAAGCCCAGTATCAGCAAAACCCAACCTCTGAAGAAGGGGCAATCATCAAACGGGAGATGTGGCAGGTCTGGGAGAAGGAGAACCCTCCTCAGTGTGAGTACCTCATTCAGTCTTGGGATACGGCTTTTGAGAAGAGTTCAAGGGCTGACTACTCCGCCTGTACAACATGGGGCGTGTTCTATCATCCCAATGAGAATGGAGATGAGATAGCCAACATCATCCTATTGGATGCATTCAAAGAAAGAATGGAGTTCCCGGCGTTAAAAAAGAAAGCATTGGAAATGTACAAAGAATGGGAGCCAGATTCATTGATCATTGAAAAGAAAGCAGCAGGCGCCCCTTTAATCTATGAATTGAGGCAACTGGGCATTCCTTTGTCTGAGTACACACCATCAAGGGGCAATGATAAGATTGCCCGTGTAAACGCAATATCGGATGTATTTGCATCTGGCTTAGTGTGGGCACCAGATACAAGATGGGCAGAGGAATTGGTTGAAGAGGTCGCGTCTTTTCCAAATGGGGATCACGACGACCTTGTGGATTCTACAAGTCAGGCTCTTCTTAGATTCAGGCAAGGCGGTTTCATTAGGTTGGAATCCGACATGAAAGAAGAAGAGCCAGTGTTTAAACGTAAAGTGGCGTACTACTAATGGACTATGAACCGTTATTTAAATTGCCTTCCGGCACAGACGATATTGAATATGTGTATGGGACAGGCAGAGGTTCTACTTACGCCCATCATTCAAATCAAACTTCTACTCGAAATAGAAGTGGCGCAAACCATAGAGATACCTCTACTGGAATACAAGGACGTTCTGGGAAAACGGTTTACATGGATCCAAAGCATGTAAACAGCATTGCTGGTCTGTATCAAAACGCAGAGATGGCAACTAAATTTCATCCAGTTACGGATAGCGAAGGAAAGCCAACTGGACGCGCCGCGTTGTATTTAACAGAAGATTATGGTCCCCGAAAAGCGGGTTCCGTACTTTCTGAAGTGCCGTACAGCCTTAAACCAGCGGTTGGATTGCATCCGGTTGAACTATGGGGAAGTGAAAGCCCTAAAGGCTCAGAAGGCCGAAACATTCACTGGGGCAGCAAAATCACCGAGATCCATCCGCGTCCAGATCGTTTAAAGCAGGCGGGCAAGGTTGGGTTAGCAGCCGGTCTTGCAGGGGCTGCTGGTGCAGCTAGTGCTGGGGAATACCGCAAAGCCGCTGGCATGTTAGGTGAAATGGCATTGCCTTGGTGGGCAAGCGGCAGTGACTTGGCCACTGACGAAGAAGCATTAGCAAAAGCCAAAAAAGCTTACGGTAAAAAATCTGGCGGCTCAGTTAAGATGCCTGATTCGTATTCCAGCGGAAATTGGAAACTAATCTAAGGATAAGCAATGTCTATTGAAAAGTCTTTATACGCGGCACCCGAAGGTCTTGAGGCTCTTGGAGAGGAACTGGACATTGAGCTTCCAGACGAAGAGCTAGGTGAAACTCAAGAAGAACCCGAAGAGCCTATTGGGTTTGATGAAAACCTTGTAGAACATCTTGACCCACGGGTTGTAGAAGAGCTTGTTTCAGATATCCTCAGTGACTTTGATGATGATATCTCTGCCCGTAAAGACTGGATCAAAGCTTATGTAGATGGTCTTGAGCTTTTAGGATTAAAGATTGAAGAGCGCATGGACCCGTGGCCGGGTGCCTGTGGCGTCTACCACCCTCTATTGTCAGAAGCGTTGGTTAAGTTCCAAGCAGAGACAATCATGGAGATCTTCCCTGCCTCCGGTCCTGTAAAGACCGAGATCATAGGCAAGGAAACCCCAGAAAAGAAGGACGCCGCCGCTCGGGTTCAAGCCGACATGAACTATCGGCTCACTGACGAGATGACCGAGTATCGCCCGGAGACAGAACGGCTTCTGTGGGGTTTGGGAATCTCAGGCAACGCTTTCCGTAAGGTCTACTTCGATCCCGGTTTAAACAGGCAAACAGCTATCTTTGCACCGGCTGAAGATGTTGTAGTTCCTTATGGCGCTTCTAACATTGAGACATCTCCCCGCGTCACTCATGTAATGCGGAAGACAGAGAACGAACTTCGTAGACTTCAAGTCATGGGGTTTTATGCTGATGTTGACCTTGGCGAACCCAACAACACATTAGATGAGGTTGAAAAGAAGATTGCCGAAAAGATGGGATTCCGGGCCTCATCAGACGATAGATACAAGCTGCTTGAGATGCAGGTAAATCTTGACATCCCCGGACTAGAACACACGGATGAGGACGGCGAACCCACTGGATTAGCATTGCCATACCTTGTCACAGTTGAGAAAGGAAGCAATACATGTCTTGCCATTCGCAGGAACTGGGAAGAAGGCGATGAAACATATAAAAAACGGCAACACTTTGTTCATTATGGGTACATTCCCGGCTTTGGTTTCTATTGTTTTGGGCTTATTCATCTCATTGGTGCTTTTGCTAAATCCGGCACCTCTATCATTAGGCAACTGGTTGACGCCGGAACTCTTGCTAATCTGCCCGGAGGCTTTAAAACAAGAGGAATGCGGGTCAAAGGTGACGACACCCCAATTGCCCCAGCAGAGTTTAGAGACGTAGATGTTCCATCAGGGGCAATCAAAGACAACTTAATGTTGTTGCCTTACAAAGAACCAAGCCAAGTCCTTCTAACGCTCTTAAACCAGATTGTTGATGACGGACGTAGGTTTGCTAACACCGCAGACTTCCAAGCGTCTGACATGTCTGCTAACGCCCCTGTAGGGACAACGTTAGCCATCCTAGAGCGTACCCTAAAGGTGATGAGCGCGGTTCAAGCCCGCATTCATTACTCAATGAAGCAAGAGCTACGTCTGCTTAAAAACATCATCGCAGACTATACGCCCGAGGAGTATGAGTACGAACCAGCAGAAGGAAATAAAAAGGCAAAGAAATCTGACTACGAGATGGTGGATGTTATCCCCGTGTCAGACCCAAACGCCGCAACCCTTTCTCAAAAGGTTGTCCAATATCAAGCAGTCATTCAACTTGCACAGCAAGCCCCGCAGCTTTATGACTTAGCATATCTACATAGGCAAATGCTTGAGGTTCTAAGCATTCCAAATGCAAATAAGTTGGTTGCATTGGAAGATGACCAAAAGCCGGTAGACCCAATGTCCGAGAACATCAACGCAATGAAGGGCAAACCCCTAAAGGCGTTTATTTATCAGGACCAAGACGCTCATATTGCAGCACACCAAGCGTTTATGCAGGACCCTATTGTTATGCAAACAATAGGACAAAACCCGCAAGCGCAAATGATTATGGCTTCCCTGCAAGCGCACATTGCAGAGCATCTAGGGTTCTCTTATAGAGCAAAGCTTGAGAAACAAATGGGCGTTACCATGCCCCCGCCCGACAAAGAGCTTCCAAAAGAACTTGAAGTCGAGCTTTCTAAGCTTATTGCTGTTGCATCGCAACAATTGCTACAGAGTAATAAAGCTCAAGCCGCGCAGCAGCAAGCCCAGCAACAAGCCCAAGATCCTCTTATTCAAATGCAACAAGCAGAACTTCAAATCAAAGGGCAAGAAGTTCAAAGAAAGGCAGGTAAAGACCAAACGGATGCCCAACTCAAGATGCAGCAGCTTCAGATTGAGAGGGAAAGAATCCAACAACAGGCACAAACAGACGCAATGCGTATCCAAGCGCAATCTGAACAGGCCCAAGCCCGCAACGCGCATGATCAGAATCTAGAACGGACGCGATTGGGTGTACAAACGGCTATTGAACAAGCCAGATTACAAAAGGGCCAAGAATGATTGATAAGTACCTACGTATTCTTATTGATGAGATTGATGACAAAATTGAACAACTCCAAGACGCGATGTCGATTGGCTCGCCCCGCGACTTCCCGGAGTACAAAGAAATGGTCGGTGTGGTTAAAGGTCTACGCATCGCCCGTTTAAACCTAACAGACCTACGTTCTAAAGCTGAGGAATCCGATGACTAAACTCGTATTGGCTACAGAAAACGGCGAAGTACCTGAAAACGCCGAAGATAAAGCCAAACAACTACCCCGCCCAGCCGGGTATCACCTCCTTTGTGCAGTACCAGAGGTAGAAGAAGAGTTTGATAACGGGCTTATTAAGTCCTCGCAAACTGTTTACTTTGAAGAAATGTTAACCACAGTGCTTTTTGTGGTTGCAATGGGTCCAGATGCATACAAAGACCCCAAGAAATTCCCTTCTGGTCCTTGGTGCAAGGTGGGAGACTTCGTTTTAGTACGTCCAAACGCAGGTTCTAGGCTGGTAATCCACGGCAAAGACTTCCGTTTGATCAATGACGACACCATTGAAGCCGTAGTGGATGACCCCAGAGGAATTAAGCGTAAATAAGGAGCTTAAACATGGCTGAATACGAGAAAGAAGAGTTTAAATTCCCTGATGAAATCGAATCCGAAGCCAAAAACGAGGCTGAAGACGACGACATTGAGGTAGAAATTGAAGATGACACCCCGGAAGCAGACAAAAACCGGGAGCCTTTGCCTAAAAAGGTAGCAGAAGATCTCTATAACGACGAGTTAGAGGACTATTCCACCAAGGTAAAGGGCAAACTTGTAGCTCTAAAGAGGCTTGCACACGACGAAAGACGCGAAAAAGAGCGTGTTTTGCGTGAAAACCAAGAGGCAACAGCCCTTGCAAAGCGCCTTTTTGAAGAGAATAAACGCCTTAAATCGTCTTTAAATGAGACCGAAAAGGTCACTCATTCAACGGTTTCAAGGGCAATTGAGCTTGAATTGGACGGTGCAAAGCGGGCTTACAAAGAAGCATATGAATCTGGTGATACAGATAAGATGCTTGAGGCTCAATTAGATTTAACGCGAATTGCCAATAGCAATGAACGTGTTAAAAACTATGTACCAACCCCTTTACAAGAAGAAGAGTTTCGTGTTCCAATAGAAGAACAGAAGTCGAATGTTGATCCAACCGCAGTTCGCTGGCAAAAGCAGAATCAGTGGTTTGGTCAAGATAAGGTGATGACGGGCATGGCTCTGGCCTTGCACGAAGCACTGAAAGACGAAGGCATCGTTGTGGCTTCTGACGAATACTACAAACGCATTGATCAAACAATGCGACATAGGTTCCCTGAGAAGTTCTCAAAGGCACCTCCAAAAAGCTCGATTGTGGCTCCCGCAACTCGTAGCACATCCTCCAAGCGTATTGCTTTGAAGACCTCGCAGGTCAACATTGCTAAGAAACTCGGAATCACTCCTGAGCAGTACGCTCGGGAAGTACTAAAACTGGAGTCATAAAATGGCTGACCGTACACCCCGCAATCTTGAAACCCGTGATTCTGAAACCCGCCCAGCATTTTGGCGTCCGCCAGAGCTGTTGCCGGAACCAGACAAACAGGCAGGATACACATATCGTTGGATTAGGATTTCTCTAAATGGCAATGCTGACCCCCGCAACATTTCCGCAAAACTTCGGGAAGGCTGGGAACCAGTAAAGCTAGAAGAGCAACCACAGTTTCAAATGCTTGTTGATCCCAACAGTCGATTTAAAGACAACGTTGAGGTTGCCGGGCTGTTGTTATGTAAGATCCCTGAAGAGTTTATGGTGCAACGCGCAAAGTATTTTGACGAAATGTCCCGTAAACAAACGGAATCAGTAGACAACAATCTTATGCGCCAGAGCGATCCAAGAATGCCTATCTTCAATGAGAGGCGATCCACGGTTAGTTTTGGTAAAGGTAGTTAAATTTAAATGGAGCTTTAAATGGCTTATCCTGTTGTTACAGCCCCTTACGGGCTAAAGCCGGTCAATTTGATCGGTGGGCAGGTATTTGCGGGTTCTACCCGCATGTATCCTATTGTTCAAAATTATGGCACCGGCCTTTTTAATGGCGATGTTGTACAGATGACCACTACCGGCACGGTAGCAATCAGCACCCTAGCAATCGGCACGACCTCGCAAGCTGCACAAACCGCTGTTCCTGCAACGGTTGGTGTGTTTGTTGGTTGTGAGTATTCGCCACCTGCTGGTCCGATCTTCGGCAAGCAACGCGCTCAGTATTACCCTGCCAGTACGAACGCAACTGATGCTGTTGCTTACGTTGTTGACGATCCTGATACCGTGTTCCAGTCGGCTGTTCTTTCCATGCCAGCGGCTTCTACCAACACGGCAACGGCTCTTAGCACGATTGGTTACATGTCTCCCATTTTCGTGGGAACTAACGTGTACTACGTTGGCGCTAACGTCGGTAGCACCTCAACGGGTAACTCCACTGGTGGTGTGGTTGGCAACACTGCTGGCGCAAGTAACGGCGCTGGTAACGTAGTCAAAACCAACTCCAACACAACGGCTTTCCGTGTTGTTGGTTTGGTTGAAGAGTCGGCTGTTACGGTTACCACTTCGTTGACTGCGGCGGCATCGTCTACGTCATTGACGGTTGCTTCGACTACTGGTGTTTTCCCCGGTATGCAAGTCATTGTTCCTGCCTTCACGGCTGGTGCTGGCGGCGCTGGATATAACACCTACGTCACCGCTGTGACGAGTGCTACGGCTATTACCGTTTCGGCAAGCATCACTGCCGCAAGCGGTTCCGCTGTTGCATTTGTTGGGTATCCTGAAGTTCTAGTTAAATGGAACTTTGGATATCACGGCTACTACAACGCTACCAGCGTCTAAGGAGTAACTTAAAATGGCAATTTCACGCGCCCAACTACTCAAAGAACTCCTGCCGGGACTTAATGCCCTGTTTGGTCTTGAGTATGCTCGCTATGGCGAGGAACACAAAGAGATCTACGAAACCGAGACCTCTGAGCGTTCGTTTGAAGAAGAGACCAAGCTGTCTGGTTTCTCTGCTGCACCAGTCAAAAACGAAGGCCAAGCCATCGCTTATGACAATGCACAGGAAGCATGGACTGCACGGTATAACCACGAAACCATCGCTCTTGGCTTTAGCCTGACCGAAGAAGCAATCGAAGATAACCTCTACGATTCGCTTTCGGCTCGCTATACCAAAGGCTTGGCTCGCGCAATGGCTTATACCAAACAGGTAAAAGCTGCTGCTGTGCTGAACAATGGTTTCTCTTCTGCCTATACTGGCGGTGACGGCGTATCACTATTTAGTGCCGCCCACCCGTTGGTTTCTGGTGGAACTAACAGCAACACGCCAGCAACTCAAGCTGACTTGAATGAAACTTCGTTGGAAAACGCAGTCATTCAAATTGCTGCTTGGACTGACGAGCGTGGTCTGCTGATTGCTGCCAAGCCCCGTAAGTTGATTGTTCCTCCGTCGCTCCAGTTCGTTGCAACTCGTTTGCTCGAAACGGAACTGCGTGTTGGTACAACCGACAACGATGTGAACGCTCTGAAGAACAATGGTTCTATCCCTGAAGGGTATACCATTAACCACTTCTTGACGGACACAAACGCTTGGTTCCTTACGACCGATGTTCCTAACGGCATGAAGCACTTTGTGCGTACTCCGTTGCAGAACTCAATGGATGGAGACTTCGACACGGGCAACGTCCGTTACAAGTCCCGCGAGCGTTACAGTTTCGGCTGGTCTGACCCGCTCGGAATGTACGGTTCGTCAGGCTCATAAGAGCCAAAAGGAAGGGGGGCTAAAAGCCCCCTTTTCTTTTTTATATGTTTGTGATATAAAGTTTAAACCTAGACCATCCCATCCGTTGACTGACTAGGCAGACTTTCCTCAAAAGACAACGGATGTAGATTGAGGATTTTATTATGGCTAACAGTACATTTAGCGGCCCAGTACGTTCGCAAAACGGTTTTCAAACCGTTTCTATTGATCCAACTACTGGCGCGGTTACCACCACATCCACCCTTGGCGTTACTACCAGCGTCACAAATCTGACGGCAACAAATTTAACGGCTACCAATCTGGTTTTCACTGACCAGAATCACCCCACAACTGCTGCAATCAACGCAACCGCCACAGCTACCGCAGCAGAAGTTGCAACTGGGTACATTACTTCTACTTCCGCCGCTGCAACAACTATCACCTTGCCTACTGGTACTTTGTTAGGCGCAGCCCTTGGCGCGACTAAGGGTACTGTATTGGACCTGTACGTTGACAACACTGCTGGCGCAAACACGGTGACGATTGCTGTAGCAACCAACGGCATCCTTTCCGCTGCCGCTGCTGCTGGCTCTGGAGCCGGTGCTGGTCTTCTGACTGTACCGTCCGGCGTTACGGGTTTGGCTCGTTTCACCATCATGTTCTCTAGTGCCACAGCATACGCTTTCACACGTACTGCTTAACAGGATAGGGGGCTGCAATGCAGCAAACTGATGTAAAAAGCACCCACCTGAACGCTTCAGGTTCGGTGTTTGCTGGACGGGCGCGTATTAAAGGGGTTGCTCTCTGTGCGACAGCCAGCACGGCTGGCACCCTTATTCTGCGTGATGGCGGTTCTGGTGGTGCAAACGTGCTTGAGTTGGACATCCCATCTAACTCAAACCCCAACTCGTTTTACTTGTTAATTCCGGGTGAGGGTGTTCTTTGTGCCACTAACATTTACGCTTCAATCACTGGCCTTGCTAGTGTGACGGTGTTTTATGGCTAAGTCCCCTGCATGGCAAAGAGCAGAAGGAAAGGACCCCAAAGGGGGTCTGAATGCGAAGGGACGTGCGTCCGCGAAATCACAAGGGATGAACTTAAAGCCCCCCGCCCCGAAACCAAAAACGAAAGAAGACGCCGGGAGAAGGAAGAGCTTCTGTTCCAGAATGGAAGGCATGAAGTCGAAACTTACCTCAGCGAAAACAGCCAAAGACCCAAACAGCCGGATTAACAAAAGCCTTAGGGCGTGGAACTGTTAAGATGGAACACACGATCTGGAACGCAGTTCTTTCGGTAGGTGTCAGTGTTGTCGGGTTCTTCCTCAAGAGCATGTATGACGAGGTAAAACGCCTTCAAGTGCTGATTAACAAAACCCGCGAAGAAGTTGCAAAAGAGTACGTAACCAAGACACAGTTGGACGCGGACATCAATCGCATCTTTGACCGGCTTGACCGTCTTGAAGCCAAGATTGATCGACTGGTAGAGAAACATGCCTAGTCACAGTTCTAAGCAGCACAATTTCATGGAGGCTGTAGCCCACAGCCCCAGTTTCGCCAAAAAAGCTGGCGTCCCTCAGTCCGTGGGCAAAGACTTTGCAGCAGCCGACAAAGGCAAAACATTTAAACATGGTGGTGGTATGAAAAAAGGTTATGCAGACGGCGGTATGCCTATGGTCAACAAGGGCGGCAAAATGGTTCCTAGTTTTGCGGCTGATGGCGTAGGTAAGATGGCTAAAGGTGGAGAGCCAAAGAAAATGATTGGCAAAGAAGTGGCTTTCATGAAAAAGAAAGGCGCTCCTAAGTCCATGCTCAAGCACGAAGAAGCCGAAATGAAAGGCATGAAAGCTGGTGGCAAGGTGCGTCGATATGGTGCTGGCGGCGGTCCTCTTGGTGATGAGTCAATCATGACCGATGAGGAATATGCAAAACAAAGAGCGGCAGGTGCAAAGAACTATGAAAGCTTAAAAGCTGGGCTTGGTTCTATGGCAGACTTTTTTATGGGTCGCCGTTCAAAAGATAAGGCATCCGCTCCAATTGAGCGTCGCGATATTGACCGCACCAACGAAATGAGGGCCAGTGCAGATACTGGTTACACACCTCCTCTTGGTACCACTAAGCCTAACATTCAATCTCCCCGCACACGGCGAGAAAACGAAAGCACTTCGTACAGCGATTTAATAGAACGTGACGATGCTGCTTCAATGGACAAAACCGCTAAAGGCCCACGGTACACAAGTTCCATGAGTATGGACGAAGGCGAATACAGCGGCCCATCGTTTAAACAAGAACCTCGCGCCACTCGTTCTTCAGAACCAGCTCGCACTCGCAAACCAATTGGCATGGAAAAAACCCAAACAAAAGAACGAGTTATTACTGCCCCAGTTAAACCCACTGCAAAGGATGTTGCAAAGTTTAATTCTGATTCTCCAGATTTAGAAAGCAGAATGGAAGCAATGAAACCTAAACGCAAGTTTGGGATGGCTTCTGACGAGACCCGCGCAGCAATCCGTAAAGGTTTAGGTAGTGCTCTTGATTTCTTTGATCTAAGCAAAGCTCATGAAAGAGAGTTTGGCAAAAAAATGGCTAAAGGTGGCAATGTTGACGGTGTTGCTAAGAAAGGCAAAACCGAAGGCAAGGTAGTTAAAATGGCTGCTGGCGGGTTCGTAAAGACCGCCGATGGTTGTGCTCAACGTGGCAAAACCAAAGCGTTCCAAGTCAAAATGAAACGTGGCGGGATGTGCTAAACCATGCGACCTTCTCGCGGGATGGGGGCAATAGACCCATCTAAAATGCCGGGGAAACGGGTTATCCGTCGAACAGATAACCCGGATGACATGTATGCCATAGGCGG
>Ga0304730_1003179_pt1 | contig 11207 bp, 13 predicted proteins | sample M_130628_MF_Meta_FD_190474 | JGI IMG/M metagenome (GOLD analysis project Ga0304730, IMG submission 190474) | Freshwater microbial communities from Lake Montjoie, Canada to study carbon cycling - M_130628_MF_MetaG (v2) (version 2) | ecosystem: Environmental > Aquatic > Freshwater > Lake | place...
ATGCGGTGCACGGCGCGCTAAAGTACTCAGCACATCTTTTAGTGCTGCAGCTTGCGGTGAGGTGATGATGCCAATGGCTCGGGGATGGGTCGGAATTGCTTGTTTGGCCCCTTCATCAAATAAACCTGCTTTGGCCAACTTTTCTTTGAGCTTCAGAAATGCTTCGTAAAGACCACCTAACCCGGCTTTACGCATCACTTGCACTGTTAACTGCACATCGCCACGGGGGACATACAAACCTAAGCTCGCTCCAACCTCTACCAAATCACCAGACTGGGGCATAAAACCGACTTGACCGTTGCGACCGCGAAACATCACACAGCGAATTTGGCCCTCCTCATCTTTTAATGAAAAGTACCAATGCCCGCTGTCATAAGCCTTGAAATTAGATATCTCCCCGCTAACCCATACCGTATCGAATCTCTCTTGTAAGGATTCAGCAATTGCGCGGTTAAGCTCGCCAACGGTGAGTACCGACCTTGTTATTTCCGACATATTTATTCTTCTATTCAATCAAAATGGGGCTTCTAGGGCGATTTTTTTGAGCTTCTTTTGCGATACATATCCACAGGTGGAAAATTTCTTGCAGGCCGATATTGGAAGTAAACACTAACTTACCCAAAGCGTGGCATAAATCAGACATATTTTTTATAAACCATTGATTTATAAAGATAAATATATCTAAATTTGCCTTACTTAAAATTGATAAATTAATCACTTTATCGAAAAATCAATTACTTAGCTCAGTCCATTAAAAAAGTTTTGCACAGAGTTATCCACAGGCTTAACTCGTACTTTCAGTTTAGTTTGCTAAAGTACTGAAAGTCTATGTATACCATCTTACTTGCAGCCGGTTGGCCGATTTGGCCTCTTTTAGCAGTCTCTATTTTTGGCCTAGCCATTCTGATTGAGCGAAGCTGGTATTTACGTAAAAAACGGGTTTTGCCGCCGCAGGTTTTGCAGGAGGCCTTTGAACTAGGCGCCCAAGTAAACCAGAGTGTTGCTGGACGGCAATCGAACCCCCAACTCGCCAACCTAATCAATTCAATCGGCAACTCTTCGCCAATCGGCTCGCTCTTAGCTTGCGCTCTGGCGGAAAAGATGGCAGGACAGCCGGCTAATCATGCCTTAGAAGAGCTTCAGGCCACCGCTGAGGCAGTTTGGCTTAAATTGGACCGGTACTTAGGCGCCCTAGCAACCATCGCTACAGTAGCACCTTTACTGGGCTTATTTGGCACAGTCGTGGGCATGATTGAAATTTTTGGCAGCCAAGGCAGTGCCGTTGGCAACCCCTTGCAACTTGCGCATGGTATTTCGGTGGCACTTTACAACACGGCCTTTGGTTTATTAATTGCCATACCCGCTTTAGCTGCTTGGCGCCTGTTGCGTTCAATGGCCGATCAGCGCCAACGCGAGTGCGAAGAATTTACCCGTCAGTTATTTAAAAAACTTTATCCTGCTGCGAGTGATGAATAAAAATCAAGCTAACGGGGGACGTTTTTCTTTAAGAAAAAATCAAGGCCTGTTTCTTAGTCGCGCTTCTGCTGGCGCCAATACGCCTCCAGAAATTAATTTAATTCCCTTTATTGATGTCTTACTCGTTATTTTAATTTTTTTAATGATCTCCACTACTTTTACGCGCTTTCAAGAATTAGCGATTGCCTTACCAAATGCAAGTGGTGCGGATTCTGCCAATCAAAGTCAACAAATTCATTTGGCAGTAAGTCGGGATGGGCGCTATGCGCTAAATGGTCGTATCGTCAGCAACGATCAACTTAGCAATGCTTTAGCACAATTGGCGAATGCTAAGCCTGCTGATGCTAACTCTATCGATACGAAGTCAGCTCTGCAAGTCAGCATTGATGCTGATGCCCGCGCATCTCATCAAGCCGTGATGACAGCGCTAGAAGCTGCCCGGGATGCCAATTTAAGCAATATTGTTTTTACCAGCCAAACAAAATAATTAAATGCTGCCTAAGACATTTAACAATATGCTAACGGCGCCACCATTTTGGGATCAACGTAATTTACTTAGCCGGCTACTGAGTTATGCGCTGTGGCCCCTAGCGCTCTTTTATGGTTGGTTCTGCAGCTTACGTAATGCAGCTCAAGATCTTCATTTTGCTAAAGCGGCGCCAGTGCCACTCATTATTGTTGGCAATATTCGCGTTGGTGGCACCGGCAAAACGCCGATTGTGATTGCGCTCGCACTACAACTCAAGTCACTAGGCTGGCACCCCGGGATTATTAGTCGGGGATATATAAATGCGAGCAGCAAGAAAAAGTCTGCGCATCACCATGCGACAAAATTACGGGAAGCGATTGAAGTAACGCCCCGCTCTGATCCCGCAGTGGTTGGCGATGAGCCCGTTTTGATTGCGCAAAAAACCCATGGCACGATTCCCATTTGGGTTCAGGCAAACCGGCGCAAGAGTATTGCCGCATTGCTCAATAAAAATCCTCAGGTCAATGTGATTATTAGCGATGATGGCCTGCAGAATTTTGGCCTCCCGCGTTGGCCCGCACGTGAAGGTGGCCGTGATATTGAATTGGTAGTGCGCGATAGCCGCGGCGAAGGGAATGGTTTTTTATTGCCCGCTGGCCCGCTGCGTGAGCCTGCTAATCGCGAACGTGACGCTACGCTCATGACCAGTGTTGAAATTGATAGTGCTACTGACCCTAACTACTTTTTAGAACAACGAGCCGTTTATCTCTCACCAGAAATAGGCCTAGCTTACAGTTTGAATGACCACTCTTTGCAATATTCATTAGCAGACATTGCGCAGATGTTTGCTCCCATAACGATCGTTGCTGTAGCTGCGCTAGGTAACCCCAGTCGCTTTTTTACTTGTTTAAAAGAGCATGGTCTAAAGCCGCGGACTATTGCCTTACCTGATCACAGTAGTTTTTCTAGCGAGTTTTTCACTGAAATAAAAGCAGAGTGTATTTTAATTACTGAAAAGGATGCCGTAAAATGCCGTCATATTGCTGATGAACGCATCTGGGTGGTGCCGATGAAAGTTACCCTGTCAACTGATTTTATGAACTGGGTCACATCGATCATTTCACGTCCAGATCCTCGGCAGAAATAAAATCGCGATCAACTCAATTTACATGGGCTTCTAGTTCAAGGAAAATACATCATGGATAAACGCTTATTGGATATTTTAGTTTGCCCCTTGTGCAAAGGCCCCTTGCATTTTGAAGCAAATAAAAATGAATTGATCTGTAAAGCGGATAAATTAGCTTACCCAATTCGGGATGACATTCCAGTGATGTTAGTCGATGAAGCGCGCAGCCTGACGCCTGACGAAATCTTCTCTTAATTCCTTTTTATTCCTCCGCCCCAAACAAGATGAGTTCAACTGCACCATTCAATGAATTCATTGTGCTCATTCCAGCGCGACTTGACTCGACGCGCTTGCCGCGTAAACCCCTAGCAGATATTGCGGGGAAGCCCATGGTGGTAAGAGTTGCTGAGCAAGCTAGAAAATCGTTAGCCAAAAAAGTCATTGTTGCCACGGATTCAACTGAAATACAAGCGGCCTGCGCCTTACATCACATTGATTGTGTGATTACCCGGGCAGATCATTTAACCGGTACCGATCGCTTAGGCGAGGTGGCTCAATTACTTTCACTCAAACCAACTGCTGTAGTTGTGAATGTTCAAGGCGATGAACCTTTAATTCCGCCCGAATTAATTAATCAAGTAGCACTCACTCTAATAACCCATCCACAGGCTGCGATTGCCACAGTTGCTGTAGTCATTCAGGACGCAAGTGAAATTGCCAGTCCTCATGCTGTAAAGGTAGTACTTAATCATGCTGGTGAGGCTATGTATTTTTCGCGCTCCGTTATTCCCTTTCTGCGTCAAAGCTCGCCGGACAAGAGTAAAGATGCAGCGCTTTTGCCTAATTACCTGCGCCACTTAGGCATCTATGCCTATCGGGCTAACTTTCTTTTGGCCTATTCGCAATTAGCCGTCGCTCCTCCTGAGATAGCGGAATCACTAGAGCAATTGCGGGCGCTATGGCATGGCTACCCAATTCAGGTCTACGTGACAAATAAAGCCCCGCCGGCTGGTGTTGATACTGCCGCAGACCTCGAGCGGGTACGAGCGCTCTGGAAATAAGGCTTATATCGGGAAAATCCTTAGCCCTACCTAGCGCTAAGCAGGAAAAAATACGGGACAATCACGTTTTAAATCCAATTTTGTCGGTTTCAGGGGAATAACAATGCGTTTAATACTGTTGGGCGCGCCAGGCGCTGGCAAAGGCACTCAAGCCCAATTCATTTGCAAACAATTTGCCATTCCACAAATTTCGACTGGCGACATGTTGCGCGCTGCGGTAAAAGCGGGTACTGAACTTGGCATTGCCGCTAAAAAAATTATGGATTCAGGGGGCCTGGTTTCGGATGACATCATTATTGGCCTAGTAAAAGATCGCTTAACTCAACCCGATTGTTCACACGGCTATTTATTCGATGGTTTTCCTCGCACCATTCCACAAGCCCAAGCGATGAAAGACGCCGGCGTTCCCATTGACTACGTATTAGAAATTGACGTGCCCTTTGAGGCCATTATTGATCGCATGAGTGGTCGTCGTGTCCACCCTGCTTCGGGACGTACGTATCACCTCACATTTAATCCACCCAAGATGGCAGGGCAGGACGATGTTACTGGCGAGCCCTTAATTCAGCGAGATGACGATAAAGAAGAAACCGTGCGCAAACGTCTGCAGGTTTATAACGATCAAACTCGACCTCTGGTTGATTATTATTTCAGCTGGTCAAGCACCCCAGACCCTCAAGCTAAAGTGAAGGCACCAGCCTATCGCAAAGTTAGCGGCACTGGCAGTGTTGATGACATCACGCAAACTATTTTTAAAGCGCTTCAATAGTTTTTAGACGCCTTAACTGGTTTGACGACACCGACCAAAGCTAAACTATTTTTGGGTATTTACTACCCGTTTATTCTTTTTGCTAGCCTGGGATTTTTTGGCTACACCATGCCCGCTATCGATTGGTTTACTGCAGCACCGGGTGACTTAATCGATGGGAGATTTAATAGCGTCATTCTGGAGCATTTTTATCAGTGGATTACCGGTCGTCAGCACGACCTTTGGAGTCCATCCTTCTTTTACCCCAATCTGAATGTGCTAGCTTTTAGTGATAATCATTTTGGGAATGCCTTTATTTATGCGCTGCTGCGCATCTTCAATTTCCCACGCGAAATCGCATTTAGTGGCTGGTATGTCATCGGCTGCTCGCTGAATTTTCTAGTTACCTATGTTGTGCTCAGAAAGCTGCATTTCTCGGTGTTTGCGGCGAGTGCTGGGGCGTTTGTTTTTGCCTATTTTTTACCAGCAATCATCCAAGCTGGTCATGCGCAATTGACTTATCGCTTTGCGATACCACTAGCCTTTTATGCATTTTGGAATTTAATTTACAAGCGCCAGATTAGTGCAGTAGGGCTATTATTTTTTTGGATCGGCGTGCAATTTTATTGTTCGATTTATTTAGGTGTATTTCTTGTTTTTCTCATCCTTGCTGCGTCTATTCCAGCACTAATGCTCCAACGTAAGAATGTATTTAAAGACTGGAAGCAGTCTTGGCTTGATTTAACTAAACCTCGCCAACTTGCTGTTAGTGTCTTAGCGATTGCCAGCTCTATCAGCATTATTTTATTGCTTGAAAAATATCAGCAAGTAGCTTCACTTTATGGATTTAAAAAGAATGCAGTGGAAGTAAAAAATATGCTGCCCAGATTGGAAAGCTATCTCATTGCCGATAACTCCATCCTCAGTTCATTTGTTGGTAGTTGGTTTAATCAAATTCCCCTTTATAGACATGAACACCAATTATTCATTGGCATTGGGGTTGCCTTGTTATTTTTGATCGGCTGTTGTATTCCTTGGTTTAATTACGTTGGTACCAATAGACCCTATGCTAGGGATCAAAATGCAGTTGGTAAGCTAGCATTTTTTTCATTATTGATTCTTTTTTTATCAACCTTGCAGTATGGCGGTGGTGGCGGACAGCTAACCAGTCCATACGAATACCTCTTTTCAATTCCAGGAATCTTATCCATTAGGGCTGTCACTAGATTGATTCTGGTCCAAGGGTTACCCGTCGCTATTCTGGTGGCTTTAGCTTGTGAAGCTTTAATCAGTACCCTTAATAAAAATAATTATTTTTGGCGCGCTGCTTGGATTGCAATTGTGGCAGTACTGCTGAGTCTAGAAGTTATCTTTTTCATTCATGTCAAAACACCTAATGCAATCTGGATTGAGCGCTTGAATAGACTATCTGTCCTTTTGCCTAAGCCCGTTCCGGCGGGCAGTGTTTTATTTGTCGATAACAGCGGTAAGGAAACCTGGTATTTTGCCGAAGTTGATGCCATGGTTCTGGCGCAAGATTTGGGCATACCAACCATTAATGGCTATTCGGGAAATTTTCCACCGGGGCATGACCACCAATCCCCAAATTCCTGTATTCCTTATATGGCCCGCGTGCAAGACTATGGTAAATTTCACCAATTACCTGAAGCTTCTGTGAATGAATTAATGACTCGTGTTATTCAAATACCTCCTTCATCCTGCGCAAAAGTGAATTGATTAAATTCTTGTTGATCTAAATGCGCCTCTCCATCATCATCCCCTGCTATAACGAGCTCAAGACCATTGATGAAATTGTTAATGCCGTTAATGCTGCGCCCTATCCTGATAAAGAAATTATCATTGTTGATGACTGCTCAACCGATGGTACAAGAGATAAATTAAAGCAGGAAATAGAAAATTCAGGTCGCGTTAGCAAGGTGCTGTATCACACCGTCAATCAAGGCAAAGGTGCCGCCTTACGCACAGGTATTCAGGCTGCTACCGGTGATTTAGTCATCATTCAAGATGCAGATATGGAATATGACCCCAATGAATATCCGCGTCTAGTTGAGCCCATTTTGAACAATCGCGCTGACGTGGTATTTGGTTCGCGTTTTTTAGGTGGGGATGCGCACCGCGTGCTGTATTTTTGGCATCGGGTTGGCAATGGCCTGCTTACCCTCATGTCGAATATGTTCACCAATTTAAATTTAACGGATATGGAAACCTGCTACAAAGTGTTTCGCCGTGAAATTATTCAAAGCATCAAGATCGAAGAAAATCGCTTTGGCTTTGAACCCGAAATTACTGCCAAAGTAGCGAAGCTCAATTGCCGAATTTTTGAAGTCGGCATATCTTATTATGGGCGTACCTATGATGAAGGTAAAAAAATTGGTTGGCGTGATGGCGTACGCGCGATCTACTGCATTATTAAATACAGCTAAGCCCGTAGCCCTGCTACAAGATGTCTATTTAAGCTCTTTTAAGGCGCTTTCAAACGACTCAATATCGGCAAAACTGCGGTATACCGAAGCAAACCGGATATAGGCTACTTTATCAAGGCGTTTTAGCTCACGCATGACTAACTCACCGACGCGCTCACTCGGAATTTCTTTTTCACCCAAGCTTAAAAGTTTTTCTTCAATACGGCCTACCGCTTCATCAACTGCATCAGCCGAAACAGGGCGCTTGCGTAAGGCCAAACGAATCGAGCTAATTAATTTTTCGTGACTGTATTCAACTCGACTGCCATTTTTCTTCACAATTGCGGGCAACGTTAACTCAGCACGCTCATACGTTGTAAACCGTTTATCGCAAGAAGCGCAGCGCCGACGACGGCGAATCGAATCACCCTCGTCGGACTCACGCGTATCCATTACCTGAGTATCGTCACCATGACAGAATGGACAGCGCACCCTGAATTTCTATTTTTAGCCGTAAACCGGGAAGCGCTTAGTTAACTCACCTACCTGTGCTTTGACTTTAGCAATATTGGCAGGATCATTGGGGTTATCAAGTAAGTCGGCAATCATATAACCCACTTGCTTGGCTTCAGCCTCTTTAAAACCACGAGTTGTCATCGCTGGTGAACCTAAGCGAATACCACTCGTTACCATGGCTTTTTCAGGATCATTTGGTATGCCATTTTTGTTAACGGTAATATGCGCTTCACCCAAAATACGCTCAGCTTCTTTGCCAGTCATTTTCTTGGCGCGTAAATCAACTAACATGACATGCGCCTCAGTGCCGCCGGAAACAATTCGTAAACCGCGCTCAGTTAATGCCGCAGCTAAAGCCTTTGCATTGGCAATCACTTGCTTTTGGTAATCTTTAAAACCGGGCTCAAGCGCCTCTTTAAAGGCGGTGGCTTTAGCGGCAATGACATGCATTAAGGGGCCGCCCTGTAAGCCAGGAAATACTGCGGAGTTAATGGCTTTTTCGTGTTCCGCTTTCATCAAAATGATGCCGCCACGGGGGCCACGTAAACTCTTATGTGTGGTTGAAGTAACTACATCTGCATGCGGTACAGGATTAGGATACACACCGGCAGCAATTAAACCGGCATAGTGCGCCATATCAACCATAAATATCGCACCAATTTCTTTAGCCACTTTTGCAAAGCGCGCAAAATCAATTTTGAGAGAATAAGCTGAAGCGCCGGCGATAATAAGTTTGGGTTTGTGCTCACGCGCCAAACGTTCCATTTGCTCATAGTCGATAACTTCGTTCTTATCTAAACCATAAGCAATGGGATTAAACCATTTGCCACTTAAATTTAAAGCCATACCGTGGGTTAAGTGGCCGCCTTCTGCTAAGCTCATGCCCATAAAGGTATCACCGGGTTTTAGGAAAGCTAAAAATACTGCCTGATTGGCAGAGGCACCGCAATGGGGTTGCACATTAGCAGCTTCTGCACCAAACAAAGCTTTTGCACGATCGATGGCTAATTGCTCAGCAACATCAACAAATTCACAACCCCCGTAATAACGCTTACCTGGATAACCCTCGGCATATTTATTGGTTAATTGCGAACCTTGCGCCTGCATCACTGCTGGTGAGGTGTAGTTTTCAGAGGCAATTAATTCAATGTGATCTTCCTGACGGCGATTTTCATTTTGAATACTGGCCCATAATTCAGGGTCGGTTTTGGCTAAAGTATTTTGACGGTCAAACATCTACAGCTCCTATCGTTTTTTTGGGCTTATTTATTCTGTTGAATTATTCTACTGACTTAACTACGCAATTATTACGCATCGCATTTAGTGGCATTTGGTTTTAGCGATAAAATCACCCTACATCATACAAAAACTCCATGAATTCAGCTCAAGACCTCTCCATTCTCTCCCTCGTCCTCAATGCCAGCCTGCTTGTGCAGTGCGTTATGGCCTTACTAATGGTGATGTCAATTGCATCTTGGGCCATTATTTTTAAGAAAAGTGCGATTTTGCGTGCTGTGCGCAAAGATACTGAACGTTTTGAACGGGATTTTTGGTCTGGCGGCGATCTCAATACCCTCTTGGAATCTGCCCAACGCACTACCCATAGCGCTGCGGTACTCGAGCGCATTTTTGCGGCTGGAATGCAGGAATTCTTGAAAGCCCGTGAAATTGATGCTGCTCGCCGTGCTATGAAGGCTGCCTACCAACGCGAAATGGACCGTCTCGAGGCGAATTTGCCCTTTTTAGCTTCGGTGGGTTCAGTCTCTCCCTATATTGGCCTGTTTGGCACAGTTTGGGGCATCATGCATGCTTTCCGTGGCTTAGCCAATGTGCAACAAGCCACCTTGGCGGCAGTAGCCCCTGGCATTGCTGAAGCCTTAGTGGCAACTGCGATTGGCCTATTTGCAGCTATTCCTGCAGTAATTGCCTACAACAGTAATGCCACTGATATCGATCGCCTCTCAATTCATTTTGAAACGTTCATTGAAGAGTTCAGTAATATTCTGCAACGTCAAGCTGGTCGCTAAGCTTACTTAAGCAATCAATCACGATGGCGAACTCAACCCGCTCTTCTTTTCGATCTTCCCGGCGGCGGGTGATGTCAGAAATTAACGTCGTGCCATACATCGACGTGATGTTAGTTTTATTAGTGATTTTTATGGTGACTGCTTCAGCCGTCAACCCCGGCATTGTTAATTTACCGACCGTAGGTGGCGCTAAGACCCAACCGTTGCCGCCCATCTTTTTAAATATTGATGCTAAAGAAAATATTACTGTGCGCTCTGAAGGCTCACCCACTCAATCACTCACTGCGCTTGAGCTCGGTACTTTTGCCCGCACCCAGGCAGAGAAATCGGTAGACCAGCCTGTTGTTCTAGCGGCGGATAAATCGGTTAAGTATGAAGTAGTAATGGATGTCATGGCTAAGCTAAAAGAAAATGGTGTGAAGCGAGTTGGTCTAGCTGTAAAGAGCCAATAAACCTAAGCTAGATGAGTGTAATTATGAATTCATGGACGCCTGATGAGTAGTACGCAAAATTGGACTGACTCGCAATTTCCCTTTCATGGCTCACCAGAGTCACGTCCCAAAAAAATTCCCAAAGAAAAATCGGGGAGTGCGATCACCCTCTCCTTGGTTGTCCATTTAGCTTTATTGGCCATGCTGACCTTTGGCATTAATTGGCGCAGTAGTACGCCTGCCGGAGTCGAAGTTGAATTATGGGACGCAAGCTTACCCACTCCTATAGTTGAAGAGCCAGCACCTAAACTCGATCTAAAAACCGACAATGCGGAGATTGCCTTAAAGAAAAATAAAGTGATTCCCCCCAAGGAAGAGCCCAAAGTACTCAAGCCTGCGCCACCGGTGCCTCCAAAAGCTAAGGAGGCGCCCAAAGAGGCGCCTAAGGCTGCTAAGCCTGTCGCGACCACACCTCCACCTGCAGCTAAAGCTAATCCCGCTACTGAAAAGGCCCGTGCTGATCAATTAGCCCGCTTGAAAGCAGCTGCTGGTGCTGAAGGCGGTAGCGGCGGTAAAGTGGGTAGTGGCGTTGGCGCAGGTGGCAATGCGCCCTCAGGTTATGCCGATAAGGTGAGACGCAAAGTGAAACCCTTCATTGTGTTTAATCCAGAAGTGGTGGCGGGTAACCCTGCGGTGGTAATTGAAATTGAGCTTGCCCCTGATGGCGCCATCTTAAATCGTAATATTGCCTCGAGTAGCGGCGATCTCAATTGGGACCGAGCTGTTTTGCTTGCACTCGACCGCGCCCAAAGTCTACCCAAGGATGACAATGGTTTAATACCAATGCGCCAAATGAAATTGACTTTTAAACCCAAGGATTAAATTCATGTCTTATTTGCAGCTTCATTTACATCAATGCCGCGTTTTCGT
>Ga0304730_1003180_pt1 | contig 11206 bp, 14 predicted proteins | sample M_130628_MF_Meta_FD_190474 | JGI IMG/M metagenome (GOLD analysis project Ga0304730, IMG submission 190474) | Freshwater microbial communities from Lake Montjoie, Canada to study carbon cycling - M_130628_MF_MetaG (v2) (version 2) | ecosystem: Environmental > Aquatic > Freshwater > Lake | place...
TGCAGGAGCAAATGGCGGCTGTACTTGCGGCAGTTGGTGAAAAGAAACCCCGCAAAAAGAAAAGCGTAGAGGAAGTTTAATATGTCATCAACGATGCTCCAACTTGTTCAGCAGACCACTAGCGAGTTAAATCTTGCTATTCCCACCTATGTGGCGGGTAATACCAATCAAGATGTACAACAAGTTTTAGCCTTAATGAATCGTGCTGGCTATGATTTGGTTAAGGAATACGATTGGCAAGGTTTACAGTTGGAGTATCGTTTTTACACCGATGCACAGACTTTTGTAGGTTCTACAGTTAGCGACCAAAGCTATAACATTATTGTTACTGGTAACGCTACAGCCTTAAATAGCAATTACACCATTACAGGCACAGGCATTAACCAAGATACCTATGTGTCAAGCGTAACTTACAACTCAGGCACAGGTTTATCAACCATTGTTATGAGTCAGTTAGCTAGTGGTACATATACAAGCGTAACTTTTACCTTTTCACAGACCAAATACCCTTTACCTAATGACTTTGAAGCCATTACGGACAATACGCATTGGGATAAGACAAAGCATTGGCAGATGCTTGGCCCTGAAGATGCCCAACAATGGCAATGGCTAAAGTCGGGTTATATTTCAACAGGCCCACGCATTAGGTGGCGTATTCTAGGCGATAAGTTCCAAATTTGGCCACCATATAACACACAAGAGTATTTAGGCTTTGAATACCGCTCAAAAGGTTGGGCTAGAAGTGCTGCTGGTGCAGTCAAGAACAGCTTTACGGTTGACACCGATACAACCATTTTTGACGATACAGTTATGGTTCTAAGCACAAAACTTAAGTATTTCCAAATTAAAGGCTTTGACACTACTGCATTGCAACAAGACTATTTCCGCTATTTGAATGTAGCCAAAGCCAACGATAAAGGTTCTGCTAACCTTAGCTTTGCACCCTACCCAACCAAGGTGCTTATTGGTTACGCTAACATTCCAGACACTGGCTTTGGCACATAATGGCGGTAGCTCAACAAAGACGGGCAATGACCGCTTCCTTGCCATCTCCGATTGGGGGGTGGAACGCAAGGGATTCTTTGGCAGAAATGAACCAATTAGATGCGGTTCAGATGGTCAATTTCTTTCCTACGCCTACCGATGTGACCCTCAGAAAAGGCTATACCAAGATTTCTACGGGCATAACTGGTGAGGTTTTGTCCTTGATGAGTTATTCAAGTCCGAGTACGACAAAGTTGTTTGCCTCTACCGCAACAACTATTTGGGATACAAGCACTTCTACGGCTACAGCTAGTCTTACAGGCAATACCGATGGTAAATGGATTCACGCCATGATTACGACTGCTGGTGGCTCTTTTATGCCAGCCGTAAACAATGTTGACCCCATGATTGTTTATGATGGTACAAGATGGTCAAGAAGTGCTACGACAAGTACCGCACAGACTATTTCTACGATTACTAGGGGTGGAACGGGTAACCTAACCGCTACCTTAACGACTGCTAGTCCTCATAATCTTGTTACAGGTAACACCATAACAGTCGCAGGTGCGACCCCCGCAGAATTTAACGGAACTTACCGCATTACTGTTACGGGTGCATCGACCCTCACCTATACGATGGCGGTTGCCCCTAGCGGTAATGCAACCATTATGGGTACTTACACGATTAATTACTACATAACAGGTAAAAATTCTAATACATTTGCATATGTAAACTTGTTTAAAGAGCGTTTGTACTTTGTAGAAGAAAACTCCCTTAACTTTTGGTATTTGCCTGTAGATTCAATAAACGGGGCGGTAACTTCATTTCCTCTTGGTGGCATCTTTAAGCGAGGTGGCTACCTACAAGCGATGGGAACATGGACTATTGACGCTGGTTACGGAGTCGATGACCTAGCCGTATTCGTTACAAGTAACGGAGAAGTGGCTGTATACAAAGGTTCTGACCCATCTGACCCTACAGATTGGGCTTTGGTTGGTATTTGGAACATTGGACAGACTTTTGCCCGTAAATGCGTGTTTAAATATGGTGGTGACATCCTACTTTTAACCCAAGATGGCTTAGTGCCCCTATCGGCAGGATTACAGTCCACCCGATTAGACCCACGAGTTAACATTACAGACAAGATTTTCTTTGCTATTAGCCAAGCAGCAGACCTTTATTCTGCAAACTACGGCTGGCAAATAAGTTATTTAGCCAAATACAATATGTTATTGGTCAATATCCCTGTAACTACAGGTTCTGAACAATATGTCATGCACAACATTACTAAATCATGGGCAAGATTTACCAATATTGACGCAAATTGTTGGGAAATGAGCGGTGAAGATATGTATTTTGGTGGAAACGGCTATGTAGCCCGTTTTTATGACTCATTTTCTGACGATACCGACAATATTAGTGGGTTTGTACAGCAAGCCTACTCTTATTTTGACCGCAGAGGGCAACAAAAACGCTTTACTATGGTACGCCCTATCTTACAGACCGATAACGGCTTACCGACTGTTTTATGCGGTGTTAGCACCGATTTTGATACAGTACCTTTAACTAGCCAAATATCGTTTAACCCATCTACCCTAGATATTGGGGTTTGGGATACATCCACATGGGATGACACAAATTGGGGTGGAAACCTTGTAGTAACAAAGTTTTGGCAAGGCGTGACAGGTATTGGCTATGCAGGCTCAATTAGCATGAATGTGGCAAGCCAAGGCATTGACTTTCATTGGGCATCAACCGACTTTGTAATGGAGGCTGGCGGGGTATTGTGAGAACTGTTACGACTGAAAACCAGCGATATTTGGGGGAATGGCTGGTTAGAGTGCTTAACTTTCCCCTACCTGAAACCACCCAATGTATCGGTCAGATGCAAGATGGTAATTTAGTAGCTGTAGTTGGTTATTGTAATTTCATGCCAAAAGCCTGCGAAATGCACATTGGGGCATTGGCTGAAACGAACTGGATGAGTAGAGATTTATTATGGGCTGCTTTTGATTACCCCTTTAATAAACTAGGAGTTAGCGTTATACTAGGGCAAATCTGTGCTGATAACACAGACGCCCTAAAGTTAAACCGACATTTGGGCTTTAAGGTTGTAGCTGAAATACCTAATGCCCACATGAGTGGTGATTTGGTAATTATGGCTATGAGAAAAGAGGAGTGTCGGTTTCTTAACATCCGATGCTCTTTAAACAAGGGAGAATAGTATGGGTGGTGGTGGATTTTTAGGATTAGGGCCTGCTCCAAGTGCCCCTGCTGCTCCTGATTACAGGGGTGCGGCTGTTGAAACGGCTGCTGGTAACTTAGAAGCGGCTCGTCAAGCAACTGCGGCTAACCGAGTTAATCAAGTCACGCCTTATGGCAATCTTAGCTATGCTATTACTGGTGCTGACCCTTACGGCAATCCTACATGGACTGCTACACAGACTTTAAGCCCTGCCCAACAACAACTTCTTGATTATCAAAACCAAACAAGCCTTGGATTAGGCAGACTTGCAGGTCAAGGATTGGGTTATGTTGAGAATATGCTCAACACCCCGTTTGATGTAAGCAGATTACCATCTACAGGGTTTAATCCTAGCCAAAGCTATCAAGAAGCCTATATGCAACGGCTTGCCCCACAGTTACAACAAGGGCGTGAACAGTTACAACAACAGCTTGCAAACAAAGGCATCGATATTGGTTCTGAAGCCTATGACCGAGCCATGATGCAACAAGCCCAGCGTGAGAACGATTTATTGGCTGCCGCCACAACCCAAGGCTTTGGTGTTGGTCAGCAAGCCCGTCAATCTGCATTGCAAGAACAAGCCTACCTTAGAAACGAGCCTTTGAACACCCTTTCTGCGGTGCGTACAGGCGCACAGGTGCAAGGCCCACAATTCGTTAATTCTGCTCAACAAGCTACTACCGCAGGCCCTGACATATTAGGTGCTGCACAGATGGGATATAACGCCCAAATGGGTGACTTTAACGCTCAACAAGCCGCCCAAGCTAACTTTAATCAAGGATTAATGGGATTGGGTAGTGCAGGTATTATGGCTTTCTCTGATGTCAGACTAAAAGAAAACATCAAAGCCATTGGTGTAATGGACAACGGGTTGACTCTTTACAGCTTTGAATACAAAGATGAGGTCAAATCTCACCCATTAGCAGGTGATGGTGTTCATGTTGGTGTCATGGCACAAGAAGTAGAACAAGTATTCCCATACGCAGTTAAAACCCTAGATGACGGCTATAAAGTCGTAGATTACGGACTATTACCATGAATATGTATAATCCCTACATTCAACAGATGGCTCAACCACAAGACTTAGGTGGGTTAGCTCCGTATTATCAAAACATAGCAAATCAACAAGCTATGCAAAATATGGCTATGCAACAGGCTCAAGGATTGACTCAGCAAGCTGGGCAAACCACTCAAGGCGGTATGAATCCTATGATGATGGCTCAAATGTTGCGTAAAGAAAATCAAAGAAACCCTTATTTATCTTCTATTCCAGCCATGATGAAATATGGTTCAGGTAATGTATATGGTGGATTTGGTCAAGGTCAAACCCCAACCAATGCAAATTGGGATTTAGACGCTCAAGGGAACTAATTATGGCTCAACCAATGTTAAATTTAGGGGGTAATTTACCACCCGAAGAACTTTTAAAACAGCAACAAATTGCTCGCCAACAACAGATGGCTCAAATGTTAATGCAACAAGGTCAGCAAGTGCCTCAAGGACAAATAGTAAGTGGGCGTTATGTTGCCCCATCTTTTACACAAAATTTAGCTGGATTAGCCAATGTTTATTTGGGGAAAAAAGAGTTGGAAAAAGCCGAAGAAGAACAATTAAAAATGGCTGAAAGATTGCGTGAAAGAGAAGGGCAATCTGTTAAAGAATATTTCCAAGCATTAGAAGGTACGCCTGCTCAACCTGTACCTAAAGGTTATGAATTAGTTGATGCTGGAACGCCAGCAACAGGCCCTAACTATCAAAAAGCTTTACAAATTGCTACAAATCCGTATGCTCCATCTTGGCTTAAATCACAGGCAGTAGAAATGCTTAAACCACAAAAACTTGGAGAAGGCGATGTACTTACTCGCATTAATCCTAGAACTGGTCAAATGGAAACTATTGCATCAGGTGGTGAAAAGTATCGTGCTCCTATTAGTGTAGATACAGGTGCAAAAATAGAATTGCGTGACCCTCGTGACCCAACAAAAATATTACAAGTTATACCTAAATCATTAAGTATTGCTGACCAAATCAATATGCAATTTGAAGGTAAATTAGGTGGTTATGGTAGTGGTATGCCAAATATGGGTGGTCAACCTAATGTTTCTGCACAAGGTGGCGGTCAAATGGGACAAGTTAATGTGCCAACTTCAAGCCCAGATACAAAATTTGCCCCAGCGACTTTACCTAAATACGAATATGACTCATCTATGTCACCAGCAGACAATAGGGCTGCACTAGTAAAATTTAACGAAGATTTGCGTAAAAATGTGAAAAATGCTAAAGATTCATTTGGTGTTTTAAGTTCAGTAGCAGACATTTTAAGTTCAAACCAACCAAGTTCAGGTTTTTTACAAAATGTAGCTACAACTACTGGCGAAGCATTTGGATATGGTGGAAAAGCATCACAAGAAGATGCAAGGCTTAAAATATTAGGTGAACGATTAACTGCACAAGTACCACGCTTTGAAGGCCCACAATCTGATAAAGACACAGCATCTTATCGTACAGCAGCAGGTGATGTAGGAAATGCCAATAAACCAATTTCTACAAGAATTGCAGCCGTTCAAACTATGATTGAACTTAATAAAAAATATTATCCTAATGGTGATTGGGATAGCATTGATATGGCTGGCCCTGTAAACAGAAGATATAACCCTTATTTGCCAACAGTAGCTCAAGATATTGGTAGAGCAGCAATTGGAGAAAAATCAAGTTACAGTCCACAAGAATTTAGAAAAACTTTAAACCCACAAGACCAAGCTGCATTTGATTTTGTTAGAAAAAATCCTAACCACAAAGATACACCTGCAATTAAAAAAGTATTGGGAATTGAATAATGGCTTTTGACTCTCAAAAATATCTTGCGTCTAAAGCGTCAGAAACCCCTTCTGCATCTGTAGCTAGAGGGTTTGACCCACAACTTTACTTGCAAAATGCTGGTGGCAACATTATTAGTGGTGATGTGCCTACTGTTGTAGGTCAAGTACCAAATCCACCCGTAATTAAGCCAAAACGCACAATGATGGAAAATGTACAAGCCTTGTACGAAGTGCCAGCTACTATGCTTTCGGGTGCAGCGTTAACTATTCCAAGTGCTGTATCTGCATTAGCTACAGGCGAAGAACCAATGGCTATGGCTCAACGCAATATGTACCAACCTAGAAGTGGTGCAAGCCAAGATGTATTGCAAAGCATTGGTAGTGCGTTTGAAGCGTCTAAATTGCCACCAGTAATGCCTACAGGAATGTTGCCTAGCTATGCTCGTATGGTGCAAGCAACACCCCCACAAGCTCGACAAATGGGTCAGGCTGTGCAAGAAGTAGCGCCACGCATAGCACAAGCTTTGCGTCAACCTGAACCAACTATGTCAGGAGTAGGCGCAGCAGATGTACCAAATGCTGTTGTAAGAGCGCAAATGGCAGAACAATTACGAGTACCTATTAAATTAAGCAAAGGTCAAGCAACTCGTGAGTTAGGTCAACAACAATTTGAAGCTGAAACAATAAAAACCTATCCTGAAGATGTAGGCAGACCATTAATTCAAGCTCAAGAATTAAGAAACACGCAAATTGGTCAAAATTTAGATGCTTATGTAGAGGCAACGGGAGCGCAAGTAGCTAATCCGTTTTATTTAAGACCTACTGGAGAAGCGGTTGATGCTGCTTTAAGAGAAACTGCAAATAAAGCTAAAAATGCTTATAAAAATGCTTATGATATTGCTAGAGCTTCTGAAGAAGGTCAGCAAAAAGTTAATGTTCAAGGAATTATTAACCAACTTGACACTATGGAAGCCGAAGCTGCCAATGCTCCAGTTATTACTAGCGCCAAAATGAAATTAAATCAATTATCCAAAAATGGCGAAATGACATTAAATCAAATTGAAGAAGTACGCAAAATGGTTAATAGATTATCAGGTGATACCCCAAGCAATATGAGTTTTGGTGGGGATATTAAAACAATGATTGACACAGTTACACAAAATGCTGGTGGAGATTTGTTTAAAGAAGCTAGAAGGTTAAGAGCCAAGTTTGCCAATGATTTTGAAAGCATTGGTTTAATTGATGATTTATTAAGCAAAAAAACAAATTCTAAAGATAGAGTTATTGCTTTGGAAAAAGTATTTGATAAAACTGTTATGCAATCTGATTTAGATAGTTTAAAAGCTCTCGGTTATACCCTTAAAAAGACTGAAAAAGGTCAACAAGCTTGGGCAGAATTAAAAGGTCAAACTATTGAAAACCTTAGAAGTGCTATTACTGCTAATATTGAAACTGATTCTTTAGGTCAACGCACTTTTAACCCTAAACAATTTGATGTAATAGTTAAAAATTTAGATAAATCAGGCAAATTAGATTATTTACTTGGAAAAAAAGGCGCACAAGAAGTTAGAAACTTGAGAGAAACTGTAATTGCTATTAATTCTCCCGTTAGAGGTATTAATCAAGCTAATACTGCTAGTGCAATGGATAAAGTTTTAACCAAATTCTTAAATAGAATACCATTTGCTGGCCCTATGGTAGAAGTAGGCACAGAAGCATTAGAAAAACAAAAAATAGGCAAGCAAGTTCAAGAATCCATTAATTATTCGCCTAGTAAAATGGCTGAAGAATTGAAAAAAGGAAGCAAAAAATGAGTAGAAACGGGTCAGGCACATACACACTACCTGCGGGTAATCCCGTAGTTACAGGCACAACCATTGCAAGCACATGGGCTAATAACACACTTACAGATATAGCTTCTGCACTTACTGGCTCATTGGCAAGCGATGGTCAAACCGCAATGACGGGTAACTTAGACGCAAATAGTAACAAAATTGTTAACTTAGCTACCCCTACTTTATCAACCGATGCAGTAACTAAGGCTTATGCTGATGCTTTGGTTGGTGGTGCTGGTTCATTTACAAGTTTAACAGTCACAGGTACCACAACTCTTGCTACATCCTTAACAGGGGTTTTAAAAGGTACTTCAGGCGTTGTTGCTGTAGCCACCGCAGGTACAGAGTATGTAGCACCATCCACAGCAACAACTTTTACTGCATTACAGACATTTGCTGGAACATCATCTAACGCAAATTTAAAGACTTCTAATATTCTTGAAACTGTTACTGTTTCTGCTACAGCAGCTACAGGCACAATAGCCTATAATGTTACAACTCAATCGGTCTTGTATTACACAAGCAATGCAAGCGGTAATTGGACAGTTAATTTTAGAGGTTCTAGCGGAACTTCTTTAAATACGCTTATGGCTACAGGCGAATCTATATCTGCTACTTTCTTAGTTACAAATGGCTCTACAGCATATTATAATTCTGCTGTACAAGTAGATGGCAATTCTGTTACTCCTAAATGGCAAGGTGGAACTGCTCCTACAGCTGGCAATACAAGTTCAATAGATGTTTACACTTATGTAATTATTAAAACTGGTTCTGCTACATTTACTGTGTTGGCTTCTGTAACTAAATTTGCATAAGGACAAAAGATGCCACGCTTATCTAAAATTGGTGCAGCGGCACTTGGGGCATTTGGATGGACAAGGCTACAGACTGTTATTGCAGACTATTTTGTTGTTGCTGGCGGTGGTGCTGGTGGTGGCATACCTAGTGGCGGAGCTTCTGGAGGCGGTGGCGGTGCTGGAGGTTTGTTATCTGGCACAACATCTTTAAACACAACACTTTCTTACACAGTTACTGTTGGCGCTGGTGGTGCTTCTGCTGGTACGCAAGGCTCTAATTCAGTTTTCTCAACCATTACTTCAACTGGTGGTGGAACAGGCGGAACGGGCGTTCAGAACGGCGGCGCAGGTGGTTCAGGTGGTGGCTCATGCGGTCAAGCATCTGGGGCTGGTTCAGGAACAGTGGGTCAAGGAAATAATGGTGGTGTTGGAAGTGGTAATGGATATACAGGCGGTGGCGGTGGCGGCGGTGCTGGTGCGACTGGTGGAAACGCAGATGGGTCTACTCTAGGCGGTTCAGGCGGAAACGGTTCTGCATCATCTATATCAGGCACATCCGTAACTTACGCAGGTGGTGGTGGGGGCGGAACCAACAACTCAACAACTCAACAAACAGGCGGCACTGGCGGCGGTGGAATTGGAGGCAGTACAAGTAGCGTAATAGGTGGAAATGGAACTGCTAATTTAGGTGCTGGCGGTGGTGGCGGCGGAAGCTCATCTAGTGCTGTTGGTGGTCAAGGCGGCTCAGGCGTAGTTATCATCTCCTATGTAGGCGCACAACAATTCGGTGGTGGCACAGTAACAACCTCTGGCGGTAATACTATCCATACCTTTACAAGTAGTGGTTCTTTAGTACCACTTTAATAAGGAAAGTAATGGCACATTTTGCAAAAGTAGAAAATGGAGTAGTAGTCCAAGTTATTGTGGCAGAACAAGATGTCATTAATAGTGGCATCTTTGGTCATGGATGGGTACAGACTTCATATAATACTCATGGTGGGCAACATCCAGAAGGTAGACCATTACGGAAAAACTACGCTGGTATTGGTTACACTTATGACAACCAAAAAGATGCTTTTATTCCACCACAACCATATCCATCTTGGAATTTAAATAAAAATACTTGTTTATGGGATGCTCCAATTCCCTATCCTACAGACGATAAGCGTTATTCATGGGATGAAACTACAATATCTTGGATTAAACTTGCATAGGTGACTTATGTTTATTATTGACTGGGTATTTGACAAAATGGGCTACACCAAAAAAGTGCATTGGCTTACTGTACTTAATTCTTTGGAAGGTAGCGTTACAGCCACGCCCAAAAAACCTGCGGTTAAAAGAAAACCTGCTGTCAAAAAGACTACAGTTAGGAAGAAAAATGCCTAACGAAATCCAAAAAGAAGTAGTTAAGGAAGCCATTAAAGAATGGTTAAATGAGAAAGTAAGCCAGTTTGGCTGGTTCTCTATACGAACATTGTTTTATGTCTTTGTAGCTGGTTTAGGCTATGCCTACCTAACAACTCATGGGTGGTCTTTGCCAAAATGAAACTATGGAACTTTACGAAGGGATTAAAACCCTAACCAGTAACCTTGATATAAGTCGTCAATCGGCTAAAGAACTTTCTAAAAGTATTGAGAATGTTCAAAAAGAAGCCACCGATGTTGCAGTACAACGAAATATAGATAGACGCAGAGAGTTACGAGAAAACGAAGTCCGCAAAGAGTTATTCCTAAAACGGGTATTGATGCAATGGGAACACGAAGAACGAGTTAGACGAGAAGAAGCACAGATTAGAGCAGATTTTTTAAGAAAGTATGGCAAACGATGGGCAGAAGTTGAAGCCCTAAAAGCCAAGCTAGAGAAGCAAGAGAAAGAGTTTCAGAATCAATTTAACAAAGATTTAAACAAGGCTAGAACGGCACAATTTTGGTGTTTTGCGATAGCTGGCGTAATAGCTTACTTTTTAGTATGGGGTGGTAAATGATACCTTTGATGGCACTATTTGATGTTGGAATGAAAGTCCTAGACAAGTTTATTCCTGACCCTGAAGCTAAGGCTAAAGCTCAAGCTGAATTGTTAAAGATGCAACAAGAAGGTAGGTTAGCTGAACTCAATGCCGATAATATTGAAGCCCAAGAACTAACCAAACGCCAACAAGCAGATATGGCTTCCGATTCTTGGTTATCTAAAAATATTCGCCCAATGACCCTTATTTTTATTTTGTTAGTTTATACCTCGTTTGCGGGGCTATCTGCTGCCGATGTTGAAGTCAATAACAACTATGTTGAGCTATTAGGTCAATGGGGTATGCTAATCATGTCATTCTATTTTGGTGGTCGCTCGCTAGAGAAGATTATGGAGATGCGTAAGAAATGACAGGCGAGTTTGAGAAATCCTTAAAACGCATCCTAAAGCACGAGGGCGGTTTTGTTAATGACCCCCTAGACTCAGGCGGTATGACCAATCTAGGCGTTACTAAGCGTGTTTGGGAAGAATTTGTAGGGCATCCTGTATCCGAAGCG
>Ga0304730_1003182_pt1 | contig 11201 bp, 4 predicted proteins | sample M_130628_MF_Meta_FD_190474 | JGI IMG/M metagenome (GOLD analysis project Ga0304730, IMG submission 190474) | Freshwater microbial communities from Lake Montjoie, Canada to study carbon cycling - M_130628_MF_MetaG (v2) (version 2) | ecosystem: Environmental > Aquatic > Freshwater > Lake | place...
GTTATTTTCTCGAAACGTTGCGTTTTATTTCCAGTCTGCCCTCGCTTTGCCCTCACTTTTGGTCAAATGCTAGCCAGGTGACCGTTACATGCCCTCACTTTTTTCCGTTGTGCCCTCACTTTTTCTAGCCATGCCCTCATTTTTCTAGCTGTAACGGCTAGTTTTGGGGTCATAAACGCGTAACAAATTTAAAACACCAGCACTCACCATAAGCACGAGCGAGTCCCCTGCCGGCTTGCTGGGCCCTCCTCCAGCGGGGGCGTGACTCCACGGCTGCTGCTCGACCTGCTCGGCCCCTGCCTGGATCGTCTCGTACAGCCGGTCCCTCAGCTGGACCCTTGCCTCGTCATCGCCTAGTTCGTGTGTATGGATCATCTGCATGCTGGCAGTGGCGTGGGGCTTAAATAATTTTTCTCGTATTATATTAATGAGTTTCACGACTCTCTTCAGTTGGAAATGCTGATAAGTCTGTGCATTTTCTTGTTATCGGCTGTTCTAGTTAGGGGACAAAACTGTTGTTCTAAATGCAGGGCACTTAATTTTGCAGGCACTGGCCTGGATGAAACTTATTGTTCTGATGTATGCACTTCTTGTTCTGCTAGTGGTTTTTATTGTAAGTGTGATAAAGTTGCTGTGGATAAAACTCAAACCAGGATGGTACCATCATGTGCATGGTGTCTTCCTGGAAAATCTGGTGTAAAGACTTACATTTTATCGAAAGATTATGGTGTCAAAATTCAATTTTATAATTCATACACTAACACATGGGAGTACGCCTTTGACACATACTGTCAGGATTGCCCTGCTGGGACCTACACGTCTTATGGTGGTCAAACTGTGTGTAGTTCATGTGATGCTGGTAATAACTACCAGTCCTCACCAGGAATGTCTGTCTGTACTTATTGTACACTGTGTTTCGTTGGGAGCAAGATGTCTTCGGAATGCACTGTAACGAAAGACAGGGTATGTGAGGCATGCCAATCCCCTCTGAGCACAACCAAGCTCAATTCTGCTACGTGTGATGCGTGTGTGGCAAACTACATTTTTCAAAATGGCCAGTGCTCTGCATGCAGCGGGTCATCCTCTCCCTGTTCTGGATACATGTATTGGTCTTGTCCATCCCAGTCCACGTCATACTATTGCCGTCAGTGTACAGGAACAATCCCATCACAATATTGCCAAGCTGGTTGGGGCCCAAACTATGCATGTGATGGCAAAAACAACGTGGATTCGTACTGCACACCATGCAGTGCTGGCTACTACAAGGCAGATTCCAGCACGGTCCTGTGTGTCTTGTGTCCTACTGGGTATTACCAGCCATCCGCTGGGGCTGTTTCGTGCCCCAATGCATGCACCAACAAGCCTGCTGGCACGTCAGTCTACGTGAGCTGGACCACTGCTGCCTCTTCCAATGCCTGCCCGTATCAGTGCATTCCTGGCTATTACAGGAGTGGCAGTGATTGCATAGCGTGCAACAAGACGGCTGGCAAGTACTCTGATGCATCCGATCTGACAACATGCAAGTCTTGCACTGCTGGATCCACGAATGGCAACTTCTACTTCCTGATCCCCACGAATTTTTCTGGCACAACCAATACCTGCCCATGGGAATGCAATACAGGGTACAGGAAGAGCGGGAGCACGTGTATTGCATGCACTGCTGGCACCACCTATCACGCTGCATCCGATAATGCAGTGTACCAGAATCGGTCCAACACCTGCCTGAACTGCACGAAATTGTGTGCCAACGGGACGTTCATGACCACGCCTTGCATCACCACTAGAAACAGAGTGTGTCTTGTATGCTCCACAAAATGCCCAGCCAACTACTATGTTGCCACGGAATGCAGCCAGACGTCCAACGTGACATGCAAGGCCTGTGTCACCAAATGCAGCGTGAACCAATACCTGTCTGCTACAAAGTGTACTGGAAATGAACGCTCAGACGTGGTCAATAGCAGCTGTATACCGTGCAGGCTGCCTAGTGAATGTCCTGCTGAGTATTATCTAAACAAGATATGTCCAGGGAACGAGAGCTTTCCTAATTCCTGTGAAAAGTGTGACTACAGCACAGACTGCCGTGTTGGTACGTACAGCGCTGGTTGCTCTGGCCTCACCAAGAGGTACTGCGCGAACCAGACCAAGTGCAGTGCCGGGCAGTATCTCTCTGGCTACACCAAGTACAACGACGGGATATGCAGGACCTGCACGAACTGCACCAGGCTAAACCAGAGTACGGCACAGGAATGCACCATGTACGCTGATGCCTTGTGCGGGAATTCCTTCTGCAATGCCAGCAGTCCATGCAATAGCAGCATCGACAAGCCCTTCTACTGCGATTATCACGGGCAGACACCGGTATGCGGGTACTGCCCGGAAGGCTACACCAGCGACGGCCAGTTCTGCATGGAGTGTCCCAGGGGCTTCACGTGTGGCAGGCGGGGCGATATCATGTGCAAGGCCCAGTGCCCTGCTGGCATCCTCTCAAACTGTGATCAGGGTCTTGGGTACGCAACGTGCTCGAATCCATGCCAGGGCTGGCCATTTCAGGTCCCCAACGCGACCATCGTGAGGGGCACCAACATCCGGTCTGGTGAGTGCCAGCCGTACCCGTATTTCGAGTGCAATGCTGGCTTCTACAAGCTCTTCACGACCAATGGGGTTGTGTCATGCCAGCCGTGCGGGAGCTTGGAGTTCAACAGGCCTCTCTACTCCGTCTGGGCCACGCCAGGCCTCAGCCCGAACGACGACAGGAGCTGCGTCTGGGAGTGCGACAGGAAGTCGAGCGTCATGCATCCCAACGGGACTTCCTGCATTCTCCTGCCATTCAGGCTGGGCTGGACCGCCAGGAACCTGCCCGGCTACTACACGCTCCCCTATGCTACCACCTGCAATGCTGGTTTTACATCCGAGCGGAATCTGGCGGCTTATCAAGCAGAATGCTTGAGGTGCCCGGACCCGCCCGAGAACGGCATCATGGTGCAGGGATCCATCACGTGCGACTGGACCTGCCAGTACGGCATCAGGAGGGGCTCGGTCTGCGTGAACATCGAGACCTGCACGACGGCAGTGCGGGGCTTCACTGCCGATTACAGCAGGAAATGCCAGCCCACCGCGCTTCCCTGGCAGAGGGCCGGATTCTACAAGACGGGTGTGGCCATCTCGGCTGGGAGCGGGAATTTCAGACCGGTTTGGCGGGAGTATCTTGCATCCTCGCTCAATTATGGCATCTACAACAGGCATTACATTGTGAATACTGTAAGCGGGATCAGCCAAAACGTGTCAGGCCCGGTCTGCTCGGTGTGCAGCTCGACCATTGGCACATCCCAGTTTCTCTTCCTCACGATATGCAACCAGAGCTTCGTGGGGTACATGAACCTCTCGGGTGGTTCTGTCCTTCACATCTTGATCGGGAACAGCACGTCGGGATGGCAGGACGGGTTTAGGACAGAGGCGCTTTTCCAGAACGAGCTGTACGTCACAAACGGGCCCAGCAACAACACTCTCTTTGTGCTCGACCGCTGGAACTGCCTGCTGCGCGAGATCGTCATCACGGTGCCGGGCGACTACCTGACGCGCGTGTACACCCTGTACGGCAACACGGAGAGGTTCGCGATCCTCGGGCAGCCTAGATGCTACGGGGGTGGGTCCTTGGCGGGGCCTAGACGCTTCTACTACAATTCCGGCAATCTGAGTGATGGCAGGATTTTATTTGGCGATGATAACGGCATATGGGAGCTCCTGCCCGAGACCAGAACCGTCACTCTCGCCGTGAAGGGCAAGCTGCTCCTGCCCTGGGACCCGGAGGCCGTGCGGGGGCTGGAGGTATCAGGTCTTTTCGGGCTCACCGTGTGGTACAGGGATTCCATGCTGGTCATCACGGCCCAGGCCAGCCCTTGCGCGACGGGCACGACGTCCTACGAGGGTGGTGACTGCCTGATCAGGTGCCTTCTCGTGGATGACCAGAACAGGCCTGTCAATTTCGTGGATGCTGTCACGGGTGCCTGCGTTGCGTGCAGGAGCCCGTCGTGTGGGCCTGGCATGAGCCTGGTCCCCTGCTCGTCCACCGCCCAGGCATATTGCCAGCCATGCCAGCCTGATCTGACTGGGCAGTTCGTGTATGTCATCCCCAACACATGTGATCCTGCCTTGATGCGCCCGGTGCCTCCTTGCAGGGCTGGATGGTACCTCGCTGGTGATTCCGGACATTGTGATAAGTGCCCGAGCTACAGCACGACGCTGTTCGACAACGCCACGAGGGTCGAGCAGTGCAGGTGCTGGCCGGGGTTTCGCCGCTCACCGCCAGATCGCCAGTGTGTCGCGACGAATCTTTATTCTTACAGCCAGACCACGACCTGCCCGCTCTTGGGCCAGCAGTCTTGCCCTCTCCCGCCAAATGCCAGCTTCACTGCCACGACGGGGTGTGACTGGGCCTGCAATACGGGGTTTTACCGCTCGACAGTCGTGGGCTTCTTGGATCAGTGCAGGCCTTGTCTAGGCTTATTGCCAGGCGGTGTCTTTCGCACAAACGGGGATGATGATGAGCCGTTGAGCTGTGAGTTTCTGTGAGTTTATTAGCAGTACTTGATGTAGCCTGGCCTGTAACCACCTATCAGTGCTGCCAGAGCTCCAAATCCAGAAGATGTGAGCACTATTGCATTCATGGATGCTAGCATCAATAAGTCAACAAAAACAGACATGAAATGATCATAATCATATGGACTTCTATCAATATGGTATGGAGTTGCTGGTGAAACAATTATTGAAGCATTTGCATGCTGATCTTTGATTTCTGTACTATCACTCACCAGATATACATCCTGAGACAGAAAAAATGTATTGGCAGTGTGTAAGCATGCATCTATAGAATGCCCTCTCCTGTCATGATTACCAGGGAACATGGCAACATCACCTTCACGAAAATGCAAACCAACGTGTCGTCTTGATTTCAGGAGACGCCCTCGTTCATCCCTCAAACGTGCCTTTAAGGCATGTGAAGGTCTGAATAAATGCCTAAACGTTTTGCCTATACACGGATATGCTAGAATGTATCCCTGGGCATTTTTGGGAGCACGAAAGATAGAGTTTACTATGTATCTAGCATGTTCTGTCTGCCATTCGGGGCACATTGCTGTCATAACCAGTTGTGGAGACCATATGTTTGTGGATACTGATATGTGTTCAAATCTAGTCCAATCACATAGCTGTAGACCACTTGGATTGTCTATGGCTTGATAATGCTGCTGGCTGGGAGGAGCTGGAATGTTCCAGGATGTATTCTCAGCTGGTTGCAGGAATTCCTGTATGTGCATCTCTGGCATTTCTATGTGAAAGCTTCGATTCAGGATGAGCGAGTACATATACACAGCTGATATGCCTCTTATTCTGTCTGCTAGACCTCCACACCAAGAGTGGCAGACATATGTAATACTGCTGCCATCAATAGGGGTATTTTGTTTGGGTAAGTGACATGATAATGCCAGTGGAAGCATTAGAACAGGCATGAACCATCTCATGAGATCAATTAGTTTGCAAGATCAGTAGATATATGCAGTGTTACTCTGGAGGCTTTTGCAGGACATGTACCACCTGGAAACCACCAGGGGCACGCCATACTTGTCTCCAGTTTGCCAGTAGATGAGATAGCTGCAAGGGGCCATATGTTCTATGTAGATTGAAAGTCAGCCCATCTCCTCCTGGCATCACAGCAATGAGCAAGCGGCCCCCTGGCTTTGTCAGGCACCATGCTCTTGCCATAGCCTGTCTGTCCCCCCAAGGATTGAGAGCATCTCCATATCTCCCAAGTCCTGAGTGCTCCAGGCTGGAGAATGAAACCACTATATCATACTGATTCATTAGATCTGCAAATCTTGCCCTCATGTCATCTGGATTCATGGTTAACACCTGTGGATGCTCACTGTTTATCTTACCGTATTCCAGGGTTGTTACTTGTTTTGCTCCTGCCTGCAAGACACATGCTTCTACCCATGGGTTTTCAGATCCAATCACGAGTGCCTCTGTGTTGTTCACGTCCATTCTTGATAATCCATCTATCACCCAGTTAGTTTCATCTCTTCCATAGTTTCCGTCTAATTCCCTTCTTTGAGCCTTTTCTATCATATCTTCAATCATTTTTCTGGTCCATATTGGTTCCATTGCAGTGGATCCCAAATACTTTGAATTTTGGTATGCTAGATTTGTGCTTACTCTTCCACTGTAAGTAAATGCATCAACCATTAGTTCTGGGATGTTTTTAGGTGGGGGATCTTCAAAGCCAGGAGCATCAATAGCAGGATTCGTGCCCAGAGCCAGACAGTCCACATTTTTCTTGATGTGGTCAAAAAATAATGATTCAGAACCCTTGATATCATTGTTGCAAATATCTCCACAGCCCTTCAAGACCTCGTTCATGTGTGCCTCATATAACATGTCAGTTTTGGTTTTTTTTGAAAATCTTCCTGACTCATCTATTTGTTCCCATAAATCACCAGATACTCTGTGGACAATCAGATAGTTTTTGTCATACAGTATTGATGTTTCTGCTAAATCTATGAATAAATCACCTCCATGCATGAAATTTACCTGGAATGGGCCTAGCCACAAACCCATCATTACATCATCATACCAGGTCATTTTTGGTCGAATCTTTAATGATGCTATAAAGTCTGCTACATCAAAAGAGAGTAACCAACCAGCACCTGACATGAATTGTCCAAAGTGTGCAGTGTCCAGTGTTTCCATCAGTTTTTGTTGTCCAGAGGGGTGTAGATCAGCTCTATAGCTCATTGGTCTCCCATAAAAAAGTTGTGTTGTTGGTAGGGTTGACATGATGTTGAAGTAGAAATATTTTATATTCAAGTAAGTATCTGAGCATATCCTCCAAACATATTTTGCATCATATGTTTTTACTATGTGTTTGTATGCCTCAAACACTTTGCATGCAGTGGATGCAGTATTTTCTGGATTATTTTCCTCATCTCCAAAATCCCTGCATGCAGTTCTCAGGTAGATGGCATTAGTATATGGCAAAACTCCAGACGTGTTTAAGTGTTCGTTGAGGTCTTTCCCTGTCTTAGTCCCTAAAATGAATATAAGTACAACTTGATGTTCTTTCCAATTATCTCTTTGAAATTGCTTGTATTGTGCTGTACGTCTATTCTCCCATGATACAACAGATGGAACCATTATAACCACATCTGTCTGTATTTTATCCATGTTGGTATTTACTCTTCTGTCTGTGTATTCCGTCTGTAATGGTATGTATTCCGTCTGTAATGGTACAACAGATGGAGTAGTTATACCTAATTCTATCTGTATTTGATCTGAATTGGTATGTACTTGTGTTCCATTACTGTAGTTTATTATTTGGTCATTCTTAACTTGCAATGGTGTGTTTTCCATTTGTGGTCCTTTCATGATATCAATCCTTGTTTTGTTTTCAGTTGTAAGGAAATATTTGATATTGATGATACCAATTACAGCAGAAATCCCTGAGAGAAATGTTATTCTCTTTGTCATTTTCATGCTTTCACTTTACCTAAAACTTTTCTTAAATTTCACAATAAGAAAGATATCCTATTCACGCAGCCCTTGGTGGCTATGAAAAAATAATGTTGTGTTGAATGTTTAGTTGTATTAGTGGGTTATAAAACTCTCTCAGCATACATTCTGGGTCATACCCCCATTCCTTGAAAACATCAAGACGTTGGTGATTGAATATATCTGTCATTTCCTGTCCTTGTGTAATTAATCCATCTGGTTTCATGCCATGTACCATGATTCCCTTTCTCTTTGGCATATCAAATTGACTATCACAATATTCAGTCTCACAACACACATGCTGGTCTGCACAGTATTGCCATAGTGGTGTTGGTGTGTAGAATTTCGGGAAATCGCGCATGAATGTCCCCATTTCACTGTTGTCAAACCATGCTTTTTGAGGCCCATAATTGGTAGAGAAATGTGTAGGGAATTCCTGTGATGTCATGAGAACATCATATTTTTCCAGGGATGGCTTTAGAATAAAAAAGCCCCCGTTCCAAGTGATGGGTTCCTTTATTTGGCCTTTTGTTTGTGCTTTAGACCATGGGGTAGGGCATGCTACCACGCTTTCTTCATGAACGTGTGAGAAAAATGACTCAAAATCAATGGCATTTACATCTGTGAAGAAGGTATCACTATCCAGATATACAATGATATCATACTCTGTTTCTTTCCATAGTAAGAATTTCATGAATTGGTCTTTGTAAATATTTGGAATACTGCCATCATCCCTGAAGAAGGCTGGTTTTATGGACTCTCTCCATAGAATATTGTACCCTGCTGATTCTAGCATGCTAACTTCTCTGGGTTGTACCTGATTGACTGTAGCAATGGCTAGCATAGGAATATCTGCATATCTTTCATGTAATTGCTTGGCCATCAATACTGCTTGGTGTGTATATGTGATTGTATTTGCATCCATTGATTTATCTACACTGTTTGTGATGAGTGTAGCTATAGCCCATTTCACTTTCTCGTTTGCTTGTGATTGTATGGTGTTAGGCAGAGGAGCTATGTCATAGCAAGCAGCTGGCTCCATTCCCGTTTTGATCCCAATCTGCTTGCGCCATATGGATATCATAAAGTCCATGGAGCTTTTTGGATTCCCTATGTGCATTGGGGATAGAATCATAGCCCATAATTGCTCAAAAAATGGTCTTTGGTCTATTAGCTCATATGTAGACATCATGCCCCTGTCTTGTCCATCTGTGAATAGTGTGATGTTCATTGCATTGTCAATATGAAACAATTTACGTACTCTGTGCTGGCTATAATCACACATATCCTGTACTTTGGATTCATTGGCATTCTGAACACAGAAAAATGCATATTTATCACAAGCACCATCCAGTGATCTTCCATGGACACTCACAAGTGTTCTATCACTGGTCTCAACCTTTGCTAGCAGTTCAGGTCTTGGCATGGGTAAGACTAGCCCACGAGCTCTATTGGACATCATTTCACTGTATGTTTCCTCAAATGACATATGACTGGAGCATCTTTCATCATCAGTACTGTCCCTCAGCAGAAAAGGGATTGCATTATCGTCAAATAGCTCAGACCAATGATTCACAAGGTAGTATCTTTCTGGTATTGGGGTTGATATTGAAGAAAGTCTGAGAAATTTCTTTTTTTTCTTGGCTTTCTTCTGTGCCCATGAGATTGTCAGGATTTGGTTTGATGTTTGTCCATATAGTTCGTGTGTTAGACACATGTAAAATGCCATTCCCCACTCCACGTAGGGTACAAAGCTCAGGGCCAGAATTCCTGCTGGTACTTCCTGAATAAGTGGATAATCAATGCCAGAGTCTAGCCCTGAAAAGTGAAGCCCCTGTTCCTTCCAGTTGCACACTACTGTCTTGGCCCCATCCTCTATCCATGGGTGGATGGTGTACAGGTTATGGTCATGCATGTACCTGAGCAGCCAGATCTCCCACATGCCTGACTCAGTTCCAGCTGCCCTGAACATTCTGTACCACTGGCTTGGTATAATCCCCTCAATAGTGGGGTCGAATTCAGGATCATTGGCACGAATGTTCTTGACCCATGCCCTGAACCCTTTCCAGGCATCATAGGTGGGTGACATGCTCCAGGTGGCAATCAGTCTGTAGGCAAACACCTGCACTCCAGATGGGACAAGCTGATCTACAGACATGGTAGAGCCTTCCTTGGCGACAAGCTGGGCCCTCATGCCAGTCACAGCTCCAATGTCCTTGCTAGCGTATGCCTGGTGTGCTCCTGTGAACCATTCATGATAGACTGGGCTCACCTCTAGATCGTCCTCCAGCAAAATCACACTTGTGTACAGGTTGGCAGGGTAAAGCTCGCAAGGCCACGAGTCCACCCACTGCCCATAGATGCCAACAGGTTCTGGCCAGAGCAGGACCTCAAAGAATCCATGTGGCCACTCGAATTTCCTGAGAATCTCTAGAGTCTTGGCATCATGTTCCTGGCCTGCTCGTTTGTCCACGCTCACTTGAATGTCCACGTGAGTTCCGGGTTTGTATCTGGCATTCTTGAGGGATACAAGCAGTCTCTCCAGGCTGGCTGGTCTGTCCATGGTCATGACCACTGCCCGCACGTCCCTCTGGCTGCAAACAGGCAGTGGGGACTCTTCATGTAAAAACCATGCATCGTGCTCCTTTGCTAGTGCAATCTTTTTGCCTGTACCAATTACCCAGTTATGCTGCTGCACTACAGGTCGTGTCCCTGTGCATTCTAATTGATATTCTTGGCTGGTCTTGAAGTGATAGTACAGTCCAGATCTAAATTGGCATCGATCAAAACCTTCTCTTGTCACATTGCTTGTTGTGATTACTTCGTTCAGGATGATCTGGTCGTTTTTGAATTCATCTAGTGATATTGCTGTTTTCATGTGAGACATGACCTCAGCATAGAACTGCTTGGCCTCCTGCGTGGCTGCAAACCTGATGAACCCCCCACCGTACATGGTGCCATCCCAGTACATCACGAGATCTGTTGTAGTCGTGGCTATCTGTGGGTGGTTTAGGATGTTCTCGAAATACTGGGCGTCCGCCTCGAGCCACATGACCACACGATTGCCGAGAAGCTCTAGCAGCAGCTGGCCCCTCAAGAGCATCATACGAATGTAGTCTGGCGTGTCGTAGTCATGGGATCCCTGGATTGTATCCTCATAGAACCAGAACGTCACGTCAGTGTCAAGCCTGGACAGGTAATCCAGCGTGGCCAGATCAGTCACGATGATCAGGGTGTGTGCGTGCATGGGGGGGAATATAGCAGTGTTGCACAGGAAGTTGGCGAGAATCTCCTTGTAGCCTGAGTTTCCAAAGGTGACTAGCAGCGGTGACGGGAGGTCATCTAGATTGACTGGCCTGCCTCTAGAAGTCAGCTTCATCCTTTTGGAGAGGGCTGGTGAGACCACTGTGTTGTGAGACTTTCTCACTAGTACAATCATGTCTTCCTGAAAAGACGTGACATACTGGGCATGGTCTGTGGAGCCATGATCATACTGGGCATCAGGCAGCTGCACATTGAACTCCTTGTCTATGTTTTTGATGGATTGGCCAGCGTAATTCCCATCTGACGTGGTTTGGTGTAAGGCTGTGAGTGTTTGTGAGAGGTCCACCAGATTGTGATTGTGGAAGGCCCAGTCCACCAGGGCGTTGTCATAGGCCCTC
>Ga0304730_1003184_pt1 | contig 11201 bp, 9 predicted proteins | sample M_130628_MF_Meta_FD_190474 | JGI IMG/M metagenome (GOLD analysis project Ga0304730, IMG submission 190474) | Freshwater microbial communities from Lake Montjoie, Canada to study carbon cycling - M_130628_MF_MetaG (v2) (version 2) | ecosystem: Environmental > Aquatic > Freshwater > Lake | place...
CCCCAAGATATAAATAATCTCCTGTAAGAGTTTTAAAGAGAGATGGTAAACGTAAAAGTAGAAAAAGTACTAAACGTAAAAGTAAAAGCAAAATAAAAAAACGTAAAAGTAAAAGCAAAATAAAAAAACGTAAAAGAAGTAAAAGTAAAAAATAATTAATATAAATTTAAAAATATCTATAATAATTCTAAATGAATTATTATAGCATAAATTATTATGATAATCGGAGAATTTTATTCGGACCTATTGCCGGAATTGTAGAGTCTGTATGTATGCAACCTTTGGATACTATTAAAGTTTTAAAACAATCAAATCAGTATACTAATTTATATGACACTTTAAAAAACCCTAGAATGTTGTATAAGGGATTAACACCATTTACATCACAGATGTTTGTAAAATATTTTCTTAGATTCACAGCATTTGAGGTATTTAAGTCAAAAAATGATAATATGATACAAAATTTTGCAGCTGGTATAGGAGCTGGTATAACTGAATCATTGTTTATAACACCATTTGAGTTAATAAAGACTAATTTGCAAACTACAAAAAATAATAGTCCTATTGAAGTAATTAAAAATTTATATACTCAAAATGGTATAAAGGGATTATATAGAGGTTTCTCTACGACATGTATAAGACAGAGTACAAATCAAGCTTTCAATTTTTCTATTTATTATAAATTGCGAAATAAGTTTATAAATGAGAAGGAAAAACCAAGCATGCCGAAGATAATATCATTTAGTTTATTTAGTAGTTCTATTGGACCGTTATTAACTAGCCCGATAGATGTTATAAAGACAAGGTTTATGAATCCAAAGTATAATTATAAGAGCATTTTTGAAGCATTCAAAGATATTATGAAAAATGAAGGTACCAAAGCATTTTATAAAGGAATAGATGTTAGATTATTAAGAGTTTGTGGAGGACAAGCAGTAACATTTTGCGTTGTAGAAAATTTGTTGTATTATACAAATAAATAATATATATTATTATAATAAAATAATAATGAGAACCCATTTGCATAAACGAAGTATGAAAAGACGTTCTAAACGAAGTATGAAAAGACGTTCTAAACGAAGTATGAAAAGACGTTCTAAACGAAGTATGAAAAGACGTTCTAAAAAAACATTAAGAAAAAAATATAATCGCGTAATAGATGGTATGTTTGATGAAAAAGATGAATTGATTGAACCATATAGTAAAGAAATATATGATGCATATAGAATAAATGAAAAAAATCCAAACAGTTTTCCTTTATTATTTAAATTTGATAAACAAAGATATATAAATGATAAAATGATTAAAATTTTAGTAGACTGGATTAATACACTTATTATTACTTATAAGTTACCAAGAGTGTATTTGTATAATACTGTAAATTATTTAAAAAGATATATTAATATTACACCAAATATTCGTCGTAATAAATTGCAACTAATTGGTACAGTATGTTTTATACTTTCAATAAAATTAGATGATAGATATCCAAAAATATATATTCGAGATGAAATAAAAGATACTGTATATAAAATAACAGATATCAAATTTTTTGTACCATTCATAACCGATAACTCTTATACTCCTGAAGAGGCTGTCGCAATGGATCTGTCTGTACTAACATCCCTTGATTATGAAATGAATATACCAACACCAGGATATTTTTTTGATATATATAAAACTTTAATACCATTATCTGAAGAAGAAAAAGAGAAATCACAATTTTTACTTGAATTTCCCAATTTTAACTATTCAGAAAGTTATTTGCCATCTCTTATATCATTAGCAGCAATACTTCTATCGAAAAAAATAAATTATTCAGAACTACCAGAAGATATTAAAAAATTTTTAGAATTAAGTGAAGATGATGGTGTATTGTTATATAAATACATTGGATATTTAAAAATGTTTTATACTGAAAAATTTAACGGAGATTATAAAGATTCAATTGAAAAACTTTTCAAATAATTTTAATATAAAAATATATTAAAATTATTCACTATCATAACCATCACTTTCTATATTACATTGTTCTGCATCTATTTGATCTTTACTTTTAATATATACTGAAATTTTTCCTAAATCACCTACATTACAACTTAATCTTAAAGGTTTGCCTGGATAAATTTGTATATTACCACTTAAACCAGATAATTTAGTGATACGACAGAGTTGTTCAGTGTTAAATTCTTGAGCAAAATCACTCTTACTATCGTCTTCGAATGGTTCATCTAATTCATCGTCTTCACCAAATTCTACAAATCTTTTTAGAATACCACCAGCGTTACAGCCAAATTTAATTTTATAATTTTTAGCACTTATAGTCAATGTATTGCCAATATTACCAAAATCTTTTAACATTTTTTGCATTTCCGACGAAGATATAATAATAGGTTTACTTGTAGTTTCAGGTATATCAATATCTAAGTTTTGAATACTTTGTATTTTAATAAAAGATGTAGTAGTTCTATTATTTTCTTTTGGAATAACTTTAATTCCAAGTTCAGTAGGCATTTCGTCGTCTATGAAGAGCTCTACCGAATCTTTTTTCTTTACGCTTTTACACATCCTATGAAAATGGCTGAGATTTATACCTAAAAACATTTTTTTACTATTAAACTTGTAAATAGGGAAGTTTTCTGCGAGTAGAGATAAATCAATTAAAACTTTTCTATGGTGGTCCATCATGCGGAGATATATACCATTTTCATCAATAACGAAACAACCAGTTTTAATATTGTTTGCAAGTAATTCTGCCAATATTTTGATACAATATGCTTGTTGTGTTTTAGCTTTAAATAAAATAGTCATAATTTTTTTATTATTATTTTAATACTTTAAATTGATAATTTTTTTTTTTTAAATCCTTTAAATAGCGCTATTAAAATTTTTGAACACTTTTAGAAAAATATAATATTGGTTTAAATAAATAATTTTTATAAATAAAAATGGATTTGATAAGCAAAATTGATAAAACTTTTAATTTTAATGGGAAAGAAATTCGTATAATTGGAACGTATGATAGACCTTTGTTTGTAGCAAAAGATATATGTGATATCTTAGAATTATCTAATATAACAGAAGCATTGAGAAATATTCCTGAAAAATGGCGTACTTCAGAAATTCTGAAGTGCGCAAATGGACAAAATATGAATATGATAACATTGTTAGAACCTGCAGTATATAGAATGATTATGCGTTCTAATAAACCAATAGCACAAAAATTTCAAGAAGTAGTATGTGAAGAAATATTACCATCAATTAGAAAAACTGGTGAATTTAATATGAAACAATTACTTGAAGAAAAAGAAGAAGAGAAAAATAGAATTATAGAAGAGAAAAATAGAATTGAAGAAGAGAAAAATAAATTGGAAAGAAAATTTATTAAAAAACCAAAAGAAATTATTGAAGGTAAAAATGTAGTGTATTTAATGACAACTGAAGAAGCTGAAGTCAAAAGAGAGTATATAATTGGTAAAGCTATTGATTTAAATAACAGACAAGATAATTATAACAATAGCAAACTACACGATTTTAAAATAGTTCACTATATATCATGTAAAAGTCCAAAAATTATGGATATATTAGAAAGTTTTATTCTAAGTGATTTAGGACAATATAGAAATAAATTTGGAAGAGATGTGTTTTATTTACCAGAAGACAAAGATATTAGTTTATTTATAGAAGTTTTCGACTTTATTTTAAAAAGATGTGAACATTGGAATGATGAAACTACAAAATATGCTCAGAGAACAATAACAACAGATAAAGAAAAGGATAAAGAAAGACGAAAAAATATTACAGAAGAACAAAGAAAAAAAAAATGTCAACAAGTTAAAAATTTTTACGAAGATAATAAGGAAATTATGCGAAAACTAAGTAAAATATATAATAAAGAAAATATAGAGAAGGTAAAGGAAAAAAATAAGAAAAATTATGAAAAACATAAAGATCAAAGATTAGAAGATGCAAAGGATTATTATTATGAAAATAAAGATGAAATACTAGAAAAGAGAAAAGATTATTATAAAGAAAATAAAGAAGAAATATTATCAAAACGCGAAGAATATTATAAAGAAAATTATGAAACTAAAATAGCACCACAAAGACAAAAGATTGTATTATGTGAATGCGGTATACCTGTAACACACTATAAATTAAGTAGTCATAGAAAAACAGACGAACATAAAAAATTATTAGAAATGAGAAATAATTTAGATGGGTATAATGAAGGTATAACATCAGAAGCAAATAAAAAAGTAGTATGTGAATGCGGTATGATAATGAATAAATCTTCAATAAGAAACCATAAAAAGAAAAAAACACATGAAAATGCAATTAAACTGTTAGCAGAAATGAATAATTAACATCTTGTCTCCAAAATGATATAAATTTACACCAATAAATTTTTCTTAACCTATAATACAGGTTAAGAAAAAAATACAATACAAAATCTGTAGACTAAAGTTTAAAGAATTTAAAAATAAAAATATCTATATTAAAATAAAATGTCGTATTTAAGTACACCAGTAGCATATCTAGTAGATAGTGATTTTGATAGTAATGGAAATCTAATTAATCCAGATATTCCAAAAGATAAAATAGTTTTTATTATGGTCCAAGCGGGTTTTTGTGGTCATTGTACACATGCAAAACCAGAATTTCAAAAAGTTGCAGATAAAAATAAAGATAAATATTTTTTTGCAACAATTCAAGGAGATGGTTCTGAAAAAGGTGAAAAAGAATTATCTGGTAAATTATCAGATTTTATACCTGGATTTAGAGGATTTCCGGAATACGTAGTATATTATGGAGGAAAATTTAAAGAGAAATACGAGGGAGGAAGAAAAGCAGAAAATTTACAACAATATCTTGATACATTAAAATTATAAAATTTTTAAAATAAAATAATCTATATAAATAAAAAATGTCTTGTTGCCAACAAAATGCTTTTCGTCAAGTACCAAATTCTCAATTTAGAATGCAAAGTCCATCAATGGAAAATTTCATGATGAGTCCAACAAATTATGATATGCAGAAGCAAACTTATGAAATAGATTCTAAAACATACTATGCTCCTCCGTGGCCTGCACAAAGAACTGATTATGATATAGGTTTACAAAATCAATTTAATACTATTAAGCTTCCTGACTATTTAAATTTCAGTGATGCTGTAAAAACACAACAGGGATTGCCTGATATTCCTACTATAAAGAAAGGTAGATATGATAATTATTCATATTAATTATATTAAAAAATAAAAATTATTATTAATTATAAAGATGGTATTAATTAATAATAAAAAATTTGAGGTTTATAAATTAGATACTGTAAATAGTATTTTAACAAGAATCGCTGCTAGTTTTAATTCATTAAAAGATTTCTTATATTTTCCAGCTGGTATACCTTCTATTAATGATTTTAATGAAACAGATAGAAATATTGTGGTGGAAGATATATTTAATATAATAATAAATGATACTACAGATGATTTCGAAGTTTTATATAATAATATTAGAGATAAACTAGTACAACGAGATATAAATATAGATCAAGTTTTATCAGTATATATATCTTTTAATAGTTCTTTCGCTAATTTAGAATCTATAGCTGATCCGGATGATAGAAAAACATATTTATTTTATCTTATTGATAAACTTAAGAATGAAGTAAATAAAATATCAAAAGAACCTATTGATTTATCTAAAATATATAATAACAATAATAAAAATTATTATGAAAAATTGTTAGAAAAAACTATAGAAGATGCAGAAAGAAAAGAATATGAATTTACTGAGTTTCAAAAAATTCAAAGTATACCATATGAACCATTTGAATTAGAAATTATTATTTTTGAAATAGAATTAAAAGTTAAAACATTATCTTTATTAGAAATTTTTAACAGTTTAAAATTAACAGATTTTACACCTTTCGCATCATGCTCAAATTTTTATAAAATTAGAAAAGAGTTTGTACCTCCATTAGAATGGGGAATAAATGATGATAAATTAATTATAAAAATTTTACAGAAAGAAGAGTTCGCAAATAGTATATCTGATTATACGGATTTTACAATACGAACTATAAGCGATATAAATTCTCCAGATTTTAATAAGATTAAAGCAGTATTAAATTATAATATTATAAATAATATACCAAAAGAACAAATAATTAGTAGATTTACGGATATATTAGAGAATGAAAGAGATGTTATTGGAAAAATTGAAGAAAAAGGCATAAATGGAGTTTTTTATTTTCCTAATCAGAAATTAAATAAATATATATTTTCTGATTTAGTTTTGAATAATAGAGAATTTTCTACGTATTTAAATATTGATGAAACAGTAATTTCTCAAAAACCCACAGTTTATATATATTTCTATACAGAAGAATTGGGTGAAATAAAAGCATATTTAACAGAAAAATTAGTAGATAAAAAAGATCCAAGTATAAGACAAAAAACTAATTTTATAGATAATAGTTATTATGTTAGAGTTAAAGTAAGTAAAGCAAAAGATACTAAGAGTATAGAGGAATTTCAGAAAATATTATCGAAAATGTTTGTTATATATAATAGTAAATATGATAATATATTAGAATTTTATGAAAGATTTATACCTGTAGATGAAATTGAAATTAATAAAAATACACACCAATCTAGAAAAGTATTAAATGTAAGAGATAAAAATGCAAGAAATATACTTGCACCCGAGATATTTCTACCAAATTACACAAGTTTTTGTGGAAAACCGCCGATTATTATATCAAATGAAGATGAAGAATTAGAAATATCTAAAGGAAGACAAGTATTAACATTTCCAAAAGATGAGACAGAAGGTACTATTCCAAGGAAATATATATGTGAATATAAAAAATTTCCATATCCAGGACTTAGAATGAATACTTTAAATAATTCTGATAAATTTAAATATTTACCATGTTGTTTTGAAAATAGTCAAGAAGACAAGCCTGAATATCGCAATTATTATTTTGGAGATGAAATAGTCGATACTGCGGTTGAACAATATATTATAACATCTAATAAATTTCTAAAGTTTAAACAAATTGGAAGATTACCAAAAAATATAAATAAGTTTTTTGAACTTATAGACGAAGATAAAAATTATGAATATTTTAGAATCGGTATGAATAAAAACAAAAGTACATTTCTTAATTGTGTTTTATATGCTTTAAATTTATCAACGGATGAAGATGAAAATAAAGTTATTAATACACGTAAAGATTTAGCAACTATAAATCTCGCATCATCGGCTAAACAAGAAATGTTTGATTATTCATTGGACGATATTCTAAATAAAATAAGAAACGATAATGAATACTTTAATCCGAACTACTTTATACATTTATTAGAATTAAAATATAACTGTAATATAATTTTATTTAAACGAGATGATAATAATATTGACGGTACTTTAAGTATACCTCGTCATATAAAAGGTTATTTTAAAACTAATAATAAGTTTGATAAATGTATATTTATATATGAACATAACGGTATTGATTCTGATAATGCAAAATTTCCTCAATGTGAGTTAATATGCAGGTGGAATAAAGCAGGCAAAAAAGATGATTTAGAATATGGTTTTAATTATGATTCTGTTATTACTAAAAATGCTTTCAAAATATATAGTTCATACGACGAATTTTTTATACTACATAAACAGATCAATTTTATTAATTTTAGTTTAAATTCTAAAATATTATCTCAAACTGTGGATTTTTACGGAAAAACACGTTTACTAAATATCGAATATAAGGGTAATAAAATAACTTTATTCACGTCACCTTTGCAACCTTTTGATGTAAAAGATAATACGAAATTTGAGGTATATAAACAATCTAGTGAAATAGTACAAGATTTTGTAAAAAGTAATAATGCTATAAAGGTGAAAGTTAAAAATAATATATTGAAGTGTAAAATTGGGGATGTAAAGTTAAATATACCTTTAAAAAATAGTGATATTAAAAGTGTATCAGAATATTCTTCTGTAATTAATGAATATAATAAATATAAAAAACTTGCAAGATATATTTTACAATACTTTTATTGGTTATTTTCTAATTATCTTAAAAATAATAATATAGAATATGATGATAATGTTATAGATAATTTCATCAAAGATAATATTATAATAGATACAAATTTTAAGTATGGAAATGTTGTTAAATTATTTATAATAGACAACAATTTATTTAAAGGTAATAAACTTGTATTAAAAAATGAAGATTCCGTAATAAGATTAAAGTATCTTTTAAAAATAGAAATGGTTAGAGATCCTGATAAGATAATCTCATATTATAACAGACAATCAATAGAAAATTATTATCAAGATATTAGTGATTTTGATACTTTTTCTTTTCAAATAATTATAAACGGTGATGATGCAATTACAAAATTTATTCAATCAAATTTACAAGATGAAATACAATATAAAATATATGATTCTATTTTAAAAGAATCAATATATCCATATTTCTTTAGAAATTCTTTAGTAGATAATAGTATATATTTAGCACAAAACACTTTAAGTATAAAACAAGCTTTTAAAATATATGAATTATGGAAAGATAAGAAATATAATTACGGATTTAATTCGCAATATTCTGAAAAATCATATGGTTTTATGTTCTATGCTTATAAAGATAATAAATTAATAGAATCATATTACATTAAAGGGGATATTAATACTTCAATGAAAATTCTAGGTTTTAGAGTTACATATACAATAGAAAATACAGAAGAAGAGATAGAAAAAACTTTTTTTACTACACTTCTACCATTAAAATAAATAATTTGTAAAATAATATAATTATATAATTATATTATTATAAATAAAATGAAATCATATAAAATAAGTAAAAGAAGAAGTAAAAGAAGAAGTAAAAGAAGAAGTAATAAAAGTAAAAGAAGAAGTAATAAAAGTAAAAGAAGAAGTAATAAAAGTAAAAGAAGAAGTAAAAGAAGAAGTAATAAAAGAAGAATAAGTAAAAGTAAAGTTAAAAAAAGTATAGATGGTATGACATCTTTGGAACGATTTCGGGAGACTTATTTATCTTCTGCAATAGGAGATCCTTGTTCTCAATTATATGGAATCTATAACGAAAATTTACTTATGAAAGCTATTTCAACAAACAATTCCGATATTGTTAATTATGTAATAAATTTATGTGTTAAAACAATAAGAACACTTATTACACAAAAAGATAGTCTTGGTCATACTATAATGCACTTAGCATGTAGTGAAAAAAATTTTGAAATATTTAAAATGATATATGACTTATATATTTCTGAAAATTTAATCGATATATATATGAATGAAAAAGATGAGTATGGTTATACACCATTTATACACGCAGTTAGTATAAATAATTTAACTATTATAAAATTTTTACTAAAAAACCGTAGTGATATAAAAATTAACGAATTAGATAATAATGGAAATAATGCTATTATGGGTGCAAGTGATTATGAAACTATAGAATTTTTATTTGAAAATGGTTCTAAAATTAATATTGAAAATAACAAGGGGGAAAGACTTATTGATAATATTATATTGAGATTGAGTCCTATTAACATTGAGGAAAAACATAAAATAATAAATTACTTACTAGAAAATGGCGCGAATATAAGAAATAGCAAAGGACGAAATTTACTTATGGTTGCTAGTAAAAAATTAAATATCGAAATGTTACAATTTTTACTTAGTAAAAGACTTATGGACATTAATGAAAAAGACAATGAAGGGAATACAGCTCTAATGTATGCTATAAATTATAAACCTCTTTTGAATAGAAAAAAACGTTATGAATTTATTAAATTATTATTAGACTCAGGTGCTGATGATACAATAGTGAATAACAAAGGTCAAACATTTATGTCTATCGGAAAACAGAAATTTCCCGATTTTGAAGAAAAAATAAAAGAAATAAAAAGATTAAGAGATATTGAATATATATCTCATTTATATTTGAAAGGTGAAGATAAAGTTAAAGATGACGACTACACAAAATTTTTTAATGAATATATTTCTACTGTACAAGATCCTAGGAATATTTTTAAAGAAATTATGAAGTTTAGATAAAAATATCTGTAAATACACCTAAAACGATCACTATAATTATATATTTTTTTATTCCGATATTTGACATAACAAGGAATCATATCTTTTTTCTTCTGAACTTGAAGAATTGAAAATACTATTTTTGATATTTTCGGATTAAATAAATATTTTAAATAATAAATGTCTAGACGTGATGAATTAATGCACAGATGTGGATTACCTTTAACTTTTCAAACATCGCATTGTTTTAATGATAATACTCATCAAACATGTTGTATGTTAGGACCAAAAGCTCGTGCGTATTCAAATATGAGTGGTAATCCTATAGGTAAAATTTCTGAACAACTAAATCCCGGAAAAACATTAACTCCTTGGTGTACTTGTGCTGGTAGTAGAGTATGTTCTTATTATGCAGATAAGTTCGGAGACGGCACATATGTAAAATTTATAAACGATGATAAAAATAAAGTTATATATGACTTTGAAAAGGATAAAAGTTTAAATGAACTTAATGTTACCAATAAAATAGGTATAAATAGACACAAAACTCCTGGAATTTATTGGTAAATTATAAAAGATACACCTAAATGATCACTATAATTATCCATTTTTTTTGTTTTTATATCCATAATATTAACATTTTTATAAATACCTCCGTCAAAATAGCATGGTACCATTCCAGGTTTTTCTTCTGCGCTTGAAGAACTTAAGAAATCTCTATCTAAATTTTCCCAATGTGTAGGTGTAGGTGGTACAATAGTATTATAATTTGGTATATTTAATTTATCTAATTGGATATTTAAATCACCGCATATTACCACATTTTCCATATTTTTAACATAGTTAATAATACTTTCTAATTGTTTTTGAGCTGTAGGATTTTCTAGAGTTGAATAACTCCCTTGTAAATGAGTATTCACAATATAAATATCTTTTATTTTTATTATTAAAAACCCTTTATCTGCTAATATATCAATATTTTTAAGGTTATTAAACCTTATAAAGCTAATAAAATCTATTTTATATTTTGAATAAATAGTCAAACCAGAGTCTACTAGTTTATATATTAATCCGGAAGGATGTATACAATTATATTTTTTAATTTTATTTGTACCAAAT
>Ga0304730_1003190_pt1 | contig 11194 bp, 25 predicted proteins | sample M_130628_MF_Meta_FD_190474 | JGI IMG/M metagenome (GOLD analysis project Ga0304730, IMG submission 190474) | Freshwater microbial communities from Lake Montjoie, Canada to study carbon cycling - M_130628_MF_MetaG (v2) (version 2) | ecosystem: Environmental > Aquatic > Freshwater > Lake | place...
CTTTACTTAATTCTATAGAAGCTAATGCCACTAATAATGTTTCATGGCTTACAGTCTTTAAAACAGAGTAAGGGTTAAATGCTTTTCTGACAGGTTTAAAGTCACCCAGACGTTTAGGAACTATATCGTCTAGGCTTAAACCAACATTGCCGAGTATATCAGTTATGCCACATCCAGCAAAACAATTTATAAGGATACGACCATCTGATAGTTGCTTCACCCCAAGTGAAGCATTTTTGTCATTATGAGCAGGACATAAGCATTGGTATTCATTCTCACCAGACTTATATGCTTTTTCAAAGTAGCCTATTATTTCATGGATATTCATACTAAACCTATCCTATCCTCTACTCTACTATCCTCTACTCTATCTTCTCTTCTCTCTTTTACTCTACTCTCTTCTACTCTATCTATGGTAGCAGTCTGATAACATTCTGCTAACCAACCCTTGTTAAATAAACTCTTTGTCATTTTCTCAATGAATTCAATAGGATAGTGAAGCCTGAAAGAAATATCAAAAGTATTAGGTAAATTGCCATTGTTTTCAGAAGCCAAGCACCAAAACTTAAAAAGTAAGGCTTGTTCCTCATGGGATAACTTAAAGAAATTAACATCATTGATTAGGTCTGTGCCATAAACCTTAAACCATAGCATTTTCTTTTGGTGACGTGGGTTCTTGGGGGTGTAAAGGTTAAACTTTTCCCAATTCTTAACTTTATACATAGTGCCTCCTTAAAATATAGCCTTTAGAACTTATCACGCCTAATTTTAAAAGTAAATAGCTCTATGTTAAATAATTGTTAAAATAATTTGCTTTTATGTTTTAAAAGGTTTACTGTTCAATTATGGATAAATTAACACAACAAGCAATATTTGAATGTCTAACCTTTGACTTGTGCGAACAATATGAGTTTTTTAATTTAGATAGAACAAAAGCATATAAACGGATGTATAAACTTTTATTAAAACTTGGAGCTAAAAAATGAAAATTAAAACAATGATAGTAACTGCAATAGCTTTTTGGTGTTATGTAGCCTTATGTCTTTATGTAATGGGTAAGTTATCTGGAGCAATATAATGGATAGGTTCTTTAGAATTATTATTAATGAAAGGCTACAAAGAAAGTTTACACAAAGGTTTTATTATTTGGTAAAGTGGTATTTAATAATATTTTGGAGTTATTTTATATGTCGCTTCTTATAGTAGATGTATTAAAAGAATTACGCAGATGCACAGCAGAGCTTAAAGAGTCTAATGATAAATGGGAAGCCAAAGAACAAATGGCTTTAGAACAATATAACTTGGAGCAAGGATATGAGCCAACAACAATTTTACGATCAGGTGATGATGCAACAGCACCAACAACAATTACAACAACCGGAGAGAAAGATGAGTAAACAAGGCGTAGTAAATATTAAAGGCAAAGACTACAAGACAGTTGCTTTAAGAGTTCAGGAGTTTCGTGAGCAGTTTCCTAATTACTTTTTGACTACTGAAATAATTAAGATAGATGACGAACAATGTATTGTTAAAGCGTATGCAGGTATTCATAGAGAAGATGGCACAGTTCAAACCTTTGCTACCGGTCATGCTCAAGAGTTCCGTAAAGCATCTCAAATTAATGGCACTTCCTATGTTGAGAATTGTGAAACATCAGCTATTGGAAGATGTTTAAGTGCGTTAGGTTTATCTGGCACAGAGTTCGCTTCCGCTAATGAAGTAGTCAATGCTATACATCAGCAAAATAATAAAGTTGTTAGTGGGGACTTTATATAATGGAACAACGCACAGATGAGTGGTTTCAAGCTAGGTTAGGTAAGGTCACCGCTAGTCGTATTAGTGATGTCCTTGCCAAGACAAAGACAGGTTACTCTATTAGCAGGCAAAATTACTTGGTGCAACTTGTAACTGAAAGGCTTACAGGACAAAAGGCAGACTCATTCTTTATGAACCAAGCTATGCAAGATGGTGTAGATAGAGAGCCAATTGCTCGTAAACTTTACGAAGTATTAAATGATGTTATAGTGACAGAAGTAGGTTTCTATGACCACCCAAGAATTGCTATGAGTGGTGCTAGTCCAGATGGCTTATTGCCTGAATTATTGGTATTTGGTATAGGTTTGGTAGAGATAAAATGTCCTATAGAAACGACTCATACTAATACCTTAATGAGTAAAAAAGTTCCTAGCAAATATATACCACAGATACAATGGCAAATGGCTTGTGTTCCTAATGCAAAGTTTTGTGACTTTATAAGTTATAATCCAAACTTTCCACCAGAGATGCAGCTCTTTGTTAGTAGGGTAGAAAAAGACTTACAGTATGTTTTGGAGTTAGAAGCAGAAGTAGAGCAGTTTTTAAAAGAAGTAGATCAAGCAATTTTACAACTGAAGGAGTAATGTATGGCAGAGTTATATGATAATACGAATAAGATGGCAGGTTGGCTAACTGAAAAAGATGGTAAAAAATATATTTCTATATCAGGTAATGTAGATGGTATTGAAATTAGTGGTGCATTGTATAAGAATGATATTGAACCTGGCTCTAAAAGACCGCAGTATTCAGGACCTATTAGAGTTAAAGCAGATACACCTAAAGCTGCTGTTGAAGGTGCAGACGTGGTAGATGGTGACATCCCTTTTTAGGGGGATGTCGTTATCCATTACTTGTTCATTACATACATTGTAACTTCAAAGCCAAAACGCATTTCTGTAGCTGCTGGAGTTGTCCACATAATATTTATCCTTAATAGTTAATATGAGCTTATATTATCTCATGGGAACATAAAAAAGAAATAGAGAAAACCATTAATGTCTAGTTCTAATATGCTACGAATAGAAGCAAGTGCAGCATTAAGAACTGAATTAGTTAATATGCCGGAAGGAAGGCTTTACATGGCTATACTGACACAAGTTTTAAATGATGTATTTCATAGTAGGAGTGGGTTTCACATACAACGTGCAGCTCTTGAGTGGCTATTAAGAAAAGATAACCCTATGCGTGACTTTGCATTACTACTTGCAGAGATAGATGAAACATATATTATAAAAAAGGTTAAAGCTAAAGTGGGTCATCAAGGCTATCACGAACTAACAAAGCTAATAAATGGACATTAACCAATTAGAACTAGATGTTAATTGTTACGCCCAGGCGGTGTACCATGAAGCTAATACTCAATCACTAGAGGAAAAGGTAGGTGTTATAAATGTTATCCGTAATCGTGTTAAGTCTAATCGTTGGGGTCATGATGTATGTGATGTTGTTTACGCTAATGGTCAGTTTTCTGTTAAGGGAGAAAGCCACCACCCAGTTGATCGCAAAACTTATCTTCAAACTAAATTATTGGTTCTTGACACAATTGTTTTTAATAAACATACTAACCCAGTTGCAAACGCTTTATACTTCCATGATGACTCGATACCACCAAAAGAAACGTGGTACGGAAAAAGAAAAATAATACATATAGGAAGGATGGTATTTTACTAATGAGAAAAATAACAGACGAAGAAATTATTACAGCAATCAATGAATATATGCGTATTCATCCAGACGCTAATAGGACTAAAATTATTATTAAAGCTAAAGGTCCGCAAGAAAGAATTAGGAAACTTATTAAAGAGGGTAGGATTACATTACCCACCCCTTTGCGTAGTGGATGCAATAGTGGTTGGAATAGACGTTTTACATGAAGCCATTAGCTTACCTAGTAGAAGAATTTGACGCAGAAGGTAAGTTAGTCAGGTCTATGCTTATGGCATCAGAACCTAGAGAGATGTCTTGGTTTAAAGACTTAAAGTCCAAGATGCACAATGTGACTATTACACCTCTTATTCCAGACACCGCTAATATTATTAAGGTAACCAATGTTAAAAAATATGATAGCAGTCGCTTTGTTACTGGGTTATAAATGCAAAAAATATTAGATGTTATAGTATGGTTGTTAGTTGTTGGCTCTATGGGTTGGTTTGCTTATGGATGTTACGCATTAATTAATTTATTTTTTATAAGGGGATAGTTATAATGGATATGGTAAATAGACCACCGCACTATGTTCAAGGCGGTATAGAAACAATAGATGTCATTCAAAGCAGACTCACTAAAGAAGAATTTGTGGGTTATCTAAAAGGCACAAAGATGAAGTATGACTTACGTTATCCGTTTAAAGGTGACATTGAAGGCGACCTAGCCAAGTCAGAATGGTTTAGGCACAAGTTGATTGAAACTTTAAGAGATGAAGATGCAGTAAACCCACCTGAAATTGAAGCTCAATTAGTGAGGAATGATGATGAATAATAAAATATATTTAGTATTTATTGTGGTGATGGCAGCATTAGCTATCTATTCAACAGAAAAGGCTTTTGGTGAAACGACTACTATATTTTCGCCAGATGGTAGTGTTACAGTTTGTATGACCAGTTCTAGTGGGATTGTTGTTTGTGTCTAATTTAGGCATGAGAAATAGTAATGCCAAGTTTATAGACTTTGGCTTTCTACAAGGTGCTATAGAAGATAAGCCTACTATTATGCCCACTAATTTAGATATGGTGCTGTGTAAGAGTGGCAAAGCGTTTCTGGTTGCAGAATGGAAGCACGAAGAAGAAGTATTACCTATGGGACAGAAGATCGTTCTAAAGGGCTTGGCAAAGCAGGATAACTTTACTGTTATTTTGATATATGGTCATAGTGATAATGACCGGATGGAAGTAGGTAAGTTCTACCAAGTAACACAAGATAGTCTTATTTATCTTGATAGTGGAGTAGATGCTTTAAAGAGTTATATTAATAGTTGGTGGCAAATAAGCTAGGAATGCCATTTAAACGCATTTTAAGCTAGCCTGGGCGCATCTTTAGGCATTAAGTAATACCATATACCCTTTTATTGTAGGAATGTCTTGTAGACGCTTGGCAGAAATTTTAGCAAACCATTCTTGACAAAATTCAAAGTCTTTCCCAGTAAGCCATTTAGCCTCACAATAAAGCATATATTCCTTACTATAATTGTCAACTATTGTGCCATCTATCAGGGTTATATCAGTCATCCAATTCAGGAACTTCTGAATAAACAGAGTCGCAAGTGATCTCTATATAAGTGCCATCATTAAGGGTTATGTTCAGTTGGCTATTCTCATAGTAGGCTTCTGCTTCTACAATAGTCTTACCTACAATGTGCTGACATAATGCTTCAATATCCATTATCTTCCTTATATGCTGGTAACCAACTCGTTGTAATTCTTTTCTGACTTCACAGACTTGCTCCATGACCCACACTCCGAACATTGGTATCGTTGATATTGTCGTGTAGCTGTAATTGCAAACCCACGTTTATGTAATTTACTAGAATTGCAACTTGGACATACCATGCTTTTAGAATAAGCATTGTGATTAGGATGTGACTTTATCCATCCTTTAAAGCGGTTATAAACTTTCTCTAAAAGAATAACGTCATTCTTATTATATTCTTCCATTGTTTTCCATGCCTTGCGGTCATTGTTCATACATTTAAGCCAAAGCTCATGACCTTCATGTGCTGTCTTTTTACCTAACCCTAATGCTTGTGCTACATAGTCAAGTTTGTTAGATACAAACCTAAACTGCCTACGAGCTACCTGAAGTAAGTCTATCTGTTTAGAAGGTGCTGGAGGGTTCATACCTGCTAATAAAAATTCTTTGTGTAAGATAGGGATGTCAAACCTAGAACCATTATAGTGGACTATGGCATCAGCTTCATCTAATAACTTGTGAACTGAATTAAGCATGGCTTTTTTATCTGACTTATATACAGAGTCAAACATAATTTTAGACTCACCATACCACTTGGCTGCATAGCAAAGAGTGTAAGATGATTCTAGTAATTGGTTGATAGAAATGTTCTGGTCAAAGATACCCCAAACGTGAGCAGTATTTGGTGCGACCTCTATATCAATAAGTAATATTTTCATAATAACTTATCATATACTACGAAATGGTTATGGATACTGTTTTGTTTTCTTTAAGTTTATCAAAGAATTTCTTATAAGCTATTTTAGAGTTACCTATGAAGTCTTTACCTGCCCAGGTAGATCCAAGTAATATACATCCATCTGTATCTGCTGAAGTGTTGCCTGCATGGATACGAACACCTGTAAAGTCAGGAACGTCTAGTATATGTGGCATATCTTGTTTAAAGCGTGTGGATGCGTCTATGATAAGTTTATATGTACCAATAGGGATAGCAGTCTTACCTATTACTTTAGTGCCATTTCTCACTGCATCCTCTAGTGTGTAGCACTCATAAACTCCATCTACATACATCTTGCCTACAGTATGCGTATCTTTAAACTCAAACCTTTTTACTTCAATTAACATTTTTATCCACATAATGTAAGGCTTGTGTTAAGTATTGCATGGCATACATAAATACTAAAGAAAAGCCCATAGCACTAAATAACAAAGCTACTATTAATAATTTAAGGATAGTTAAACCTATCCAGTTAAGTATGTTTAAAACTATCATTTTTTAAGTGTCAGGTACATTCTTTCGCCAATGACGAATGACATACAAGCTCCAGTCATATCTAGGAATACTGCTACTACAGCAGCACCTACAACATCAGGGTTGAATACCACTATAGCGGTAAATATCATAATGGCACTAATGATGATGTATCTGAATGAAGCACGAAGGTCTATTATCCATTTAGAAGGTTCGCCAGTAGGGTTATCTAGTGACGCTAAAGCCTGTAGCTTCTCTGCTTCTGCTTTCATAAGCTCTATGCGTTCTGTAATGTTTTGTGGTTGTCCACCTGCACCACCTGTAAACTTTGCTATAAGACCTCTAGCACCATCAGCAAATGCTGGCACTAAAGCAGGTAAGATTAAACTAATTAAATTAAACATTAAAGCTCCTTTGGGTCAAAGCCAAGATGATTAGCTACACGCTTTTGTAGTTTTAAAAATAAGCCTTTATGGCTAGTGTATTTTTCTGTTTTAGGTGCTTCAATGTAGCATATCATGTGGATAATTTCATGTGCTAGGGTCTTCATAACTGTGTCTAAATGTCCACATTTTGCAGTAGAAATAGTAATGGTATGTGGCTCACCTGCTTCTGGTGGTTCATATTGTCCATACATACTTGAGTCATGCACCACTAAAAATTCTACTGTAGATGCAGGCGGAAGTTTGTATTCTTCAAAGACAGGAAACTCTATTAGCGCACTATATAAATTAGCTATGTTGTTCTCTGTGATAAAACTCATATATTAGCTTTAGGTTGAAATAGTTTAGCGTCAAATACTGCTGTTTGGTTTATCTCTGGAAAATAGATATAGACTGCGTGTTTACCTTCATAGCTATCAGACTTCCAACATCCTTCATGGTTAGGATGACCTTTGTCAGTTGCATAAGCAGCATAGTCATAACCTTGTAAGCCCATTTTTTTAAATACACATTCTTCAGAAGTTAATACTATTTCACCTGCTTCTGTAGTCATGCTCATTTCTTTTGGAAGCTCTTTAGCTTCTGCGTAATTATACAGAAACACCCACAGCAACAATAAAGTTATTGCCATGAGTAATTGTTTCATTTTACTTTCCTAGCCAATGATTAGTTACAAAGGTAATAAAGCCACCGATAGCAGAGGCAATTGCCATACCTGCCCAAAAGCCACCTTTAGACTTGTTTGCAAGCTCTAGGAGCAACTTTATATCTGTTTCCATACTATCTACTTTGTCTTGTAAGGATTGAACTTGTGCGGTTAGTTTGCCGTACTCAAATGGGTCTATATCACTCATTGGTTGCCTTTTGGATTAGAATTTAATAAGCCAGATGCACCTAAACCTACACCTGTAAGTGGAGCTTGTGTTGCAGATAATAAACCTTGAGCAGGGGTTGTTATAGTAGGTGATTGTAATAAACTAGCACTTCTATTAATTGCTCTTGCCATTAATGACTTAAATAATGCACTTTTGTCCATCATAAATAATGCAAATTGACTAGGTGTTTGTGTTAATAATGCAAGACCACCAGGGTTTTTATTAGCTTCCATAAATGCACGTCTTTCAGCTACATTTAATGTTTTAATAAGTTTAGCTTCTTCTGCATTTAAACCAATAACTTCTGGTACTTTACTAGAAATGCCTGCTCTTAATCCTCTAGCTAATGCTTTTTGAGCTTCAACACTAGCACTTGCTTCTTCACCATATTTACCTGACAATGCTTTATATGTGCCTTGTTTAAGTTTTTGAGCTAGTTGAACTGATATATTTTTTGGATGACTAACAACAAAGTTTTTACCTGTTTGTTCAATAGCAGCAAGGTCTGCAATAGGATCAACTTGACTGCCAAATTGTGCCTTTGTACCTTCTAATGTATTAACTACATCATCTCTACTAATTGTTGCTGTAGAGTCATTTATTTTAGTTTTTATTTGTTCATTAAGATCACTTATTTTAGTTTTTAATGTATTAACACCTTTCATAGTGGGATTAATACCATATTTTAATAACGTATCTACCGCTACACCAGCTTCACCTGATTGTAATTGATTAATAGTTGGCTTTAAAGCACTTTGCATTAAAGTTTTAGCAGTATTTTGTGCGCCTGTTAATATTTTAGGAACTACATATTCAACTCCTTTTAATGTTTGAGTTAATGGGTTAGTGTATGTACCTACGGAACTTAAAATATCACCAGTTTTACCAACAATATTACCTGTTTGACCTAGTTTACTTATTTGTTTTAATCCTGCTCCACCACCTGTTAATAAACTAGAAGCTACTATAGCTGAACTAATTGGTTTTTCTGCTAATGATCGTTTTAAATTTTCTTCAGTTAAAGCTCCGCCAATATTTTTTGCAGTTTGTTCTGCTTCTTGTCTTTTTGCAGGAACTGCATATTTTAGTAACGCCTCTGGAAGTATTTTAGTTAAGCCAGCAGAGCCTGCCTTAATAAGACCTTCCATAGTATCTTGTGGATGTATGAATGGTTGTGCTATCCCTTCTAATGCAGGACCAACATCAGATGGAATATTTTTAACAAACTCACCAGGCACTTCACTCCATGAATATTGCCTTTGTGCAAGACCTGCTTTTTTCATAGCATCAGCAGCTTGAGCTAATTTTGTAGCATTTTCAACATCCCCTGCTGTGTGTGCTTTTTGTAAAGCCTCAATTATTTGGTCATAACTTGCCATGTTTATTCCTATTTATTAAGATATGAATTAACTAATGCGTCTATATCTGGATTAACTGCTGGAGCAGGAGCTGGGTTTCCATTTGAAAATTTTGCTGTAGTTCCAGTAGGTCCATATTGTTGCTTTAAAAAAGTATCTTTTTGTTTAGACCATGCAGTATCAGCTCCACGAAGATGACCATATTCACTTAAATAATTTTCTAAAAATGTAGCTTTGCCTGTAGCATATTCATATTGTTTTTTATAACCTTCTCTAATGTTTTTATTTACATTTCCTTTATCTTCAACAGAAGGTAATGAGTTTAAATATAATTGAACATCTCTATCTGAAGATGAACCAGACCCTGCTGTTCTTTGCATAGGTCCAAGTTTTTCTTGAATTTTTCTCATTTCATTAATTTCTGCACCATGTAATAATTTCCATGATGGTGTTAAATTTTCCCATGCACTACCAGTACTAACAGTTCTATTTAATTGACCAAAGCGATCTAATTCAGTTAAAATATCTTCACCTTTAGTAGTCATTTGTCTAATACCATCTATACGTTTTTGAGCTTGTTCACTCTCTCTAATTCTACTAGCATCTGCATTTTTAGGCGAATAACCTTCCCAAGGGTCTTTAATATTTGCTGGCTTTTGAGGTGCGCCTACGTTTATAGCTCCATGTAGTGCAGCTAACTCATCATAATTTATATCTGCCATTATCTACTCCCTGTTTTTTGTCTAAATGCGTTTGCTTCTTCAATAGTATTAAATTTATAAGTTAATCCATTAGGAGCTTTAACGCTTGTACTATCAATAATTGATGGGTTTGTAGTTGTTTTTGGTTGCATAGTATTAACATTAGGATTATAAGCACCACCAGTATTGTAATAAAGCATTTGCTTTTGGTAGTCATCCATTTGAGCTTTAAATGATGGAAAGTCACCTGGGTATCCATTTGCTTTAGCGTATTCAAATTGAGATACAGGGTCAGAATAAGAAGGTCTTGCTTCTTTAGTTAGAGCATCACTTAAAAATTTATATTTTTCAGTATATGTAGGGTCTGTAGTTTTAAGAGCATCTCTATCTCTCATTAATTTTGCAACATTACTCATACCTTCTGTTTCAATTTGTTTAGCAGTTTTTGCTAATTCTAATTGTTTTACTTTACCTGATAACGCTGTATCATACGCATTTTGTGATTGTGTCATACCACCTAAATAAGACTTTGCAAGAATAGCAGGTATGCCAATGCCTTGGTTTTTAGGTTGTGCTAAATAAGTTAAACCTGTACCTAATATGCCAGAAAGTAATGCTTGGTTTTTAAGTTTTTCTGTATCTTGATCTGTTAATATCCCTGTTAAAGCATCAGAAGGTCTAGCTCCAAATGGGTTCATACCTTCAAACATACTACCTGTTGATGTTGGAAAAAAAGCCATGTTAATTACCTCCTGTAAAATAAGATGGATATAATTTAAGCATTTGTGGAGTTAATTGCATTTGTGATGCAACTTTTTGATTAGGACCACCCATACCTAATGTAGGCGCAACATTATAAGAACTAGCTTTTATAGGGGGAGGTTGTTGTAACATTTGTTGTGCTTGTTGTTGTGGTGTTATAGCATCTGCAACTTGCATTGATCCACTTAATGCTTGCATAGGATTAGCTTTTGCCCAATCACCAACAACATTAGGAACATTAGAAATGCTAGAACCTACTTGATCCATAAAAGAAGGTACTGCAAAATTAGGTGCAATATTAGCATTAGCTGCTGCATTAGCTATAGCATTTGAACCTGTAACAGATGCAGCTCCTGATAAAGAGGGAGCTGTGCTTAATAAAGATGACCCAATTGCACCATTGCTTCCAACAATTCCTGTCACCCCTGCTGTACCTGCTCCTGTTGCAGCAGCAGGACCAAATAGACCTGCGCCACCTGCACCAATACCTGCTCCTAGTAATGCAGTCTTTAGTGGGTTCTTACCCATAGCTGCACCACCTACTGCTCCGATACCTGCGCCTATAGCAGCAGGAATTAACATT
>Ga0304730_1003192_pt1 | contig 11192 bp, 22 predicted proteins | sample M_130628_MF_Meta_FD_190474 | JGI IMG/M metagenome (GOLD analysis project Ga0304730, IMG submission 190474) | Freshwater microbial communities from Lake Montjoie, Canada to study carbon cycling - M_130628_MF_MetaG (v2) (version 2) | ecosystem: Environmental > Aquatic > Freshwater > Lake | place...
GTATTGTTAAAAATTGGTAATTTTCTTAATATTTCGCTTTTACTTATATTCATATTTTACCGGTATTGGTATACCATCAATTATTAATGATCCATCAATTTTTAAAATAAAATTTGTATCAGTAAAATATTTTATGATGTTTGTTATTGCAGCAACCGGCAAAATATCTATTACAATATCAATGCTTGTGTTACTTTGTGCGATTACATTTAAATTCAAATCTTGATCTATTAAACCAATCAAACTATTATTTGCGTAAATTTTTCCGTTTATTCTTGAAATTCTGCTGCTATACGGTGTTGAATTATTTAAATTTAAACCTAAAATTAATTTTGGTTGAGCTAATGATCCAGAAAATTTTATTTTATATATTGTAACTTCAATAGCTTTTGCCATTTTATATTTAGCTAAAGCCCAAACGCCAATTATTAAACCGCCTAAAATCGCTAAATTTTTAAACATAATGCAATTTACGAAATATTTTCGCAAAAACAATGCAAAAAACACGAAAATTTTTTTTGTTGATAAATTTTTTTGAAAAACTGCATATATTTAATTTTTTTACCTTAATTTCGCATAAGCGCCTTCGCTCATATAGGCGAGGCGCTCACAAAGCGAAATTAAAATACACTTTTTTAACACTTTTAATTAATATAAAAATAAATTTTTTGCATAAAAAAAGCCGCTCAAATTTTGAACGGCTTTTTTGTTTTTTAATGTTTATTTTTTATTTTGCTAAAAAATTATTCCACGCTGCAGATTGTTGATTTTGTATGTAAATTCGTTCCCAAAATTGTTTTGTTTGTTTATCATACAAATTAATGTATAATGCATTAGGAAACCGATCTAAAACAAATAATTTGAATTTTTGAACGTTTGTTATATTCCGGTATTTTGCCGCTGATTTGTCAGCTTTAAAAATAATTGCTGTAAATGTTTGTCTTTTCATTTTATTTAATTATATTTGTATTGTTAAAAAAGTGATGGTTTTAGTTAAGCATTCATTTTGTAGCCGTTCAAATGAACGGCTTTTTTATTTTAAAATATTGATATTTGATTTTGCCCAACTTGTTTATAAGCATTAGCGTTGAATAAAACAATATTTTCGCAATCATTCGAAGGTTTACCAATATATTTAAATGATTTTGTTATAGCGTTTCTAAAACCTCCGGTATCGTTTGCTTTTTTCATTTTTTCCAATTTTTCACTATTCAAATCTTCTTTTTTAAATTCAGAACATAATAACCATTTATGTTCATTTTTTTTCATAGCTCCAAATAACGATACATTGCTTGTTTTAATGTATAACGTTCTTTGAATTTTAGCATACAATGATCCAAAATAATCAATTATTTTAAAACCAATGCCAAGGCCTTGAAAATCGGGAAGAATAACTATTCTGGTAATTCTATACCCATTTTTAATATTACCGTGAGGAAATGGCAGTATAGCTATGAACCCAATATGTTTATCATTCCATAATATAACGTAACTAATCGCAGCTTTATTCAAATCTTGGGTTAAATAATGATGTTGTTTGAATATTTTCCAAGTTTCATATCTACATCGAAATATCTCCAGGTGGATTTTTGGTCTGTCGAGCCGAAGGCAGTCAGGCCTTTCGACCCGCCTCTTATTTGGGCTGTATATCCAATCCGGATTCAACCATTCCATAATATCAAAATGGCAAGATGCTAAAATGATTTTCTTTTTTTCCCTTCGTATGTATTTTTGTAATGCATTACTCATAGCTTTTGCTACATCTCGATCTACTACCGATGTATATTCATCTATCAATATTATTTCATTTTCGGCAGCTATTGCTACAGAATAAGCAAGATTTGCTCTGTATTGTTCACCATTGCTAAGTGTTGAATAAGGTCGCAACCAACAAGGCACTGAAGATAAACCCATTGCACTCAATAAAAATGTTGCTTGTTCAGGCGTTAACCAATTAAAATTTGATATTAAGCTTTTGTTATTATCAAAAACAGGTTGTTTTATTTCGCCAAATGATTTTAATAAAGTAGATTTTCCGGTACCAGATCCGCCATAAATAACGCCTATATTCCATTCAAAATCATTTATTTTGATGTTGTTGTCAATTATTACGTTGCTTTCTTCTTTGTTTTGTATATCATAAGCTTCATAAATATACTCAGTATATTTATCGTTTAATATTTTGTGTTTTAATTCTATTTGCATAATTTAATTTTTTGGTTTTTTAAATGTTTGTTGTGGTGTTGGTTCATAAAATACTTTTTCAAATTTGCCATCAAAATTTTTAATACTTACAGGATCAAAATCTGCATCTGAACGCATATATTTTGATTGTAGCGTAAACGTTTGCTGTTCTTTGTCTTTTATAACTTCAAAAACACTTTGAGCATACCGATCTGCTGCACTACCTAAATGTCCCAAGGTATTATTGTCTTTTTTGCCTAAATGAACTACACAAATTATTAATATGTTGTATTGTTTTGTAATTCTTTTTAACCAAGTTGTTATTCGTTTAGCTTCAACTGGATCATTAAAATCATTACAAATATCTAATAAACCGTCTATAATAACAACAGATGCTTCGTTATTTTCAAGATAGCTATTAATCAAATCAATAATTTTTTGTGGTTCATCTTCACGAACATTAAACACATCTAAATTGTCCCAAGGTAGATATTCTCGTTTTGTAAAATGTCTAATTCGTTCTACTTGTCGATACATATCATAAACGCTTGACTCAGTATCAAAATAAGCAAGACGTTTTTTTTCTTGTGGCATATTAATTTTAATGCTCCAGATATCTTCATTCATAAATGCAGATGCTGTAAATGCACTCAAAAAAGTTGATTTGCAACTTTTTGGCAATCCACTTATTACCACATAATTTTGAAGTGTGCCACAAATTTTTGAACCAATCGATAAAATGCAACTTTCTTTTTCTGGAATGTATTGCGGATTATAACGGCGAAGATTAAGAATTTCATAAATTGGTACTGCAGTCTTTTTTTCATTTTTCAATTTTTGTTTTTTTGATGGGTTTAATAATAGCTTTTATTTGATAATATTTTTCAAACCATTGCTTATAGTATTTTGCTTCGTGCAAATAATAATATAGAGCACATTTGCTACGTCTAACATTATTTAAATATAAAACGTGGCCTCTATTAACAATAAAACTGTAATATGTTTTTTCGTCACTACTAACTAATTGAAATAATGGGAGTTTCCGTTTTTTGTTCATTTTGTATTGATTGATATTTTTCAAGTTTATTTAATAAACGCATTGCTTCATTAATTGCAGCTTCCATATCTGCTTCTTCTTGCATTAAATTTTTATTAGTACAATATATTTTTAAAGCAAAATATTCTAATTTATTCATTCCTGGTATTGGTGCAATTAATCTATTGTAATTGTCCTGAATTGGAACGCAAGGAAATGCTGGGCTGTTTGCGTTGATGTTATTGCTCATTAGTGTTATTATTTAAAGTGTAATTCAATTTTTGTTGACTTTCTAGTTGTTCTTCAAATAAATTTCGGTTATTTAATAAACTTTCTTTTTTAAAATGCAAAAAATCCAAATGTTCATTAAATAATTTTGTTAATTCATAAGTTAATGAAAAATCAAAATTTTCTTGTCTTAAATTGTGGTAATAATCCGGTTCTCCATTATTGCGCTCAGTAAAAAAACATATTGAAATGTTTTTAAACTTTGAAGCTGCAAGTAATGCCATTGTGTAATTGATTTTTTGATCTAGCGCTGCTAGTTCCATTAGGTACTCGTGTGAAATTTTCATAAAATTGATTTTTGGTTAATTAATATGTAAATTTATATGAAATACAACCACAAAAACAATAGATGTTAATAACTTTTACAATTTTGTTAATTATTAACAAAAAAAAAGTCCAGCGTAAAAACGCCAGACGTACCATTGTGAAATCAACCTATATGAAAAAAACTATTTTTTTAATAATGATAGCGCTAAGCCTATTATTAATACAATAGGCAATGCTCCTGCCATTGTTGAACCTGAAGAACTTGTAAAATCAATCTTTTTTAATTTTGCTGTTAATCCATTGCCATAATCAGCAGCGCTAGATCCGTAATAATTACCTGCTTTCAATCCGGAAGCATATTTTCCGGCAGTTGTTAATTGATTAACTAAAAATTTTCCTTCTTGTTGTCTGCGAAATAACCAATTAATTACTTCATTAGCACTATCAGATACTGTTTTATATTTTGCATAATAACCTGGTGTATTAGCATTTGGCCATTCGCTTTTTGGTGCTACCGTTCCACGAGTTGCACCAGATTGTCCTACAAATTTATACCCAAAAGCATTTGTATTTTGTTTGAATACATTACTATTGTAATCAGCGCTTTCTAATCGTGCTTGTGCAATTAATAAATTAGCAACCGTAGGAGTTAAACCTCGTTTGATTGCCTGGTCGTAAATTTGTTTGTCAATGCTCATAATATTATTTTTTTGCGTCTTGTGCTGAGTGTCCTAATAAAAAAGTAAATAAACTTGCACCAATCGTACCAATAACGCCAGAAATTCCAGGTTGAGTACTTAATACACTGCAAGCTGCGGCCAATGCTCCAAATAATGTTGTTTTGCTATTTCTCATTTTTATCGTTTTTTAAATAATTAAAAAAATGTTTACCGGCAACTGATACAAAACCGGATCCAAAAGCAATAAACAAAGTTAAAATAATATCAACGCCAAAACTATGCGTAATTACTCCAACCGTTCCGCCAATGGCTCCTATGTTTAAATCTTCGTTAGTCATTTTCTTTGCTTATTACATTAAACGCTTCAAGTATTGCAGCCGTATCTTCCAGCTTTGTTATTTTGCCGCTTGCTATTGCTAGCTCCAAAGTTAATTTAATAATTTTAAGGGCTTGTTCTTTTTTCATATTTATATTGAATAATAAGGCATAACATAATAATTATTGTCAACTTTTATTTTAATCCACCCAGCTATTAATAACCCAGGGTCTAAAGATGTCACTTGTGTGCAAGTCAATGTTTGTTGGTCGTCATCTACTCCAAAACTACTTCCGTTATTTGACCCGCTAGGGTCGCCTAAAGTATATGTTCTATTGTCAAAACTTAAAATTATACCAACTTGATTACCTGAACTATATGTATTTATTGAACCGTTATTATCATTAATATTTAAATAAGTACCGCTATTAACAAAATCAAAATCGCCTAAATAATAATTTGAACTGTCAAAATTTAATTTTAAACCTATGTCGTTGCCTATTCGACTTGTGTATATTGTTTGTAAACTATCATCTATAATTAATGAAGTTCCAGCATTAGCATTATTGTTAAAATCGCCAAATTTATAAATTTGATTAAAAAAATCTAATTCAATACCAATTGGATAAAATGAATATTGCGTATAAATTGTAGTTGCAGTTGTGTGTGTCCCACATCCAGCGTCCAAAGCATTGCCCTTACCAAAATAATATAAGTCATTAACTGGGTCTAATAATAAACAGTCGCCGTTATATGTAAATTTAAAAGATTGAGCGTCTAGTAAAATTTCTGTATCTTGGTCTAAGCTCCCGCCTAAGCCTACTCCAGCGCCTAAATTAGTTACGCCGTTAATAAAATTTGCACCGCCGCCGCCGTTTCCGGCCAATGCGCTCCAGGTGCCGTCGCCGTTGTCCCGAAATATTGTGTCGCCGCTTACTACGTCCGTTGCAAAAAATAGCCTCCCCTCAAAAGTTGCCGCTGGTCTATTGTCGATTATATCTTCGTAAAGCGCTGGCGCTCCCTTTTGATTAAGTACCTGACTAATAAATTTTATTCCGCTTCCCATTATAAATATACTTTTTTAACAACGATTAAATTGTTTTGCAAATCCGGATCGTATGGACTAAAACGAACACTTATAACCTGTTCTGTGTATTCGCAATAATTGCCATCAATGCTAAAACTTTGATTTGGTTGAAGCGTTACATTTTCCAAATAAACAATACTTGTGCCAGCATTTATAAATGTAATGCTATTGCAATTAGTTGGAATTTGTTGTGCTGAGTTGTAAGAAATGAATATTGGTGAATATTTTTGCATAATAAAGGTGTTAAAAAAGTGTATTAACAAACGCCGGTTAAGGATCCTTTTACCATTGTATTAAATTTTATTAATTGCTCCGGATCTAAAACACTTGATGGTGTTGGTGAAATTTGTTGTCCTGGGCCAACTTGTGCGTCTGTAACCGTAAAAGGTAACCTATCTGGTAATATATCTGGCATATATTGAGGTGGACTTGGTAATATTTCAATAGTTCCATTTGTTAATACTTTCGGAGCTGTTGCTGTTGCAGATTTTTTATTTTTATTCCAAAAATATAAACCTACTAATGCTGCTGCGGCTAATATGTAAAGAGTATTTTTTTTCATTTTATTTTATTTTACGCCTGTAGGCAATTTTTTAACGTATTCTATTGCTTGTGAAACTTCTGCATTACTGAAACGATCTGCTGGCCATATTCCACCTGGTAGCCAAGTAATCAAATCAGCATTGTATTTTATTTTAAAACGTTCACACAAAAAACTTACTTGAGTTTTATATTTGCATTGTTTAATAGCTCCGAATGCTTGTGGCCAGTTATCCGAAAAAACTCCGGTACTTGTGTAAATTTGTTTAGCTAACAAATCAGCTGAAGCTTGTGTTAATAACCAAACGTTTTTACCTTGCGCTTGCAATGTTTTGTAAAATGTTGGACTCCAAGGTGTGCCAGGATCCTGTGCTGTATTGATAACGTTTATATCTTCAGTGCTGCTACTTAAACCTAAACTATCAAATAAACCTTTTATACCACCAAAAACTTTATAAACTACAAATATTGCACCACCGGTAATTAACAAAAATTTTATATTATCTCTATCGTTTTTTTTCATTTTATAGCATTTTTAATAACATATTAAATTGAGCGTTATTGTTCTGAGCTATATCTGCAAGCTTCAATAAATGATCTCCTAATGTAGTATCATAATTTTTTAAAATTTCAATAGCTTGCATAATTTTTTCATCTTGTTCATTTGGTATACCTGCTAAAGCTGTAGGTGCTGGTGCTGGCATAAATTTATTAACTATTCCACTTATTGCAGTTGCAATCAATGGGCCGTAAATTTGATGGTCTATTAAACCCATTAAACCTTTTTGTTTTTCATCTTCATCTTCTTCATCTTCTGCATTTAAACGGCTAGTTAATTCGTTTAATTGTTCTTGTTGTTTATTCAATAAAGCTAATAAAGCTGGATCAGTTTGAGTTTGATTGATACCACTAATGTGTTTTGTTACTTCGCCAGCTGCTGTAATTTTAAAATAAATTTGTGCTGGGTATTTTCCATTATCAACTACAAGCGTATAAGTTCCGTTATTGTAACCATTGTCTAAACTTTCTAAAGTTTCTGATAAACGTTCACTTTCTTCTTCTTTGCTTAGATCTAAACTACCATTAATAATATTATCTTTACTTTTTGTGTTGTATTGTCTATGCAAACGCCAATCTGTCCCAGGTTGATTATTGAACCAAACTAAAACTCCTTCTTTTCCGTATGTTTCTATAGTAGGTGTTGCCATAAAAAATAAATTTAAGCCGTATTGCTACGGCTATAAATTATAATATATTATTCTGGTAATGTGTAAAAAACTCCAAAACTAAACGCTACGTTTGTTGTTGCTGCAGCGCTGCTTAATGTAATAAAACTCTTAGTCCACGAAATAATTAACCCTTGAATATCAGGTAATTCAAAAACATATGGGTTATTTGTTCCCGCTGTTGCGTCGTTACCAACTACATTATTTAAACTCAATAATGGCATATTAAATACCAACTGAATATCTCCAGAATATAATGTAATAGTAGCTTTTTTCATTTCTACATTAGTTGCCGGAGTGCTTAATGTGTTAGGTGTTGCAGATATACTTCCTGGGCCATAAACTTGAATAGCGTTGATTAAGGCATTTCTAAGTTGGGGCTGATCTGGGAAATAAAAGCGTGTATTAGTAGACCCATTAGGAACTGGAATCTCTACTGCTTCAAATCTTTTTAAAAACATATTCTTATATTAAGATTGTTAAAAAATAAAAAATAGCTTTTTGTTTTGAGTTTTACGTCCTTCGGAAGCCTAACCGAATATTTTAGCAAAAAATTACTTAACAGAAGTAACGTTTTGGCAAAGAATAGTTCTAAAAATAACAACTATTCTAGAATTAGCTGTTACTGCACTAATAGCGCTAGGTAATACTAATTGAGCTTGAATATTAGCAGCTCCGTTTAACAAAATGTTAGGTTCAATAGCTGTAAAACCAAAAGAATTACCATCATTTTGGTCAATAGCAAAAGCTGCAGGACTTGTAGGGCTAGCTACGTTAAAGTTTGTGTTTTGTTGTTGTTGTGGTACAAAATAACTTCTATAAATATCTATAGCGGGAACCACTGATTGATTGTTAACTGTTAAAGTAAATTGCCCATTATACAAAGTATTTAAAGCCGTTGCGCTTCCAAATACTGTTCTATTAGGATAAGTATATAATTGAAATGCTGTATCTGTGCTGCTTGATGGTGCCGCTACGAAAATACCTAACTCAGAAACTACGTGAACGTCTTGTAACTGAACAGGTCTAGCTGTGTTAAACGTTGGTAAACTTGAATTAGTAACAATAGGTAATTGATACGTTGCTGCTGTAGCACTCATTGCTACTTCTGATCTTACATAAGATTGAGTCAATACTGCTTGAGATACATCATATCCTTGAGATGCTACAAAATTTTTTGCATTCTCGAACACTAAACGTGCTCCAACTTGATTTGAGGCCATTTTTATAAAATTTTATTATTAATTAAAGGTGTTAAAAAAGTGTATTATATTAAGCTGTTAATATTGCAGCCTTTTCAGCTGTTAATCCAATTCCTGCGATAGCACCACGTGTATTTTGCATACTTGGAGCCAAAGCCATTCTACTGCGATAACCAGCAACCGTAGGCATTAACGCACCTAAAGCTCCTTTTACGTTATCTTTGATTAAATTAACGCCACCTACTGCAACCATTCCGGTAGCAACAGATTTCATTAATGAACTTTTTGCAAATTTAGGTAAAGCTAAGCCTAATGCTAATGGAGCTGCTCCGGAAGCAATTTTCTTAGTACCATCACTTAAATTACTCATTCCGCTAATATATTTAGCAACAAACTGAGCTGCAACTCCGCCAGCAATTAATGCTGCTGCGTCTGTTACCATTCCGCCAATTCCGCTCATTCCTCTGCGGCTATGTTTGCGACGTTTATGGGTCGCTTTTTTGTGGTGTTTTCTACGTGCCATTGTTTTTTTTTTATTGATGAAAAAATTTATATCATTTTTTTAAGTAAAATTATATTTTTCTTAGTATTTATAATTTTAGTTTTGTAATATCTTATAGCTTTATTTATGTTTCTTGATTGTTCAGGACTTTTATTAAATTTTTGTTTTTTATCAAATAACAATCCATTTAGCATTATTTCATCAGTAAATAAAGATCTGTATTCAGCATTTAATTTTTGTGGAATGTTTACATTTCCACTCATATGCTTATGCTGAGCTTCATCTAATTTATCCAATTTATTAAACAAAGTTTTGCTAGATGTTTTTGCACTATGAACCTTTTTTAAAATTGCCTTTTCGCTTGGTTTTTTTGTTGATGTTTTTTTCTTAATTGCACCAACTTTTTTACCGCTTTTTACGTGTGCAAATGCTTCTTTTAAAGATACACCCGTTTTTTTTCGGTATGCAATTGCTTTTTTGAAATTATCTTGTGCTCTTTTTTGTGCTGCTGACATTGTTAAGCGTTTGTATTATCATTTTTGCCATTATTGGCATTATCTAAAATTTGTTCTGTTTCTATATTTTTACCTTTTGCCATAATTTTATTTTTTCTTACCTAAAAACATTGCTGCTCCAGCACCAACCAAAGCCAATATAATTAAAGGACTTATTCCGGCTGTTTTTGTTTCTGTTGTTGGTGGTGGTGGTAAAGTACTTCCTCCAGCGTTTACAAAACTTGATCCTCCGCCTCCCGTTGCACTTTGTGAAAGTGGTGTTAATGCTGCTTTAATTGCTGCAACTTGGTCGCCATATCCGCCTCTATTTAATTTATCGTACAATTTAAATAAATAAGCATCTTTGTCAAGATTCCAGACATCTTTTGCAGCGTCTAAAACTTTTTGCATTCCATTTGTTTTTTTACTAATATAACTCAAAATATTGTTAGCTTCATTTTCTACGCTGTCGCCGTCAGTTATAGTCCACCATACCGGTGTACGTCCTGGAGGATAATTGTTTTGGCTGTCTAATCCGTCCCAACCTTGCCAATCGTTACGGCTTGGCTTATTACCGAACAAATTTGTAATTTGTGTTAATATTTGTCCGGCTTGAGTTCCAAATGGTATTGCACTTAATACGCCACTACCAACTGGGCTACTAATTAAACTACTAATGTTACTAAAATTAAAACCTGCCAATCCGGATCTGGTTTCTGATGTTTGAATATTTTTGTACGGATCTATTCCGCTAAGTGCCATTAATGCCATTTTTTGTATTTTTTTATCTTTATAATAATCGGGTTGCTTATCTTCATTAAAATAATCTAAAACCGGATCTATCCAAATTTCTTCACCATTTATTATCATTACTGCAAAAACGTGCTGTGGTGTTCTTGTGCCATCATAAGCTGCAAAACGATAACATAATTCACAATCCATTCCATATTTTCTTCGACAAGCATCTAAAATTCCATTAATTGCAAGTGCATAATTTTTACAATCACTGCTAGGTGTAGCAAAAATTGCACTTGGGCTTTTGATTTGTTGAAGATCGTCGCTTTCAATTACATAATTAACATTTGATTTCAAATAATTAAAAATGTTTTTTGCCGTTTCAATATTATTACCGGTATAAAACAAAGAGCATATTTTATCGTAATCGCTTTTGTATTGTTCGTGTGCTTTTACGATAGCTTTTATAATATCTTTAGTGTCCTGGTCTTTTATTAATATTTTACCGGTATTGTTAAAAATTGGTAATTTTCTTAATATTTCGCTTTTACTTATATTCATATTTTACCGGTATTGGTATACCATCAATTATTAATGATCCATCAATTTTTAAAATAAAATTTGTATCAGTAAAA
>Ga0304730_1003193_pt1 | contig 11191 bp, 8 predicted proteins | sample M_130628_MF_Meta_FD_190474 | JGI IMG/M metagenome (GOLD analysis project Ga0304730, IMG submission 190474) | Freshwater microbial communities from Lake Montjoie, Canada to study carbon cycling - M_130628_MF_MetaG (v2) (version 2) | ecosystem: Environmental > Aquatic > Freshwater > Lake | place...
CGATGGCCCTTAGGCGTTGCAAGTGTGGAACCAACATCAGTTGGAATGTACTTATTTTTATGCGCCCATTTAGTAAATAGTCTAATCGATACAGCGCGACGAGAAAGTGAGGTACGCGCTCCCCCTTTTACTTGTTGATTAGCAAGCCATGAGCGCAAATGCAAAAGTGTGAGTTGTGAGAACTCTGTAAGGCCAAGAGTTTCCAGGTGGGCGATAAGACTTTCTAGATCCCCGCAATAGGCACGGATTGTGTGAACTGAAAGGTTTCGCTCTTTCTCTAGATGGCGTTGAAAAACGGTAAATACGCTTTCGAATTCGTTACCCACGGTAAAACTTTACTCGGGTTTGCGTCCTTGACGTAGGAGGCCGAAGGTAAGTGCATCTTCGAGCGCCATTGCAGATGCGGCAATAACGTTTTCATGAACGCCAATAGTGTTCCATTCACCTTTACCATCACTTGTTTCAACTAATACACGAGTAATAGCGCCAGTTCCTAAACGACCCTCCAGAATTCGTACCTTGTAATCGGTAAGTTCTAGAACGGATAGTTCTGGATACAGCTGCTGCAATCCTGCACGAAGCGCCGTATCGAATGCGTTGACTGGACCATTTCCAGAACCTTCACATGAAATCTTCTTGCCAAGTGCAGTCACGGTAACTTCTGCTTTTGTAATAATGCTCTGATCTTCTGCGCGCTCAGTTGTTGTAAGCCAGTGTTCGATAGAGAAGAAGGATGGACGGGTGCCAGAGAGTTCTTCACGTAATAAGAGTTCAAATGAGGCATCGGCTGCTTCAAATGTGAAGCCATGTGATTCCATCTCTTTGACTCGATCAACGACTCGACCAATGAGTTCGCGATCTCCCTTGAGATCAATTCCAAGTTCTTGTGATTTCAATTCAATTGATGCACGGCCAGCCATGTCAGAGACGAGCATGCGCATATCGTTTCCAACAGAGATTGGATCCTCATGTTGGTAGAGAGATGGATCTACTTTAATTGCACTGGCATGAAGCCCTGCTTTATGGGCAAAGGCAGATACGCCAACGTATGGCTGGCGTGCACTCGGATTTACATTTGTAACTTCTGCGATTGCATGTGAAATTCTAAATGCCTCACGTAATGATTGCGGAGGCAAAACTAATTGATTCTTCTTGAGCTCCAAGTTAGCAATAATTGTTACAAGGTCAGCATTTCCTGTGCGCTCACCATATCCATTGAGTGTTCCTTGAACGTGGGTAACACCTGCCGCAATTGCTGCCATTGAGTTTGCAACTGCGCACCCGGTGTCATTGTGACAATGGATTCCAAGACGAGCAGAACTAGCAGATAAAACATCATGTACTACCTGTGAGAGTTCATCAGGCAACATTCCGCCGTTGGTATCGCAAAGAGCAATAACATCCGCGCCAGCCTCTGCTGCAACGCGGACCACTTCTAGAGCATATGCACGATTGTTTCGGTAGCCATCAAAGAAGTGCTCAGCATCGAGAAATACGCGTTGGCCTTCTGCAATAAGGTGAGTAACCGAATCGCGAATCATTACGAGGTTTTCATCCAATGTTGTCTTGAGTGCCAAATCAACGTGTCGATCAAATGACTTTGCAACAAGTGTTACTGCCGGTGCACCAGAATCACGAAGTGCTCCAAGGAGCGCGTCATCAGCAGCCTTTACATTGGGGCGACGTGTTGCGCCAAAGGCGACGAAGGTTGCATTTTTTAGAACTAATTCCTTCTTAGCGCGAGCAAAGAACTCTGTATCTTTTGGATTAGCCCCTGGCCAACCACCTTCAATAAAGCCAACACCGAGATCATCTAAATGACGTGCGATTACCAACTTGTCATGAACTGAAAGGTTGAGACCTTCCTGCTGCGCACCGTCGCGAAGAGTTGTGTCGTAGATATGAAATGAGTCAGATACTGGCATTTAAATAACCGCGTGCATCCACTTATGCGAATCTGCAATCTCCCCATGTTGTATTCCTAGAAGTGCATTTCGAATTTGCATAGTGATCTTTCCAGGTTGGCCATCACCAGTAACCCAGGTGCCCATAGTGCTTTTTGCTTGACCAACAGGTGAAACTACTGCTGCAGTTCCACATGCAAAGATTTCAGTAATAAGTCCACTTGCTACTCCATCTCGCCAATCATCAATACTGATCATTGTCTCTTCAACTTTGTAACCGAGATCTGCTGCAACACTCAAGATTGAATCACGCGTAATACCTGGCAATAAAGTTCCCGTAAGTTTTGGAGTCATGACGGTTGCATCAGCGCCAGCGCCTTTGACGAAGTAGAGATTCATACCGCCCATCTCTTCAACCCATCGGCGCTCAATTGCATCAATCCAAACAACTTGATCGCATCCTTGGGCAGCTGCTGCTTTTTGTGCAATGAGTGAGGCTGCATAGTTTCCGCCGCACTTTGCTTCACCTGTACCACCCAGTGCTGCGCGAACATACTCTGTTGAAATCCAGACACTGACAGCTTTTGATGGATCAAAATAGGCACCAACTGGCGTTGCAATGAGCATATAAAGGGCCTTATTAGATGGTCGAACACCTAAACCAACTTCTGTTGCAAACATAAATGGGCGAAGGTAGAGAGATTCTCCAACTTTATTTGGAACCCATCCACCATCGTATTGCACAAGAGTCTCTACAGTTTCAAGAAATAAACTCTCTGGCATTTCAGGAAGTGCTAAACGTTTTGCAGAACGTGCAAATCTCTTTGCATTTGCTTCCGGACGAAAGAGTGCGATGCTTTTATCTGGTTGGCGATATGCCTTCATGCCTTCAAAAATTTCTTGTCCATAATGAAAAACTGCAGTTGCTGGATCTAATGAAATTGGTCCGTATGGCTTTAGTTCTGGTTCGCTCCAACCATCTTTCTCGTTCCACTCACATACAACCATGTGGTCTGTGTAGTACTTACCAAAACCACCTTCTGCAACGAGTGCGTCGCGAGTCGCGCCATCTTTTGCTTGTGGGTTGAGTGAGATTTTCATAATTAGAGGGCTGCGACGAGCGCATCTCCTACTTCGCTAGTACTGCGCTTTGCACTACCGCGTGATGCTAGATCTTTTGCAACTGCACGCTCGACATCGCGCGCAGCATCGCCAAGGCCAAGGTGATCAAGCATCATTGCAACGGACATAACTGTGGCAGTTGGATCTGCAATTCCTTTACCTGCAATATCTGGTGCTGAACCATGAACAGGTTCAAACATTGATGGGAATTTCTTCTCAGGATTGATATTTCCTGAAGCAGCTAAACCAATACCACCGCAAATTACTGCTGCAATATCAGTGAGTAAATCTCCAAATAAATTATCTGTGACGATGACATCGAAGCGCTCTGGGTTTGTCACCAAGAACATCGCAGTGGCATCAGCATGCAAATATTCAGTTGTGACACTTGGATACTCTTTTGCAATTTCATTGAAAGTACGAGTCCACAAATCTCCTGCGTGAACGAGAACATTGTTCTTATGAACCATGGTCAATTTCTTGCGATCGCGCACTGCAGTACGTTCAAAAGCATCACGAATTACACGCTCTACACCGTGGCGAGTATTGATGCTCTCCTCCGTTGCAACTTCACGCTGGGTTCCACTTGCGAAATTTCCGCCAGAACCGGCATATGGCCCTTCAGTTCCTTCGCGTACAACAATGAAATCAATTGGTTCCTTTGATACAAGTGGGGTCGCAACGCCAGGCAATAACTTTGCTGGGCGAAGATTTACATAATGATCAAAAGCGAATCGAAGTTTCAAAATAATTCCGCGCTCAAGTACGCCATTAGGAACACTGAAATCTCCAACTGCGCCAAAGAGAATTACATCGTTTTTTGCAATTTCTGCAAGTACCGCATCCGATAGCGCTTCACCTGTTTTGCGCCACGAAATGGCACCTAACTCAAAAGAAGTCTTTTCAAATGAAAGGTCATACTTTTTAGCAATTGCATCTAAGACTTTGATGCCCTCGGCCACAACATCTGGACCGATTCCATCTCCACCGATAACCGCTAACTTTATGCTTTTCATTTGTTCTCCAAGGTTACGGAGCGAACCAGTTCGGCACCTGTTCCCTTTGCAACTGATGCAACAAGTGCGTCGCTCACAGCAGAATCAACAGTGATAGCCATAAGCGCCTCACCACCTGCAGTATTGCGTGCTACTTGCATGCCAGCAATATTGATACCAGCGCTGCCCAATAAATTACCTACAGTTCCAACAATTCCTGGACGGTCTGTATAACGAAGGAATAGCAAGTTATCTGTTGGTGGAAGATCAAGATCAAATGTATCAATTGCGATAATTTTCTCGACTTTGCGAATTCCCATAAGGGTTCCATCCACAGTAATTGATTTCCCATTGCTAAGTGCGCAATGTAAAGAGATCATGCTGCGATATTCAGGACTCTCTTGATCCGTATCAACCGTTGATGTAATCCCACGCTCTGCTGCAATTGCTGGAGCATTGACGTAGGTAATTTCTTCAGCACCTGTTGCAATGAGTGCGCCTTTGAGGGCGCTAATTGCCAAGATTGAAGAATCGTGACCAGAGATATCACCGCGAACATGGACATCCATGCTCACTGGTAATTCGCCAGCAAGTGCTGTTGCAAGTTGTGCCATCTTTTCAACGAGTGGAAGTGATGGGCGAATTTCTTCGTGAATTGCTCCACCCTTGACGTTCACTGCATCAGGTACTAATTCGCCAGCAAGTGCTTTACGAACAGAGACTGCAACTGCAATACCTGCACGCTCTTGTGCTTCATCAGTAGATGCACCCAAGTGTGGTGTTGCAACAACTTGATCAAGTGTGAAAAGTGGTGAATCAGTACAAGGTTCAGTTGCAAATACATCAAGTCCAGCACCTGCAACACGACCTTCAGTAATTGCATCAAAGAGTGCAGCTTCATCGAGGACTCCCCCACGCGCGGCATTGATAATGCGCACTGATGGCTTGACCTTCTTGAGTGCTTCAACACCAATGAGATTTGCTGTCTCTTTTGTCTTTGGCAAGTGAATTGTTATGAAATCACTTACCTTCAAGAGTTCATCGAGTTCAACAAGAGTTACGCCAAGTTGAGCAGCGCGCGCTGGTTGCAAGTATGGATCGTAGGCAACAACATTCATTCCAAATGCCTGCATGCGATGTGCAACTAACTGACCAATGCGACCAAATCCGACGATACCTAGTGTTTTTTCAAAAAGTTCAGCGCCTGTGTACTTAGAGCGCGCCCACTTTCCATTACGAAGTGCGGCATGGGCTGGTGAGATAAAACGAGCAGAAGCTAGAAGTAATGAGATCGCAAGTTCTGCTGCGCTAACAATATTTGATGTTGGTGCGTTGACAACCATGACACCTGCAGTCGTAGATGCAGGAATATCAACATTGTCGAGACCAACACCGGCGCGAGCAATTACTTTCAAACCCTTTGCAGCAGTAATTGCTTGCGCATCCATTTTGGTTGCAGAGCGAATCAATACTGCATCAACACCCTTTGCAAGCGCGGCCAAGAGTTCATCGCGATTAGCGCCATCGCAATGGCGCACCTCGAAATCTGGGCCTAACGCATCAAGTGTTGCAGGGCTTAGTTCTTCAGCAATAAGTACAACAGGTTTACCCACGTGCAGCGCTTCCTTCTTTGTAATCATCCTTGTTTGAACTCTTCATCCAGCTAAACATTTTGCGAAGTTCGCGTCCAACAGATTCGATTGGGTGAACTTCACCTTTTGCGCGAAGTGCCTTGAATTCAGCGCCGCCTGCTTCTTGATCATCGATGAAGCGCTTTGCAAATGCTCCACTTTGGATGTCAGCTAGAACAGCTTTCATATTCTCTTTGACGTGTGGATCAATAACGCGTGGACCAGAGACGTAATCTCCGAATTCAGCAGTATCTGATACTGACCAACGCTGCTTTGCGATTCCACCCTCGTACATCAAATCAACAATCAACTTGAGTTCGTGAAGACATTCAAAGTAAGCAACTTCTGGTTGGTATCCAGCTTCGATCAAAGTTTCAAAACCATACATAACGAGTTGTGAAGCACCACCGCAGAGAACTGATTGCTCTCCGAATAGATCTGTTTCGCACTCTTCTGTAAATGTTGTAAGGATTCCACCGGCGCGAAGTCCACCGATTCCCTTTGCATATGAAAGTGTGAGTGGCCATGCATCACCTGTTGAATCTTGTTCCACTGCAACGATAACTGGAACTCCGCGACCTGCTGAATATTCACGACGCACCAAGTGGCCTGGGCCCTTTGGTGCAACCATACAAACATCAACATTTGCTGGTGGCGTGATGTAACCAAAACGAATATTGAAACCGTGACCAAAGAAGAGTGCATCGCCATCTTTGAGGTTGGGAAGAATTGATTCTGTATAAATGTGGCGCTGAACATGGTCAGGTGCCAAAATCATGATGACAGTTGCTTCTTTGACTGCATCTGCAACGCTTACAACGCGAAGACCTTCAGCCTCTGCTTTTGCGCGAGATGCGGAACCATCTTTGAGACCAACTCGAACATCAACTCCAGAGTCGCGCAAGCTAAGTGCATGGGCATGACCTTGTGAGCCGTAACCGATAATCGCGACCTTGCGACCTTGGATGATTGATAGATCTGCATCCTCTTCGTGATACATCGTTGCCACGGTTTTCTCCTTTTTATATTTCTTCGGTTGGTTGTTAGTTAGTTCTGGTAATCAGCCTGAACGCCATTGGCGATCGGAATTCCTGAGGTACTAAGGGTACGCTCTGAAAGAGTGACGCTGCCACGCTCTAAAGCGATCAAGCCCGATTGAACGAGTTCACGAATGCCAAAGCGCTCCAGTGCTGAGAGTAAATCAGCGATTTTTGCCGTATCCCCTGTTGCTTCAATAGTGATTGAAGTCGCATCTTCATCGACAATCTTTGCCTCATATGTTTCAACGACAGCCTCAACATCAAAGCGATTCTTTGGAGTTGCTGAAATTTTCACCATCAAGAGTTCGGCTTGAACTGATTTGCTATCGATTACTTCGGCAATATGAATAACGTTGACCAACTTATCGAGTTGGCGAACTACCTGCTCCAATGGATGTCCTTCAACATTGATAACAATTGTCATTCTAGAAATAAGTGGATTCTCTGTTGGTCCCACTGCAAGTGAATCAATGTTGTATCCACGTCGTGAGAAGAGACCTGATACGCGCGCAAGTACGCCAGGTGAGTTTTCAACGAGAACTGAAAGCGTATGTTTACTCATTAGAGCTCCTGTGAATCCCAGTCGGGCGCAAGTTCTCGCGCGACCATAATGTCATCATTTGATGTGCCTGCTGCAACCATTGGCCACACCATTGCATCGCGGAAAACTCTAAAATCAACAACAACAGGTTGATCATTAATTGACATTGCCTTCTCGATTGTTTTATCAACATCTTCTGGACGCTCGCAACTCAAACCAATACAGCCCATTGCCTCTGCAAGCATTGGAAAATTTGGTACGCGCTTTGATTCAAGGTTGGTATTTGAATAGCGACCTTCATAGAAGAGTGTCTGCCATTGACGCACCATTCCAAGTGATTCATTATTGATAATTGCTACTTTGATAGGAATATTGTTGAGAGCGCATGTAACAAGTTCTTGATTAGTCATCTGGAAACAACCATCGCCATCGATTGCCCACACTGTTGTATCGGGTGCACCAACTTTTGCACCCATTGCAGCAGGAACTGAATAGCCCATAGTTCCAAGACCACCAGAGTTGAGCCATGTGCGTGGTTTTTCGTATGAAACAAATTGTGATGCCCACATCTGGTGTTGACCAACGCCTGCAACATAAATTGCATCCGGTCCTGCAATCTTTCCAAGACGCTCAATTACATATTGTGGAGATACCGAACCATCGGAAGGTGCGTCATAACCTAAAGGATATGTACTGCGCAATGAATACATTTGGCGCAACCACGGTGTGAGGTCTGGGCGGTTCTTCTCAAGTGCCTTCTTGAGTGCAGGAATCAATGCAGAAATAGTCTCTCTTACATCGCCAACGATTGGGACATCAGCAAAGCGATTCTTACCAATTTCAGCCGGATCAATATCAGCATGGATAATTTTTGCATTCGTTGCAAAAGTTGAAAGTTTTCCAGTTACGCGGTCATCAAAGCGTGCACCTAATGTAATAAGAAGGTCTGCCTTTTGCAGAGCAGTAACAGCTGCAACAGTTCCATGCATTCCTGGCATACCAAGATGCAAAGTATGACTATCTGGAAATGCACCCCGAGCCATCAGCGTTGTTACAACTGGTGCGCCAAGTAGTTCGGCTAATTGCAAAAGTTCACGAGACGCGTTTGCTTTGATAACTCCACCACCAACATAGAAGACTGGCTTCAAAGATTGAGTAATCAGTGCTGCAGCATCGGCAATTGCGCCATTATCTGGAGTTATTTGTGGATGATAGCCAGGTAGATTAATTGATGTAGGCCATACAAAATTAGTCTCTTTTTGCAGAGCATCTTTTGCAATATCGACAAGGACTGGACCAGGACGACCAGAATTTGCAATATGAAATGCTTCGGCAATCGCGCGAGGAATATCGTCAGGATTTGTGATCAGGTAGTTGTGCTTTGTAAAAGGCATTGTGATTCCGCGAATATCTGCCTCTTGAAATGCATCAGTACCAATAGCAGCTGATGGAACTTGACCAGTAATTGCAACGAGTGGAACAGAATCCATCGCAGCATCTGCAAGTGGTGTTACAAGATTTGTTGCTCCAGGACCAGATGTTGCGATACAGACGCCAACTCTTCCAGTTACTTGGGCATATCCAGTTGCAGCATGGCCAGCACCTTGCTCGTGGCGAACTAAAATGTGACGAATAGTGCTATCAAAGATCGGATCGTAAGCAGGAAGAATTGCACCACCTGGAATACCAAACATCACATCGACGCCGGCAGATTCCAATGATTTGACGAGTGATGTTGCCCCATTCATCTTCATCTATCCGCTCCTTTCCTAATAAGAATTGCTCGGTAAATAAAAAATCCCTCAGATCAACTGAGGGAGCGCGAGATCGACTAACTGATCACGCGCTACTAAATCACCACCACAATTGCTGTTGAAAACATGTCCTTATTCTCCAATACAGGCTTCAATGCGTCAACCCCAATATTGCGCATCTCACAATTTGAGCCGAAATTAGTCGCAGACAGCGCCCTTAGAAGCCGATCCTACAAGTTTTGAATATTTCGCTAGAACGCCCCGTGTGTACTTATGGGTAAGAGGCTTCCATCCAACTTTTCGGGCTTCAAGTTCGGCGGGATCTACAAGTAAATCGAGTTTGCGAGTTGTTATGTTGATGCGTACGCGGTCGCCATCTTTTATAAATGCAATTGGTCCGCCATCGACTGCTTCGGGTGCGACGTGGCCAACACATAATCCAGTTGATCCACCAGAGAAGCGGCCATCAGTTAGAAGTAGAGTTGATTTACCAAGTCCCGCACCTTTAATTGCGCCGGTAATCATTAACATTTCGCGCATTCCAGGACCACCCTTTGGCCCTTCATAACGAATCACAACAACATCGCCTGCAACAATTGTTCCATCTTGTACTGCATCCATCGCAGCTTGTTCGCGTTCAAAGACTCGAGCAGGTCCTTCGAATTCTTCAATTCCGATACCAGCTGTTTTGCACACAGCACCATCACTAGCAAGTGTTCCGCCAAGAATTGTGATTCCAACATCAGTTGAAATCGGTGATGATACTGCACGCAAAATCTGTCCATCTGGATCTGGTGGGGCAATATCTTTCAAATTCTCAGCCATTGTTTTACCAGTAACAGTCAAAACATCTCCATGCAACAAGCCTGCATCGAGCAGACCTTTGAGGACCACGGGAATTCCGCCGACTTTATCGACATCACTCATTACAAATCGACCAAATGGCTTGAGATCACCCAGTAGAGGAACCTTGGAACCAATACGGTGGAAATCATTGAGTTCTAGATCTACTCGAGCCTCATTTGCAATAGCAAGTAAGTGCAGAACAGCATTAGTAGATCCACCCAGTGCCATCAAAATAGTGATTGCATTTTCAAATGCTTGCTTCGACAAAATATCGCGCGTAGTAATTCCTTGGCGAATGAGTTCGACAACGGCAGCACCTGATGCAATTGCATATGTATCACGTCGACGATCAACTGCCGGTGGGGCAGCAGAACCTGGTAATGAAAGTCCAATTGCTTCACCAATACTGGCCATTGTGTTTGCTGTGTACATACCACCGCATGCACCTTCGCCGGGACAAATTGCTCGCTCAATTTGATCAACGCGCTCTTGCGTAATCAATCCACGAGCACATGCACCTACTGCTTCAAATGCATCAATAATGGTTACATCTTTGCCATCTACCTGGCCAGGAAGTGTTGATCCGGCATAAACAAAAACGCTAGCAACATCAATACGCGCTGCTGCCATCATCATTCCTGGAAGTGATTTATCACATCCTGCAAAAGTTACCATTCCGTCAAAACGTTCTGCCTGCATCACAGTTTCTACAGAATCTGCAATTACTTCTCGAGAAACTAATGAAAAGTGCATTCCTTCGTGGCCCATTGAAATTCCATCAGAAACAGAGATGGTTCCAAATTGCATAGGGAAACCACCTGCATCGATAACTCCTTGCTTTGATGCTTTAGCTAAGCGATCGAGTGAAAGATTACACGGAGTAATTTCATTCCAGGATGAAGCAATTCCAATTTGTGGTTTGACCCAATCGTCATCACCCATTCCAACAGCGCGCAACATTCCACGAGCAGGTGCTCGCTCTAGACCATCAGTGACAATTCCAGAGCGCGGTTTCATTTTTGACATAGTAGAAGTTTAGCCTCTCAGTAATTATCTATGCTTGGCCCAAGAAGGAAAGTAATAATTCACGCACGCGAGCAGCATCTGCTTGGCCTTTTGTCTCTTTCATAATTGCGCCAATAAGTGCACCTGCTGCAGGTAGATGTCCGTTGCGAACTTTCTCTGCAGTCTCTGGTTGTTCTGCACATGCTTTCTCAATTGCAGCCATGAGGGCTGAATCATCGTTTACAACCTTGATACCACGGGCAGAGATAACAGCAGCTGGTTTTCCCTCTCCTGCGATAACGCCTTCGACAACTTGGCGTGCAAGCTTGTCGGTAAGTTCACCCTTTGCAACA
>Ga0304730_1003197_pt1 | contig 11186 bp, 11 predicted proteins | sample M_130628_MF_Meta_FD_190474 | JGI IMG/M metagenome (GOLD analysis project Ga0304730, IMG submission 190474) | Freshwater microbial communities from Lake Montjoie, Canada to study carbon cycling - M_130628_MF_MetaG (v2) (version 2) | ecosystem: Environmental > Aquatic > Freshwater > Lake | place...
CGGCTCATCATCTTGAAGGCGTCGGCCATCTGACGATGTTGCTTGAGCAGGCGGTTGATCTCGGCCACGTCAACGCCAGAACCGGCGGCGACGCGGCGCTTGCGCGACGCGGCCAGAATGTCGGGCTTCTTACGCTCCATGGGGGTCATGGACGAGATGATCGCCAACTGACGGGAGATCGACTTGTCGTTCATATTGGCTTCGGCGATCTGTTGCTTGGCCTTCTGGACGCCCGGAAGCATGCCCATAATGCCCTGCATGCCGCCCATGCGCTGCATCTGACGCAGTTGGTCGGACAGGTCTTCCAGATCGAACTGCCCCTTGGCCAGGCGGCGGGCCATCTTTTCGGCCTTGGCCTGATCGAGATCAGCAGCGGCCCGCTCGACCAGAGCGACAATATCGCCTTGACCCAAGATCCGGCCCGCAACCCGGCGCGCATCAAAGACATCGAGCGCTTCGATCTTTTCGCCCGCGCCCATGAACTTGATCGGCAGGCCAGTGACCGCCCGCATCGACAGGGCCGCACCACCGCGTCCATCGCCATCGGCGCGGGTCAGGATCAGGCCCGTCAGGGGCAGGCGCTCATGGAAGGCCTTGGCGGTACGCACCGCATCTTGACCGGTCAGGCTGTCGGCGACCAGCAGGGTCTCGACCGGATTGGCGATGCGCGCGATCTCAGAGGCTTCGGCCATCATGGCCTCGTCCAAGGTCGTGCGACCGGCGGTGTCGAGGATCAGAACATCATAGCCGCCCAGCTTGGCAGCGCTTAGGGCGCGGCGGGCAATGTCGGGCGCGCTTTGCCCGGCCATGATCGGCAAGGTGTCAATACCGGCCTGCTTACCCAGAAGCGCCAACTGCTCCATCGCCGCCGGACGGCGCGTATCGAGCGAGGCCATCATGACCTTCTTGCGCTCGGTCTTGAGGATGCGCAGGGCCAGCTTGGCCGAGGTGGTAGTCTTACCCGAGCCCTGAAGACCGGCCATCAGGATCACAGCCGGGGGATTGGCGGCCAGATCGAGCGGCGTCGGCTCTTCGCCGCCAAGGGTCTCGACCAGACCATCATAGACGATCTTGACCACCTGATCGGCAGGACGGACCGAGCGGATCACATCTTCGCCGGTGGCACGATCCTTGGCCTTAGCGATAAAATCCTTGACCACAGGCAAGGCGACATCGGCCTCGAGCAGGGCCACACGGACTTCGCGCAGCGCCTCCTCGACATCCTTTTCAGACAGCACGCCCCGGCCCGAAAGCCGGTCAAATACCCCTGAAAGTCGCTCTGTTAGTCCGTCGAACATGGTCCTACCGCATTGACCGGCTGGCCCAGACCCACACTCCAAACGAAGATCGCCCCCGCGAGCGATCACGCCGACGGAGGGGTCTCGCCGCCCTCGTCCTTAGAACCTAAGGGGTCGTGGCGGTAGAGGGCGCATCAGGGATGACACCGAGAAGGAGCAGTCCTTACGCTAAGGGGATGGCGGGGTCAAGGAAGGGGGTGGGATGGCACCATTGCCCCAAAAGGCCTAAGAGCTTCTCGAGTGCTCCACGGCCTCGGTCAACACTTGCTCCATCCGAGCGCGCCAGTCCTGACCCTGCGCCTCATAGGCGGCAAAGAGGCTTGAGCGCAAACGCAGTGTGACCAACCGCTTAGGGTCTTTGGCACGCGGACGACCGGCCTTCATCTTGGCTTGCAAGGTCGCGGGCAGGTCTTTCAGAGTGATGGCCTGCGCATTCATCTGTGCGGTCCACTCCGGGGCCTCCTCATCGATCATTTCAGGATTTGGTTTCATAGAGCTTCACCTCGCGCCGATTGGCCTTGCGAAAACTGATTATGCGAATGCCCGTCGCTGTTTCACTAAAGACCAACATATGAACCCGCCGACCCAGCTTGCCGAGGGCCAAATATCGCCGTTCGCCATAGTCCTTTCGTTGGTCCTCAACGATCTTAGACGTTGAAAAATCGAACCCAGCCGCCTGATCGAACGACAGCCCCCGCTCACGCAGGTTCTTCTCATTCTTAACCGGATCAAATTCGATGTCCATGATTTTCGTATTACGAAAAACAAAGGGTCGCGCCTTAGATCAGGGTAACAATTTCCCCCTACTTCACCAACCCCTCCGCCACGGGCCGGGCCTGACCAGGCTTGATGAAGGTTAGGGTGATGCGGCCGAGGTGGAGGCCGAACTTGCTCATGTCGGCGCGGTTGATCACGGCGCCGTCGGCGAACTGGTGGCTCCAGTCATCGACATCGACGGCGATCTTGGCCTTACCGATGGGGAGGATCAGCTTGTACTGGATGCGCAGGGCATTGCCTTGGGTGGTGACGCGGGCGACGCCGTCGACGTCTCCAGCGCGGCCCTCATAGCGGCCCTCGCCGACCTTCTTGAAGGTCCAGGTCCGGGTCTGGCGCTCGCCATCACTCCACAGGAAGGTCTCGTTGAGGGTCAGGGTGTCGCCCGACTGGACGCCGTCCGCCACCACCGTAAAGGCACGCTGCAGCTTGGTGTCGGGCCCCTCGAACAGGCCATAGGCATAGGTGCGGCCTTGGAAATAGTCTTCCAAGACGAATTTCGGGGTCGGTTGGCTATTGGTCTCGACGCTCATGGTCGAACAGCCCGTTAAGGTAAGGGCAGCGGCAAGGCCCGCGACAGAGGCGGCCGCGAATTTTGGCATCAGTTTGCGCATCGACTTGGCTCCAAGAGGGCTTTGATGACCTTACGCTTGCCGCCGCCTTTTGGTTCACATCCTACGAAGGACTCGGCTCTAAACCAGTCCCAAGGCCGCTAGATGAGGCATCAGGGCCTTAGGGTCTTGGAAAAGATGGGTGGCAAAGCCCAGCGCCTTGGCCGCGTCAATATTGGCGGCGCTGTCGTCGATGAAGAGCAGTTGTTCGGGCGCAAGACCGCAGCGGCGGCAGGTCAGGTGATAGATATCGGCATGGGGCTTCACCATGCCCTCATCGCCCGAAATGACGATATCGCGAAAGTGCGTAAAGGCGGGGTCCATAGCAAAGACGCCTGCGGCCTTTTCAGAGGGCATGTTGGTCAGGGCAAACAGGGGTACGCCGTGATCGTTCAGCGCCTCGATGGCCGCGATCGATTCTGGGATACAGCCATCGAACATCTCGTCCCAACGCGAAGACCAAGCGAGGATCGCGTCCTTATAGTGGGGAAATTGGGCGATGAGGGGCAAGGCATTGTCGGCCATAGACGCGCCGAGATCATGCTGAACGTGCCAGCCCATGGAGCAGACCTCGGTCAAGAAGCGCTCGCGCTCCACCGGGTCAGCAAAAATCTTTTGGTAAAGGCGCGCTGGGTCCCAGCGCACAATGACGTTGCCGACGTCAAACAGGACGCCGACCACCGACATGGACGTCTTAGCCCTGCTTGGCTTTGAAGCGAGGATCGGTCTTGTTGATCACATAGACCCGGCCCTTGCGGCGCACGAGCTTGCAGTCGCGGTGACGCGTCTTCAACGACTTGAGCGAGCTTCTGACCTTCATAACGTCTTCTCGTTTGGTTCTCGAACGGTCCCTGCGCAAGTGTGGCGGGCCCTGTCCGGTGGATAAGGAGCGAGGTCTATAGGTTCGGCTCAGCCGTGAGTCAATCATCAGGAGCGCATCCAAGCTCCAAAGGCACATGAATTTTGACCGCACAGGCTTGTGATTGCCAGACCCGTGCGAGCCGCTTTAGACAGGGGCCTATGGATCGGCGTCTTTTCATCCGCCTCTCAGGGGCCTCGATGGCTGTGGGCCTGCCTCAGACGGCGCTTGCCCAGGCACCGTCCGTCGGTCCTGACGGCGTGCCGGTTCCCGTCGATCCCGCCTGGCCCCAAACCTCAGGCGATCCGGTCTTTGAGGCTTGGTCTGCTGATTTTAAGAGCCGTGCGGTCGCGGGCGGCTGGTCGTCTGAGTTGCTCACACGAGAGTTGGCCGGATTGACGCCTGACCCAAGGGTCTTGGGCCTTGATCGCCGCCAGCCAGAACTGTCCAAGCCGATTGGCGACTATATCCGAGGCGTGGTGGCAGACGACCGCATTGCCATGGGCCAGTCCCGGCGTGCCAGCCTGTCCTTTCTGTCCTCGATGGAAGAGCGCTTCGGCGTGCCAAGTCAGGTCCTGATCGCTATCTGGGGCGTGGAGACCGGCTTTGGCGCGGTGATGGGTCAGTATGATGTGATCCGGTCTATGGCCACCTTGGCCGCGCAAGGTCGAAGGCGGGCTTGGGCGGAGGCTCAGCTCTTTGGCGCCCTTCGCATCATCTCAACCGGAGAAGCGACCCGTGAGCAGTTGCGGGGCTCTTGGGCCGGGGCCATGGGCCAGACCCAGTTCTTGCCCGAGACCTATGTCAGCACGGCCTTGGATTTTGATGGCGATGGGCGGCGCGATATTTGGGGCTCTTCAGCCGATGCGCTGGCCTCTGCGGCCAACCTTCTGGTCAAGGGCGGCTGGAAACCCGGCCAGCCTTGGGCGCGTGAGGTGCTCTTACCGTCAGGGTTCGATTTTGGCCTTTCGGAAGGCCCAAACCAGTCCCCCAATGTCTGGTCCAGCCTTGGCGTGCGGCCTGCCGATGGCTGGGGATGGGCCCTGGCCGATCAAGGCCTTCCCGCAACACTGATCTTGCCGGCCGGTGCTAAGGGGCCTGCGTTCTTGATCTTTGCCAATCACATGGCGATTCGAAGCTACAACAATGCGATGGCCTATGCCTTGGCCGTGGGTTTGCTCGCCGACCGGATCGCGGGTGCCGCAACGTTGGTTACGCCTTGGCCCGTCGAGGTGCCGCTCAGCCATACGGATCGCTTCGGCGCACAGATCGCACTGGCGCAGCTGGGCTATGATGTCGGTGAGGCCGACGGGGTCATCGGCCTTCGCACCCGCAAGGCCTTGCGGTCTTGGCAGCGTTCCGTCGGTGTTCCCGCCGATGGCTATCTCACCCTCGAGGGCGTTCAGGCCCTCATGGCCTCAGCCCTGATGTTGCCTTCCTAGCTCTCGGTGAGGGTCGGGTCGGTTTCGGCCAAATCCTCGCCAACCGCCTTGAGGGTCGGATTGCGGAAGGCAAAGCCCAAGAGCGCAATCAGGACCACGACGTTGAACAGATAGGGCAGCGGACCCTTGAACTCGTACAGCATGACCCCGAACACGGGCGCAATGATGTAGCAGGCCCCGTTTACGGCGGTGATGGCACCGGCCACCTCGCCCTGCTCGGTCTGATCGACAGCCAAAGATGATCCTGCCGTAAAGCCCGGACGGCCAAAGCCATAGCCGAGACTGGTCAGGGCAAAGGCCGTGACCACGGTGGCATAGTTGGGGGCCAAAGCCATCATCACATTGCCAAGGGCTGCCAAGCCTGCACCCCAACGCATGAGCTGTCTGGGCCCAATGCGCAGCATCCGAATCAGGCCCCATTGGGCCAAGAGACCTGCGACAGCACCGGCCATCATGGCCACGCCCGTATAGCCAGAGGCTTGGGCTGGCGTTACCCCCATCTTATCAATGATCAAGAAGCCGAGGGTCTGGCCATTGATGGCCTGGGCCGAACCGACCAGAAATCCATAGATAATAAAGGGGGTCATGCGAGGATCGCGCCACAGACCCGTCTTGCGCTTGAGCTTTGGCTCTAGGGCGTGGGCCTTGACCTTCTCAGCCCAAGCCGCACGGGCCTCGGGACCATCGTCGGGAACACCAATCTGCACCACGACCATCATGACAAAGGCTACGGTTGCGAAAGCAAACATCGGGCCGGACAGACCGACGACCGGCAAAACGAAGAGCGGCGCAACCGCTGGGCCTAAGATGGTCCCCAGTCCAAAGGCCGAGGCAAGGGTCGCTAGCGCCCCCGTTCGCTCAAACCGTTCTGAACGGTCAGCGACATAGGCTTGGGCGGCAGGGTTGGACGCCGAACCGACGAGGCCAAAGATGGCCCGGGTCATGGCGGCCCCGGCAAAGATCACCATCGGTAGGGCTAGCTTATGCAGGCCTGCTAGCACGACAAGGGCAAAGCCCAGCATCGAAACCCCAAAGCCAGCGAGCCCGGTTACCACCATCCTTTTGCGGCCCACCTTGTCGGATCGTTTTGCCCAGAAGGGTGCCGAAAGGGTCCAGAACAGGGCCGACAGAGTGAAGATCGCCGCGATCAGCGTGTCGCGAATGCCGATCTCTCGGCCAATGGCAGGCAGGACCGACTGCATTGAGGTGTTACCCGCCGCAACGCTCATCAAAACGCAGAACAGGATGGTGAAGGATCGGCGGCGAGTCTGCTCCGGCGTGGAAGGCAAACGGCCGGCAAAACGGCGCAGAGGATCAAGAAAGCGGCTCATGGCGCGCACCATAGACGCGTGATCAGGTCCCGCAAACGGTCCAGATCAATAAAACTGGGACCTTGTGCCGCAGCACCACCGAGACTGAGCATTCCATGAGTTGCGCAAACTCCAAATTAAGCATTTCAAGCGCATATGGCCGGATCACCGTTGGGATTATCAGACCATGTTTCAGATCATCGGCATCGTTCTTCTGTTCGGGGCTGTGTTTGGCACCTACATCATGACCGGCGGTAACATGGCCGTGGTTATTGAGGCGGCACCGCACGAAATGATGACCATTGGCGGGGCCGGCATTGCCGCATTCCTGATCAGCAACAGCCTTTCGACCATCAAGGCGACCGGAGGCGGGCTCGGAAAGGCCCTCTCGGGACCCAAATGGAAGGCGACGGACTATACGGACCTATTGTCCCTTCTGTTCCTCTTGACCAAGACCATGAAGTCCAAAGGCGTGATCGCTTTGGAAAGCCATATCGAAAAGCCTGAAGACAGCACGATTTTCTCGCGGTTCCCAAAGATCGTGAAGGATCATTTCGCAGTGGATTTCATCTGCGACACGCTGCGCATGATGACCATGAACCTTGAAGATCCGCACCAGGTCGAAGATGCGATGGAAAAGCAGCTCGAAAAGCACCACCACGAGGCGCTTGAGCCATCTCACGCCCTACAAAATCTCGCCGACGCCCTTCCCGCCCTAGGCATCGTGGCCGCGGTGCTTGGCGTGATCAAGACCATGGGCTCGATCACAGAGCCGCCCGCCGTGCTCGGGGCGATGATCGGTAGTGCACTGGTTGGAACCTTCCTCGGCGTGTTCTTGGCCTATGGTCTGGTGGGCCCTTTCGCGACCCGTTTGAAGTCGGTGATTGATGAAGAGGGGGCCTTTTACAAGATCATCCAAGCCGTCCTCGTCGCCCATCTGCACGGCAATGCGGCTCAAATCTCGGTCGAAATTGGCCGTGGCAACATCCCAAGTGATTCCCAGCCAAGCTTTTTGGAGATGGAAGAAGCCCTCGGGGCCATTCCAAATGTCTGATTTTTTGGGCTATGGTGGCTTTTTGGCATCTTAAGTTGGATTTTAGAGCAGATCACGCTTGCGTGTTTTGCATATGACGGCATATTCATGGGTGGCGGACCAATCGAATCCTTGCCTAATGATCCAATCTCGGGTTATTGGGGCCTAAGGCGCGATTGCAACTGTCGCGCTACAACCTCCTAAGGGGACCAGGCATATGACCTCCGAAGTTCTTCGCAAACTGCTCGTCGCCGGCGCTGCCGTCGCTGCTCTCACCGTCGCCGCTTGCGGCAAGCCAGCTGAAAAGCCAGCTGAAGCTGCTACCGAAGCTGTGGCCGAATCGGCTGCTCCTGCTTCTGACGCTGCTGCTGCTGCCGCTGCTACTGACGCAGCCGCTGCTCCAGCTGACGCTGCTGCCGCGCACTAAGCTTCGCCTAACCGCGAACCTTAAGAGAAAGGCCGTCCTTCGGGGCGGCCTTTTTTGTTTTGCGGGCCTGTCTATTCTCAGCCCGCGCCGCGTGGGGTAGATCACAGCCATGGCCTTGCCCCCCGATCCTGACCGCACTCTAGTATCTCCCGCCCTTCTGGCATGGGATGAGAACGGCGTTCCCCGGTCAGAGACCTATGGCGATGTCTATTTCTCGGCCTTTGATGGTCTGGCCGAATCGCGCGCCGTGTTTCTAGAAGGCTGCGGCCTGCCCAAGGCCTGGGCCGACCGATCCCATTTTGTTGTCGCTGAGTTGGGCCTTGGCACGGGATTAAACATCCTCGCCCTCCTACAGCTTTGGCAAGCCGACGGCCCTAAGACCGGCCACCTGCATATCTTTTCCATCGAAGCCCATCCTCTCACCGCCGACGAGGCCTCACGGGCCCTGAACACATGGCCAGAACTGGCGGACCTTTCGGCGCTGCTGATGGCTCAGTGGCCAGGCCAAGCGCGCGGCCTCCACCGGATTGACCTGCCAGATCTGCGCGTGGTGATCGATGTAGCGGTGATGGAGGTTCAAGAGGCGCTCACCTCATGGACTGGAATGGCTGATGCTTGGTTCCTCGATGGATTTTCTCCTGCCGCAAATCCGCAGATGTGGCGCGACGAGGTCTTGGCTCTGGTCGCAGCCCGCTCAGCGCCCGGCGCGCGCGTGGCCACCTTCACCGTTGCCGGGTCGGTACGGCGCGCACTGGCCGCCCAAGGCTTCAGCGTCGACAAGCGCCCCGGATTTGGCCGCAAACGCGAAAGGCTGGAGGCGATTTGGCCCGGCCCAAGACAAATCGACTTACAAAAAGCCTCGCCCACCGTGGCTGTGATCGGCGCGGGCATCGCAGGAGCAGCGTTGGTGCGGGCCTTCAGCCGCGCCGGTCTAGCCGTTCGCCTGTTCGAGGCCGAGCAGGCTGGCGCTGGGGCTTCGGGCAATCCAGCGGCTCTCATGACCCCTCGCTTTGATGCCGGTGGCGGGGTGGCGGGTATCTTGCACGCGCAGGCCTATCGTTACGCCCTGGGCGTCTATCATCGCGAGACCCCTCAAGCGATCTTGGCCGAGGGCGTGATGCAGTTGGAGACGGCACCGGCTGATTCGCGGCGTTTCGACATAATCGCCGAGCAGGACCTCTTCGAGCCGCAGGATTTCGAGCGACTGGACGCGGCCCAGTCCAGCGAGCGGCTGGGAGAAACCGCCTTGGTCGGCGGTCTATGGATGGCGCGGGCCTTGAGCATCGAGCCGTCGTCGATTCTCCAAGCCTGGCTTGGCCCGGTAACTCAGGGGGCTGTGACAAGCCTGCAGCGGGAGCCAGAGGGCCGATGGACCTTGCGCGATAGGCAGGGGGCCACGCTGACCACCGTCGATCAGGTCTTTGTCGCCGCAGGGGCTGGGGCCAACGCCTTGCTCAGCGACCTGCCCTTCGTTCCTGTGAGGGGCCAAGCCAGTTGGACCGAAGGCGGCGCACTCCATACCGCCGCCGCTTGGGGCGGCTATGCTGTGCCCACCCGGTCTGGCGTTCTCTATGGGGCAACCCACGATCGGGGCGAGACCCAAACCGATATCCGTGCGAAAGACAATGATCGCAACCGGGATGTCCTACAGACGAGCTTGCCGATCTTGGGGGGCCAGCTTGAGGGACAGGCTGTTCAAGCCCGGGCCAGCCTTCGAGCAACAGTTCCAGACCAGTTGCCGGTCGCGGGTCAGATACCCGATCAGCCCGGCCTAATGGTTCTAGGCGCTCTAGGCTCACGGGGCTTTACCCTCGCCCCCCTGCTCGCAGAACATCTGGTTTCCGTTACCCTGGGCCGTCCCTCACCCCTGCCCCGCGCCGTGATCAAGGCGCTGGAGCCGGGGCGGTTTGCAGAGCGTCAGCGACGCCGGTCCTAACCATTTACATGGGCGTTAAAGCGCCTATCTTTGGTCCTTAGGCGGGGCTTAGAGGAAGGATCATCCCATATGTCTGCGCATATCTTAGGCCTTAAGGTTTTGGCTTTCGGCGGCCTGCTCTCGGCTCTGGCCTTTGCAACAGCCGCTTTTGCGGACGAACCGGCCAAGGCCGCGCCAAAGGCTGCGACGCCCCGGCAATGTTTCTATTCAAGCAATATGAGCAGCTTCAAAGAGGCTGGTGATAGGGCCGTCTATGTTCGGGTTGGTGTTAAGGACCTCTACCGCCTCGACCTGTTCGGGACCTGTCACGATCTGCGTTGGGCCCAGTCCATTGGGGTTGAGTCGCGCGGCAGTTCTTGGATTTGCGCCGGTTCAAATGCCGATGCGGTTCTGATCGTCCCAAGCACCTTGGGCCCAGAGCGGTGTATGGTGACCGATGTCAAGAAGTTGACCGACGCCGAGATCGAGGCCTTGCCTCGCAAAGACCGCCCCTAAGGTCTGAACCGCGCAAATCGATTAGAAATTGCGCAATTCAGCGCCTGCGATAGTTTTCCTTGAACCCAAGGGGCGTGCGACCTACTGATCAGGTCTAGTCTTAGCCTATGAACGGGCGTGAAATTTTAGGACAATCAGACCATGATTACCCTTCATCACCTGAACAATAGCCGATCACAGCGGATTCTCTGGCTGTTTGAAGAGTTGGGCCTGGACTACGAGATCGTCAAACATCAACGCGATTCGGTCACCCGGCTCGCCCCTGACGCCTTGAAGGCCATCCATCCTCTGGGCAAGTCACCGGTCATTGTCGATCAGGGCCGCACCATCTTCGAGTCAGGCGCCATTATTGACTATGTGATCGATCAGTATGGCGCCGGGCGCTTGCGGCCTGCGGCGGGCACGTCGGACTATATTGACTATCAGCAGTGGCTGCACTTTGCCGAAGGCTCGGCCATGCTGCCCTTGCTGATGGCCATGTATGTGTCGCGTCTTGGCGCAGCCGGCGCGCCGCTTCATCCGCGCATCGGAAGCCAAATTGCCGACCATCTCAACTTCATGGAAGGCCACCTTCAGGGGCGTGACTTCATCATCGGCAGCGACCTGACCGGCGCGGATATCAACAATGTGTTCGTGCTGGAGGCCGCCGCCTCCGGTGGACGATTGGCGGACTATCCCGTGCTCACAGCCTATCTTGCCCGAATGCAGGGACGCGACGCCTACAGGCGCGGCCTTGAGCGCGGCGGTGTCTACGCGCTCGGCGCCTGATCTACCGGCCCAGCCGACCAATTTGTTGTTAGATCACAGGGGGGCGTGCGCGCCTTGACCAATATGGATATCACGGGACATCGTTCCTTTGCGCCAACGACCCGCACACTGGATGGCAAGGTCATATTGATCACGGGCGGGACCGGCTCCTTTGGACGCCGGTTCGTTCAAACGGTCTTGAACCGCTACAATCCGCGCAAGGTGATCATCTTCTCGCGTGATGAGCTCAAGCA
>Ga0304730_1003199_pt1 | contig 11182 bp, 9 predicted proteins | sample M_130628_MF_Meta_FD_190474 | JGI IMG/M metagenome (GOLD analysis project Ga0304730, IMG submission 190474) | Freshwater microbial communities from Lake Montjoie, Canada to study carbon cycling - M_130628_MF_MetaG (v2) (version 2) | ecosystem: Environmental > Aquatic > Freshwater > Lake | place...
CAGTTCAAGGAAGTCTTCGTGCCGCACCAGATGGCAGCCGACGGCTCATTCCCGGCGGAACTGTCGCGAACGAAGCCCTACGGATACTCGATCTTCCAGCTCGACCAGATGGCAACGCTCTGCCAGATCCTCTCCGCCGGGGGCGATGACCTCTGGACGTTCGCGCTGCCCGACGGCCGCGGGATGCGGTCGGCCGTAGCGTGGCTCCATCCGTATCTGGCCGACAAGAAGACGTGGCCGAAGCCGCCCGACGTCGAGCACTGGGAGGGCTGGCCCGTGCGGCAGCCGCACCTGCTGTTCGCGGGGCTCGCCCTCCATGAGCCCGCCTACCTCGATCTCTGGAAGCGGCTCCCTGCCGACTCGACCGATCCCGAGGTCCGCCGCAACGTGCCGATCACCCAGCCGCTGCTCTGGGTGCGATGACGCGAAGCCCCTCACGGCTTTCGTAACGCGGCCGCGGCCATCGCGTCGGTTCCGCACCGCACCGCGGCCGGCAGGTCGAAGCGGTCGAGGTTCATCACCTTGTTCCAAGCTGCCACGAAGTCGGTGACGAACCTCCGCCGTGAATCGTCGCTCGCGTAGACCTCGGCGATCGCCCGCAGCCGCGAGTTGGAGCCGAAGACGAGATCGACCCGACTGGCCGTCCACTTCACGCTGCCCGTCGTCCGGTCGCGGCCCTCGAAGAAGTGGTCGCAGACGGGCGACTTCCGCCAGTCGACACCCATGTCGAGGAGGTTCACGAAGTAATCGTTGGTGAGCACCCCGGGCCGATCGGTGAAGACGCCGAGCTGGGCCAGCGGCCCGCTGCCGGCATTGGCGCCGAGCACCCGCAGACCGCCAACGAGCACGGTCATCTCCGGGGCCGAGAGCGTGAGCAGCTGCGCCCGATCGACGAGCAGCTCCTCGGCCGGCCGGTCGATCTCCCGAGCGAAATGATTACGAAACCCGTCCGACTTCGGCTCCAGCACGGCGAACGACTCGACGTCGGTCTTCGCCTGCGTGGCGTCGGTCCGTCCGGGCGTGAACGGCACCGTCACCTCCTGCCCGGCCCGACTGGCGGCCTGCTCCACCGCCGCGCAGCCGCCAAGCACGATCAGGTCGGCCATCGACACCTGCCTGCCACCGTTCTGGGAAGCGTTGAACTCCTTCTGGATCGCCGCCAGCCGGTCGAGCACCTTCGCCAGCTGGGCCGGCTGGTTGACCTCCCAATCCTTCTGCGGCGCCAGACGGATCCGGCCCCCATTGGCCCCACCTCGCTTGTCGCTGCCCCGAAACGTCGATGCCGAGGCCCAGGCCGTCGAGACCAGCTCCGGCACCGAGAGCCCGGAACCGATGATCGTGGCCTTCAAGGCGGTGATGTCCCGTTCGTCGATGAGCGGGTGGTCAACCGGAGGCACGGGGTCTTGCCAGATCTGCGGCGCCGGCACATCGGGGCCCAGGAGCCTCGACACCGGCCCCATGTCGCGATGCGTGAGCTTGTACCAGGCCTTGGCAAACGCCTGCTGGAACTGCTCCGGGTGCTCGTGAAACCGCTTCGCGATCGGGGCATACTGCGGGTCCATGCGGAGCGCGAGATCGGTGGTGAACATCATCGGCGGATGGGATTTCGCGTCGTCGTGGGCGTCCGGCACCGTGCCCTCCGCCGACTTCTCCTTCGGGGTCCACTGCCAGGCCCCGGCCGGGCTCTTCGTCAGTTCCCACTCATAGCCGAGGAGGTGGTCGAAGTAGCCGTTCGACCAGGTCGTGGGCGTCGCGGTCCAGGCGCCCTCGAGGCCACTGGTGATCGTGTCATCCCCCTTGCCAGTGCGGAAGCCGTTCTTCCAGCCGAGCCCCTGTTCCTCGATGCCGGCCGCCTCCGGGGCGGGGCCGACGTTGTCGGCACTCGCCGCGCCGTGGGCCTTGCCGAAGGTGTGTCCGCCGGCGATCAGCGCCACCGTCTCTTCGTCGTTCATCGCCATCCGGCCGAACGTCTCGCGGATGTCGCGGGCGGCCGCCAGCGGATCGGGCTTGCCGTCGGGCCCTTCCGGATTGACGTAGATCAGGCCCATCTGGACCGCTGCGAGCGGGTTTTCGAGCCGGCGATCGCCGCTGTATCGTTTGGCACCGAGCCACTCGCTCTCCGGCCCCCAGAAGATGTCGTTCTGCGGCTCCCAGACGTCCTCGCGGCCCCCGCCGAATCCGAACGTCTCGAATCCCATCGACTCGAGGGCGACGTTCCCCGCGAGGATCATCAGGTCGGCCCAGGAGATTTTCGGGCCGTACTTCTGCTTGATCGGCCAGAGGAGCCGGCGGGCCTTGTCGAGGTTTGCGTTGTCGGGCCAGCTGTTGAGCGGCGCGAATCGTTGCGCCCCGTAGCCGGCACCGCCCCGGCCATCGCCAATCCGATAGGTTCCGGCGCTGTGCCAGGCCATCCGGATGAAGAACGGCCCGTAGTGGCCGTAGTCGGCCGGCCACCAGTCCTGCGAGGTCGTCATCAACTCCCGGAGATCGTTCCTGACCGCCTCCAGATCGAGCGTCTTGAACGCCTCGTCATACTCGAAGCGTTCTCCCAGCGGATTTCCGGCGGGAGCGTTTTGATGAAGGATGTCGAGGTTCAGCTGATCGGGCCACCAGTCGCCGTTGTTCATGCCTCCCGCCACCGTGGTGCGGGTCGCCGGCGCGGGGTTTCCCATCACCGGACAGGTGGCTACGCCCGGCTCCGCCGCGTGGCAGGCAGTCGTGAGCAGTGCGCCGAGCGCAACGCAACAGACGAGGATTCGCTGGATCATGGATGTCCCTCTGGTTGACGACGTCGAGCAGGACGGGTGGGCGATTCACCCAGGAATGGACTCGTATCGCATTCTACGACAGTGCGGGCCCGACGCTCCCCGCCTGCGGGACACTCGCCGTGACCAACTGGTTTCGACGGCGAAATCGCGCCGTTTCCCGGGCCTGAACTGCCCTTGAGCGATCGCCGACGTTCCGGGACGATCCGCCTCCCCTGCGGGAATCTCGGATGCGTCGCCCGTTCGCCATCGTGATGCTGGTCGCAACCCTGTCGGCGGGGACGTGGGCCACCGCGCAGGAGCAGTTGCCTCCGCCGCAGGCCGCGCCGATCATCCTGCCCGCTCCGCTCGGCCCGCAGTCGAACGCGGTCCAGCCGAATCCGTTCGCACTGCTGCCCGAGGGCGCGGTCATCGGCCCCGGCGGGCCGGTGATCCCCGGCCCGCCTCCGACGCCCCGCAACGCGGTCGTCATCCCGCCGCTCGACGCCGAACTCGTGTGGACGAAGCTCGTGGACGTGACCGACGACTTCTTCAAGGTGAACTCGGAGCAGCGGGTGGTGTTTGCCAACGGCGTGCCAACCGAGGGCCGCATCGACACCTTCCCCCAGACCGGCGCGACCGTCCTCGAGCCGTGGCGGGGCGATTCGGTGGGCTGGGACGAGCGGTGGGAGGCCACGCTGCAGTCGATCCGCCGAATCGCGACCATGCGACTCACTCCCGACTCCGCCGGTTGGCGAGTGGAGGTCGTGGTCAACAAGGAACTCGAATACCTGCCCCGGCCAATGCGGGCGACCACCGGCGGTGCCTCGTTTCGCAACGACGACTCGCTCTACCGCTATGGCACCCCGCTCCCCACGCTCGGGCAGCAGGTGGGCGACCAGCCGCGGCCGGTCGCGAGCCCCACTCCCAACCTCGGCTGGATCCCGCTCGGCCGCGACCCCAAACTCGAGCAAAAGATGCTCGCGCTGGTGCTGGCCAAACTGGGCGTACCGCCGCAGCAGCAGGCCGAACCCTACTACCAGCCGCCCGATGCAGCCGGCGCCGCAGTGCCACAGCCGGGACTTCCACCAGCGGCACCGCCCGTCCCGCAGGGCCCCGTCTACGGAGCCCCGATTCCACCCGAGCAACTCCCGCCGGGCGCCCAGATCGCCCCGGGGCCGCCGGTGCCAATCGAGACGCTGCCGATCCGGTAGCACAGGCCCCAGTAGCACAGTTCCCAGTAGCGCAGGTTGGTAACCTGTGCCCTCCCGCAGGTTACCAACCTGCGGCTACGTTTCCTGCTCCCCGTAGCACAGGTTGTCAACCTGTGCATGATTCTGAGCAGGTTGAAAACCTGCTCTACGTTTCCCTCACCGCAGGTTGCCAACCTGCGGCTCCGCGTTCCGCAAGCCGGTCACTCGTCGGTCACGCATCCCCTCGAGGCCGGGGCCACGCAGCGGATGTACTTCGCGAGGATCCCACGGGTGGCCTTCAGCGGCGGCGCCTTCCACTCCGCCTTGCGACGGGCAAACTCTTCGTCCGAAACCTCCGCATCGATCGCGGCGGTGTCGGCGTCGATCACCACCACGTCGCCGTCCTTCACCAGGGCGAGCGGGCCGCCATCCTGCGCCTCCGGCACCACGTGCCCCACGATGAAGCCGTGTGAGCCGCCTGAAAAGCGGCCGTCGGTGATCAGGGCCACGTCGTTGCCGAGGCCGGCGCCCACGAGTGCCGAGGTGGGCGTGAGCATCTCGGGCATCCCGGGGCCACCCTTCGGGCCCTCGTAGCGGATGATCACCACATCACCCCGCTTGATGACCCCCTGCTCGAGCGCCGCCAGCATCGCCTCCTCGCTGTCGAACACGCGGGCCGGCCCGCGAAACCGCGAGCCCTCCTTGCCGGTGATCTTTGCGACGGCCGAATCGGGGGCGAGGTTGCCGTGAAGAATCGTGATGTGGCCGGTCTTCTTCAGCGGTTCTTCGACGGGGCGGATGATCTTCTGGCCCGCGGCGAGGCCCTTGCTCGTGGCGAGGTTCTCGGCGAGTGTCTTGCCGGTGACGGTCATGCAGTCACCGTCCATCAGCCCCTTGTCGAGCAGGTATTTCATCAGGCCGCTGGTGCCGCCGATCGAGTGCAGGTCTTCCTGCACGAACTTCCCGCTCGGCTTGAGGTCGGCGAGGTAGGGAATGCGGCGGGCGACCTTCTGGAAGTCTGCCGGCCCGAGATCGACGTCGACGGCGCGGGCCATCGCGATCAGGTGGAGCACCGCGTTGGTAGACCCGCCGAGCGCCATCACCGTGACGATCGCATTTTCAAACGCGCGGCGCGTCATGATGTCGCGGGGCTTGAGATCGAGTTCGAGCAGGTGGCGAATCGCCGGCCCGGCCCGCAGACACTCCTCGGCCTTGCCGGGGTGCTCGGCCGGGATCGAGGCGCTGTCGGGCAGCGACATGCCCAATGCCTCGATCGCCGTCGCCATGGTGTTGGCCGTGTACATCCCGCCGCAGGCGCCGGCTCCGGGGCAGGAGTGGCGGACAATATCGCCCCGCCGCGTGTCGTCGATCCGGCCCGCCACATATTCGCCGTAGCACTGAAACGCCGAGACGATGTCGAGCACCGTGCCATCGGCGAGGTGGCCCGGCTTGATCGTGCCGCCGTACACCATCAGCGCCGGCCGGTTGAGCCGGCCCATCGCGATCAGGCAGCCGGGCATGTTCTTGTCGCAGCCGGGGATGGCCACGAGGCCGTCGTACCACTGCGCCTCCATCACCGTCTCAATCGAGTCGGCGATGATGTCGCGGGACGGCAGTGAGAAGCTCATCCCGTCGGTGCCCATCGAGATGCCGTCACTCACACCGATGGTGTTGAACCGCATCCCGACCATGCCGGCGGCCAAGACGCCCTCGCGGACCTTGGCCGCGAGACGGTCCAGATGCATGTTGCAGGTGTTGCCCTCGTACCACATGCTCGCGATGCCGACCTGGGCCTTGTCGAGGTCGGCAGGCTGAAGCCCGGTGCCCAGCAGCATCGCCTGCGATGCCCCCTGCGAGCGTGGCTGCGTGATCCGGGAACTGGTGCGGTTGAGCACGGACATGATCGAGGGTTCCTGACGGTGGTGCCGGCCCCGCTGGCGCTGCCGCGACAGCCGCGACCAGTGACGGAGCGAGGCAGGATAGTATGCTGCGCAGCGGTTTGAAAGCCGCTGCGGCGGCCTTCGGCCGCCCCGCCTGTCGTCCCGGACGCACCGATGCCCCCCGCCTTCATCTACCTCGACCTCGGCAACGTCGTTTTCTTCTTCGACCGCGACCGGTCGTTTGCGGAGATGGCCGCCGTCAGCGGCACCGATGCGGCGACGGTTCGCGACGTGGTAATGGAAGGGGGGCTGCAGAAGGCGATCGAACGCGGCGACATCGACTGGCCCGAGTTCCACGCCGAGTTCTCCCGCCGCAGCGGCACGCAGCCCGATCCTGCCGCGCTGGCCCGCGCGGCCAGCGACATGTTTCGACTCAACACGGCGATGCTGCCGATCATCGCGGGCTGCCGCCGGGCGGGCGTGCCAATGGGCATCCTCTCCAACACCTGCGACCCCCACTGGAAGTTCCTCCTCTCGAGCGGCTACGCGATCCTGCCGGGCGGGTTTCGCGAGATCGTGCTCAGTCACGAGGAGCACTCCGCGAAGCCCGAACGGGCGATCTACGACGTGGCGACCGCCCGGGCGGGCGTGCCGCCGGAGCGGATCTTCTTCTGCGACGATCTCGCGCCGCACATCGACACGGCCCGCGCCGTCGGCTGGGACGCGGAGCTCTTCGTCTCGGCGCACCAACTCGCCGACCAACTTGCCCGCCGCGGCCTGCGACTAGGCGTCTGACGCCGGGCCCGCAGCGAGCCGGGCGATGGTGGCCTCGTCGAACCGGCCCTCGATCGCCACCGCGCCGTCGATCTCGAGCACGGGCACGCGGAGGTCGAATCGCGCCCGCGTCTGAGCGTCGCGATCGACGTCGATCACGACCACGTCGGACCGATGGCCGAGGACCATGTCCTCGGCCGCCTCGCAGAGGTGGCAGCCGCGGCGAGAATAGAGCACCCAGGTCACGATTTGGAGTAGGATTCGAGGAGGATGTGGGGCCGCGCGGTCGCGGCCCCCGCTCACTATCACTCCCGAGTGTTGCCGCCGATGTCCGCGCCGGTCCAGTCCGTCGATGAGTTTCTGCAGGTTGTCCGTCGCAGCGGGCTCGTGCAGGAAGACCGGCTGCTGGGCACCGTCGAGCCTTGGATTGGCCATGCCGGCCTGCCACCGGAGCCGATGCTCAAGGCCCTCACCGACTCGGAGTTGCTGACCCGTTGGCAGATCGAGCAGCTGCTCAAGGGCCGCTACAAGGGGTTCACGCTCGGCAAGTATCGGCTCCTGAAGCTCCTGGGCGCGGGGGGCATGAGCAGCGTCTACCTCGCCGAGCACGCCACCCTCAAGAGCAAGGCCGCGGTCAAGGTCCTACCGGTCAAGCGGGTCGACCAGACCTCGTATCTCGCCCGCTTCGAGCGGGAGGCCCGGCAGTCGGCCCGCCTCAATCATCCCAACATCGTTCGCACGTTCGACCTCGACACGGCTGGTTCGATCCACTTCATCGCCATGGAGTACATCGACGGCATCGATCTCCACGCGAAGGTGAAGCGGGACGGTCCGCTGCCGGTCCGCGAGGCGGCCGAATACATCCGCCAGGCAGCCCTTGGCCTCCAGCATGCCCACGAGGAGGGCCTGATCCACCGCGACGTCAAGCCGGCGAACCTGATGCTCGACCACCGGGGCACCGTGAAGGTTCTCGACCTCGGGCTCGCTCTCGCGGGTGGCGATGAGGACGGGTCGCTGACTCGCGAGCACGACGAGAAGGTGCTCGGTACGGCCGACTATCTCGCCCCCGAACAAGCGACCGACAGCCACAAGGCCGATCGGCGCAGCGACATCTACTCCCTCGGGTGCACGCTCTACTATCTGCTCGTCGGCAGGCCGCCGTTCGCCACCGGCAAGCTCGCGGAGCGACTTCAGGCCCACCTCACCAAGCCGCCGCCCAACCTCATCGAGCAGCGGCCCGACGTGCCGATCGCGATCGCCGACCTCTACTTCCGGATGCTCCAGAAGCACCCCGATGGAAGGCCCCAGTCGGCACAGGAGGTGGCCGACGCGCTCGGCGCCTGGCTCGGCTCGGCGACGACGGCCACGCCGGCGGCCCGCTCGGACACGCCGCGACGGCCGCTCCCCCGCCGCGCGGTCGTCGGCCACGACTCGGGCAGCGGGGTCGTGGTGCGAAGCGGCCCGGGCAGCGGCTCGAGCGGCATCTTCCCCGCGGCGGCTCCGCCGTCGCCCGGCGGCTCCGGCAGCCTCGCACGCACGCCCTCACCGTCGAGCATCACGCGGGCGCAGCCGAAGCCGCTGCCACGCCCCACGGCCGAAATCCCATCCGTACGGATCGACACCAGCAGCGCGGCCAGACCGCACCAACCCACGCCGCTCGCCGCGAGTGGCCCCACGAAGCCGAGGCGGCCACGCCGCGACATCGCTGGCCTGCCGCTCGGTGCCTGGATCGCCGTGGCGCTCGGCGTGCTCCTGGCGATCGGCCTCGCGGTGGCCGTCGCGCTCAAGTACTACGGGTAGCACCTGAACCTCGCGAGGAAAGGCACACAGGTTGAACACCTGTGCTCCGAAAGGCAGCGAGGAGCTGCCCGTGCCCGGGAGCCGGCGTTGCTGACAAGCGAAGGCACGGATGCCGGAGCGCAGGCAGCATCGAGCGAGTGAAGCCCAGGATGGGCGCAGCGAGCGTCCGGCGACGGGCACGGGTAGCCCCGAGCGGTCGCGATGGAAAGACACAGGTTGAAAACCTGTGCTACGAGAGCCGGCGAGATCAACCGATCGGCCACGGCCCTGCGGCGAGTTCGTCGAGCCCGCCGCGATGGGTGAGATCGTAGTCGAGCGGCGTGAGCGTCACCTTCCCCGCGGCGAGCGCGGTCACGTCTGACTCGAGGGGCGACGGCGGTGGCGGCGGCTCGTTCGTGGCCCAGTAGTAGGCCCGGCCCCGGGGATCGACCCGTCGCTCGAAGGCCTCGCCGTAGCGGGCGATGCTCATCGGCACCACCCGCAACTCCGGGGTGCCGGCAAGGGCCCGCGTGGGGATGTTGATGTTGAACAAGCTTCCGGCCGAAGGCCGTCGGTCGAGCAGGCCGCGGATGACGTCGACCGCGATCTCCGCGGCCCGGGCGAAGTTGGCGTGGTCGTCCCATTCGAGCGAGACGGCAATGCTCGTGATCCCGAAGAACGCCCCCTCGATCGCCGCGGCAACGGTGCCCGAATAGAGCACGTTGATGCCAGCATTGAGGCCGCTGTTGATTCCGCTGACGACGAGGTCGGGGCGGCGGGGACAGAACGCGGAGATCCCGAGCTTCACGGCATCCGCCGGGCTGCCGTCGACGGCCCAGCCGCGGCGGCGGTCTCCGTCGAACACCTCCTTGGCAGTCAGCGGTGTGAGGAACGTGATGGCGTGGCCCACGCCGCTCTGCTCGGTTGAGGGAGCCACCACGCTCACCTCCCCGAGGCCGCGGAGGCCGCGTTCCATGGCCGCGATGCCGGGCGCGAAGATGCCGTCGTCGTTGGTCAGCAGGATGTGCATGGGCGGCACTATAGCAGGGTGCTCGGGGCGCCAAACACGCCGCGGCCGGGCCCGGCGGCCGTGCGTCGCGGCGGCGGGGCAACCGCCCTATACTCAGCCGCTTTTCCAGACCCTTCCCGCCATGACACCCACCGCGTCCTCTCCCGCCCGCCCCGAGCAGCCCGCCACCGGCCAGCAGGCCGAGCGCGTGCTCGTGCTCGACTTCGGCTCGCAGTATGCCCAACTGATCGCCCGCCGCGTCCGCGAGCAGCACGTCTACTGCGAGATCGTCCGCCACGACATCACCGCGGCGCGGATCCGCGAGTTGGCCCCGCGGGGCATCATCCTCTCCGGCGGCCCGGCGAGTGTGTACGACGAAGGCGCGCCGCGGTGCGATCCGGCGATCTTCCGCCTCGGCATCCCGGTGCTCGGCATCTGCTACGGCATGCAGCTCGCCTGCGACGCACTCGGCGGCCGCGTCGGCCGGGCCGCGGCCCGCGAATACGGGCGGTCGGAATGCGAGGTCGTGGAGGCCGACTCGCTGTTTGCGGGGGTGCCAGGGCGGACCGAGGTCTGGATGAGCCACGGTGATCAGGTCGACGGCATCGCCGCGGAGTTCGTGCCGCTGGCCCGCACGGCCACCTGCCCGTTCGCCGCAGTCCGCCACAAGTCGCTCCCCGTCTTCGGGCTGCAGTTCCATCCCGAGGTGACCCACACGCCGGCGGGCGGCACGATCCTCGCCAACTTCCTCAGCAAGACCTGCGGCTGCCACGGCACCTGGCGGCTCGACGATTTCGCGGAGTCGATGATCGCCGCTGTTCGCCGCCGCGTGGGTGGCGACCGTGTGATCTGCGGCCTGTCGGGAGGCGTCGACTCGGCGGTTGTCGCCGCCCTGCTCAGCCGTGCGATCGGCGACCAGCTCTCCTGCATCCTCGTCGACAACGGCCTCTTGCGCAAGGGCGAAGCCGCGACGGTGATCGACGAGTTCACCGGCCACTTCAAGACCGACCTCCACGTGGTGGCGGCCGAGGAGCTGTTTCTGGGCGTGCTCGCGGGCGTGACCGATCCGCAGGAGAAGCGGCGGCGGATCGGCAAGGCGTTCGTCGATTGCTTCGCGGCGGAGGCGGCCAAGGTGAAAGACGCCCGGTTCCTGGCCCAGGGCACGCTCTACCCCGACGTGATCGAGAGCGGCGCGGCGGCCGACGGCCCCGCCGCCACCATCAAGCTCCACCACAACGTCGGCGGCCTGCCCGACGACCTGCAGTTCGAACTCATCGAGCCGCTTCGCGACCTGTTCAAGGACGAGGTGCGGCAACTCGGGCTGCAGCTCGGCCTGCCGGAGCGGATCGTCTGGCGACATCCATTCCCGGGCCCCGGCCTTGCCGTTCGCTGCCTCGGCGAGGTCACAAAGCCCCGGCTCGACACGCTCCGCGACGCCGATGCCATCGTGCTGGAGGAGCTCGACCGGGCCGGGCTCATGCGGCAGGTGTCGCAGGCCTTCGCCGTGCTGCTGCCCGTCCAGAGTGTCGGTGTGATGGGCGACGCCCGCACCTACGACGACACCCTCGCCGTCCGCGCAGTCGAAACGGAGGATTTCATGACGGCCGACTGGAGCCACCTTCCCTATGAGGTGCTCGCCCGGATCTCGACTCGCGTGATCAACGAGGTTCGGGGCGTGAACCGCGTGGTCTACGACATTTCCTCGAAGCCACCAGCCACGATCGAATGGGAATAAGGCCCAGGCGGCCGGCAGACGGTATCCTGAAGGGATCGAGGAGATGAGGGCGGTACAACGGTCCGAAC
>Ga0304730_1003200_pt1 | contig 11181 bp, 15 predicted proteins | sample M_130628_MF_Meta_FD_190474 | JGI IMG/M metagenome (GOLD analysis project Ga0304730, IMG submission 190474) | Freshwater microbial communities from Lake Montjoie, Canada to study carbon cycling - M_130628_MF_MetaG (v2) (version 2) | ecosystem: Environmental > Aquatic > Freshwater > Lake | place...
CAGGAATTCAGCATTAGCTGAAAGTCACGATTAGGCTTGCAAAAAAAGGAAATGGGTGCTTTAGTTTTAGCTTCTAGATAAAAAAACTATACTAAGGAGCACCCATAAACATGCTATCAGAAGTTCTAAACGAATCAAATCTTTCTACATATTCACAACTTTTAATACAAACGGTACGAAAAAAAACAGGTTCAGAATTAGCTATTACAAACTTGCTATCTCCTGATAAAGTTTCTCGAATGCTTAATTCAAATGTTATTCGTGCGAAAGAAAAGATAAAATTACACATTCAAGAAATTTTCAAAGATAAGAAAGTAACTATTATTTGGGATGATACTATCGCTTCAAAAACATATGCTAAAAGACATGGCGATATTAATAGAGTATGGAATACTGCTTCTAGCAGGGTTGTTTCAGGGTTTCAAATAGTTACATGCATTATCTCAGATGGAGTAAGAAACATTCCGATTGATTGCGAATTTTTCTTTTCTAGAAAAAGATTTGGTAAAAATCAAAGAACAAAAAGCGAGATAGCGTATGATATTTTTATGTATTGGAAAGACGTTATAAATATAGAAAGAGTTTTGGCTGATGCGCATTACTCAACAAAATGGTTGTTAGAAAAGTTATCCGCACAAGGGGTTCCTTTTTGTATGAAGATACCTGCAAATAGAATTGTAAAAACAGAGCAAAATGTTGGTCAGTTAAAGAAAACGTTGCGTATAGTTAAAAATAACAGAACAAATTCAATGCCAGGTTTTCATGTCGGATTACCCTGTTTTTTTTATGTTGTAAAATACAGTGACACGCGTCTTTATTACATAAGTAACGATCTGATCGCAAAAGACAAAGTTGCATCTGTGTATAAAGTGCGCTGGAAGATAGAAGAGTTTCATCGAACAGTTAAACAGTCGCTTGGATTCAATGATTGCCAATCTCGATCTGCTGCAAAACAGTACAGGCATATGTTTTATGTAATAGAGTCATACATATATGCTGAGCTATTGAGAATTAAGCTCAAACTTAAAAATATAGAACAGGTCATTCACCTGATAAGAAGGCAAAACCAACATTATTATTTTTCCGATAACTCTTTTAGGAGTGAGGTTTCAGCATGTGCTTAGTTCCTGTTTAAATGAGGATTTTATCTTTTTCAAAGATTCCCTTACCGCTTGTTATTGCAAGCTGGGAATGACACGGAATTTTTATAAAAAAAGCAGTCTTTGTCAGGATATACTGAGCAACTGCCGCGAAGTCGGCAGGTGTGGGAGAAAGCAGCACATTTCTTGTGGCGTCGAAGAACAGGCCCGCTTTTGTGTAATATCCGTTAGCTTTAAAACCGCAGGTTTTTGCCTGAGATCCAAGAGGGTTGGCAAGAACCCGTCTTGGCACTGCCCGCGTAGGGCAACAGAAAATTAAGATAGTGTAAGAATAAAGATTCTTGCGCCAATAGTCTTTTAGCTGGATTAAAAAATCCAGAAGGTCGAGTACCTTGGTTCAGGAACCACTCTTACATATTCCACTTCTCTTACATGATGATGAGTAACATGGGTTTGTTGAGGAGCAGCAGCTTTTGGGGGGACCAAGAAAAGTCTTGTTAGATCACGATCAATTTGTTTCCAGTAACTATCTTTACTGTCTGGGCTTGAAGGTAAAGCTGATTTTTTTATTGTTTCTAAAGAGTAAGGATGTCTTTTACCTGCAACAGTAATGCTTGGCTTAAAAACTAACGATTGATTTTCCCCTTGTTCTCTTTGTGCAAAATCAATTGCAAGATCAATTGCGTTATCATAATCAGCAGCTGTAAAAGTTCCTTCACTTACTGTTTTAAACCGGTGCTTAATTTTTACGGTAACTGAATATGCTTCAATTTGATCTTGAGTTTCTACATATTGTGGGGCTAATTTTTCTGAAATCCAGAAGGCAAAAACGACGGTAAAAAGAGAAATAAGCCACGCTTCAGGAGAGATTTCAGGCTCAACGTAGTGTCTTGTTTCAGTAGTGACGTAATAAGAACGGGCCGTATTGGTTATGGGGGTAAAAAATGCAAAAAGCCCGAGTATTACAAGGTATGATTTTACCGATTTCATAAGGGTATCCTTACATTAAAACGCTGATTAGTGTCAGTAGCAAGGATAATCCGATGTTGTGGCTTTGTAAAATTTCCTTAATTACTTAAATTAAAATGCAGGGTGGTTTGAGTATCCAAAGAGCCATTGCTGCTCCAAAAAAGGCAAGTCGGCCTTGATAAGGAGTGCTGGTTACTATTTCGGTTGGAACAATAAGGCGATCAGTAAGTTTCGATTCGATTTTTTGCCAAGATAAATCCTGAGCAGCAGTATTTTTTGATACTTTTGCTTTTGTTACCCTACGTAGAGAATATATTTTTTCAAAATCTACAAGTTTTATCGTTGGTTCAAAAAATACTCTAGAATCGGCAGTTTGCTCTTGTTGCGCATACTGTATCGCTTGAGCGATGACCAATTTTGGGTCAGGGCTTGTAAAGGTTTGTTCTTGTATTGTTTCACATTGATGTCTAATTTTTACCGCGAGAGCATAAGATTCTATGTCTTCTGGTTGTTCAACAAAATTTTTAGCAGACGAATGATAGCTAAAAGCAAGGAATGGAATAGAAAGAGTTGCGGCGGGAATAAAAGGAATGCCGAAAAAAACAGAGAAAGCTGTCCAGATAAATCCACTCAAGATGCCTTGTTCGATTTTTGTTGCATGAGTGATGTTTTCAGAGGTTGGTAGCTCAAAACGCTTTGTAAGCATTTGTTTTGATTTCGCCCAAAAAGCAGCTTTTTTAGTTGAATAACCAGGAAAAGTACCTCTTTTTACAGGGCGCAACGGATACATTTTTTCATTGTTGAGCAGTTTAATGCTTGGTTTAAAGGTTACTCTGAGTCCAGGAAACCTATGTGCTTTTGCCCAATCTAAAGCTTTTTTAATAACTATTTTATAATCAGTTTCGGTAAAAAACTGTTCGAGTGCTTGATCACTGTTTGGCTGATTGACCTTTATGGCGATCGAATATGATTCGATGTCTTCTTGTTTTTTTACAAAATTTTCTATTGCATTATGCCGAGTAAACAAAACGTATGGAACATAAAAAAGCATTAATGGAGCTGCGATGATAGCTGCGGCAACGTGATTATTTAAGAAATATGACTTTGTCCAGAACATAGTGTAATGGCCAGGATGAGCGGGGTGCGTTTCTGTTGGAATGCAGGCAGTTAGTAAAAGACTGATGAATGCGAAGTTTTTTAGAAATTTCATTTTATAACCTTTTTCGTGATGCAAGAGACAAAAGTACGAGGCCAAGAAGAAAAATAATAAGGCAACTTAAGAGTGTTAGGGGGATTAACCCGAGGGAGAGTAATTTTTTTGTTGGGGAAAGAGTTGATACTTGTGGAGACACATAAAAACTGTCGGTTAGTGTTTGCTCTACTTCTTTCCAATAGCTAGATCTTTCTGATGGGTTGAGAGGAACTGCTTTTTGTACCACGTTTCCTAAAGGATAGATGTCCCAACTTTTAACAAGCCTAATGCTTGGTTTAAAGATTGCTTTTAGCCCAGCAGTTTGTTCTTTTTGTGCGTAACGTACTGCTTTAGCTATAACTTTTTTGTAGTCAAAAGCGGTAAAATTTTGTTCTTTGATTGTTTTGGTACGGCGCTTAATTTTTACAGTAAGAGAATAAGATTGTATGTCTTCTTGTCGCTGTGCATAGGTTTTTGCATTCGCATGCCAGGTATTTAAAGGATAGGGAAGTGAGGCCATAGAGATAGCAATACATGTTGTAGTCATTATCAAAGCACAAAAGAGTGTTGTAGTACGTAAAAGATTTTTAAGTAGGTGTTTCATAGAAATTCCTTTCTAACTAATCTGGTAACCAAAAATGCTACCGCCAAGAGCTTTTACAATTCGGTAAAAACCGTAGATTGATCCGCCAAGAGGGATTGACCACAGGGCCATTCTTTTTTCGTAGGTAAATCTATTGTGGTTAGGAACATAAAAAATATCGGTAAGTTCCTCTTCTAAGTGCTCACGTTCTTTGTTTCTAAGGATAAGCTTTTTGAGATTATAGGATTCTTCTGAATGCAGGCAGAGAGAAGGTTGTATCACAAGGAGCAACGTTGTATCGATAGCATTCGCCCATTCACCACATTCTTTTACCAGTGGTTCAAATTTTTTTCCGGAGAATGTTTTGGTATTAATTGTCTTTGATCGTATTTGGCTGCGAGTTTGTTTTGTGATCGCCTGTGCCTTGATTGAATAAGAAGCGATTGTATAAGGATCACTAATAAAATTTTGTGCGTAATCGTGTCGGTTAAGGAATGCACGAATCATTTTGATACCGCTTACCAGGGCTATTACAAGAGTAATAACGGCTCCGACAGATCCTAAAATGTAGTTTCCTATGGCATAGCCCATGTTATAGTCAAGGCGGTTGTCTGGTAGTTCGTTAATAATCCACGGGGTGCTCGTTTGAACATGACAGTTTGTTTTTGTTGCAAGAGCGGTAAAAAGCACTAAAAAGAGTGCCGATATATTTTTCGATTTCATAAGCATAACCTCGCTTAACCATTTCAATAACACCTAGTAAAAGTATAATCGGAGAGTTTATCTTTGTAAAGGGCTTCTAGCTCGTATTTCTGAGTGTTTATGCTTGTTTTTGCTTAATTATTTTGAGATCTAAAGTTTATGCAATGTTTAATTTTTGCCGTAGTATTTCTATTATTTTTTTTAGTCTTTCTACTTCTTGCTCTAGTATTCTCTGATTGTTTCTAAATGTTTTTGCTATTCGCTCATGAGTATCTGCGCAGTTTTGAGTTTCTTTAAGCTTTTCTTGCATTTCATCAATTAGATTATTATAAAGGGCGTTTGTTTTTTTTTGATATTTGTAAAAAATAAAGACTGCTAGTGGTATCAGGACAATAGCGATGGCCAGGCGTTTTTTAAGTTTTTGGTGGGGGTGAAATTTTGATTCTGATTTTTCTAGAAGGTCAATGATCTCTCTACGTTTTTTTGCTGCCTCAATAGTATTAGTAGCAGTAAGGTTGTTCAGATCTATGGTAATGTTATCAGTGATTTGTTCATGGGGAGATAAATCTTGTTTTTTAGAAGATCCAGCTATAAGTGAGCAGCTCAAAAAAAGGGTAATAAAAAAAAATAAAACATGAAAATGACCTTTTATAAAGTTTTTTAAATGACCGCAATAGTTTAGAGTAAAAGCATAATCCAAAAGTTGGTTTTTGCAAAAAGCTTCTAGGCTGCTTTTTTGGAGGCTTATTTTTTAAATGAGCTTATCTAGGTGCTGCCGTTCGTGCTAGTCTATCGAAGAAAATGAACATGGCTAAACAATACATTGAGAACACTGATGAAAATTCTGTGTCATCAGTAGGGCTTATTCCCATTTTTGAAATTAAAAATAATTCCCTTAAATCTCGTTCAATTCCATAACGCTTATTCCAGATTAACGAGATTGATTTTAGAACGATTGATTTGCCCCGTTTTGTAGTAATGCAAGGGATAAGCTCAACGGCGGTTCGTTCATCATTTTTTTGATTCTTTTCTATCCATGTTTCTACAAATATATTTGCTTCCCGAATGAGTTCAAGTGGTTTTTTACTCTGCAAAGTTTTTGTTTCAGAAAGAATGGTATCTCGATAGTTAAGACAAGCATTCGGTTTTTTGAAACAAGATTGAGTTCTGAGCGTTATTGTTATTTCATAGGAAGCATCTTGAGGAGTTTCTTTGTAAAAGGATGCGAGTTCTTTGCCGTGTTGTGAAGAGGATATAAGTGCTTTAAGCCATTCTATGTGAGTTATTACCAGATAAGCACGTGATCCAAAGGTGACGAAAGCTTCTGCCTCTTTAGGGGAAGGCGGGGGTTGGTTTGCTGAAAATGCTACAAATAATGGAAGATATGGTACAAACATGCCTGCAAAAAAGGGAATTTCTAAGGCGGTGATGTATTTTATTATTGTAGGCATTTCAGAAGATTCAGAAGGAGAGTTTTCATTTTGAAAGGGCCGTTGATCAGCGCATAAAGATGGCTGAAAAGTGATTGTGTAGATAGTGAAAAAGAAAAAATAACGTAACATTGTTTTTAACTCCAATACATTAATGAACTATTATTTATAAAGCTGGCAGAGGATGTAGACCCACTTGTAAAAGATAGCAATCCAATGTTAGTAGCAAAATAGCAGTTACCGTAAGAGTAACTTTTCGATGGATGTTTTTGTTGTTTGTAAGTTGGTAGTACATTTTTGAAAAACGTGTTTCACGTGAAGCGAAGTACTGTGCGATAAGAGGTTTTTCTTGAGGCTGAGGAAAGAATTGATCTTTGGTAGTAAGAATGGTCTTTGAAGGGAGTTCTCCCCATTCATCACATACGTTTGCATCAAATCCAAGCTTTTCGCTTAAAAGCTCCGCCATTTCTTTGCTTCGCGCAAAGTGCAGTGGTGTGCCTTCATCGTGATGAGCATAATTTTTGAGATGTGGATTTTCTTTAAAAAGTTTTTCAACAGTCAAAAGATCATTAATTGCAATAGCATCAGAAAGTTTATCGTAAGTGGCAACGAGTAGTTTATGATCTTCTTCCTGTTTTCTTTCTTTTTCGAGTTTGAGTTTTTCAGCATCAGAAAGAATTATTTTTTTAGCTTGTGCAAGCTCTTTGACGCTTTGGTAAGCTGGTAGAGTTATACAGGGAAAAATTAATAACATGAAAATAAGCGGATGGCGGAAAATCATGAGTATAGTTTTCTTATAATGATAATTTGATTTCATAAGCATAACCTCGCTTAACCATTTCAATAACACCTAGTAAAAGTATAATCGGAGATTTTATCTTTGTAAAAGGCTTCTAGCTCGTATTGATGTGGATTTTCTTTAAAAAGTTTTTCAACAGTCAAAAGATCATTAATTGCAATAGCATCAGAAAGTTTATCGTAAGTGGCAACGAGTAGTTTATGATCTTCTTCCTGTTTTCTTTCCTTTTCGAGTTGAAGTTTTTGAACATCAGAAAGAATTACTATTTTTACAGGTTTAGCTTGTTGTTTTGTTTGAGCCCCAAAAGACAACTGGGCGCTAACAACAAATATAAAAAAAAGAATAAGGCGAAACATGATTAAGCACCTTTTAATGTTTGTATATTTTTTAGAAAAATCGTTACAAGTACTGCAAATTGAGTTACAAGAACTCCCGTCATCGCCAGTACTGATAATTTCATGTGTAAGTTTTTATTAGAGACAAGTTGGCTTTTCAGTTTTTGGTAGGTTGCTTCTTTTTTTTTAAGATAGAACGCAATAGCCTTTTGTTCCTCTGGGCAAGTAAAGCGATCAGGCTTACTTTGTTGAATTCCATAGGAAGGAGTTTCTCCCCATTCATCGCATACGTTGACTGAGAATCCGATTTTTTCTGTTAAAAAACGAGCCATCTTTAAACTTCTTACAAAATGCAGAGGGCTCCCAACAGGTTGGTAAGAAAAACTTTTAAGTCCAGGAAACTCTTTAAAGAGTGCTTGTGTTGCGGTGATATCATCAGCTTCGATTGCTTCACATAGTTTTTCATAACCAGTTGCAAGAACTTTTGTACGTACAAAAGGATGTGTTAAAACGGGTGGCTGCTCACAAGCAGAAGAATCTTTATGCTGTTCATGGATAGCAATTGATTGATCTTCCGTAGCCCGTGTAGAGCATGAAAAAAAAGTGAGAATCAGAAGAAGGCGACAATGAGATGACATGGGTTCTTTCATTAGAGTTATGGGATAATTATTTTATTTTTGTAAGAAGATGACAACAATGACGATACGCAAAAGGGATAATAAAAAATTGCGCAGAAAGTAACGAGCCAACGGTGAATAATTTTAATGCTTCAAACACATTATCAGCGTTCGTAGTTGCGGTCAGATAAAACTTTTTTTCAAGATCCTGGGTAATGCCTTTTTTGTTATCCCAAAGACAGTACAAAGGAGCGAGTATTATTTTTTTGCCTATTTTAGTAACAATCATTGGTTCAATTAAAATACGTACAAGATGCTTGTCTTGAGAGATGGATTTTTTGAGAAATTTATCAACTTGCTCAATCAGATCAGATGGAGTTTTTGCCGTAAAAAAACTTGCTGGAACTGTTTCAAAATTTCGAATAGTTACGGTAACACAGTACAGGGCTCCCGTTGGATTTTTAGAAAAATAAGAGCGAGCTGTTCTTCCATGGGTTATCCATTCATAAAACGCTTTTATAAAATTAACATGCATCATGCATTCACCGGTTACAAAAGCAGGAACTGCGATAGCTCCAGCAACGGCAAGGTAAGAAAGATACTTTTGTCCTTTTGAGAGCTTATCTTTTGCAGATTGAGTAGAAAGTTCGAAATTTTTACTTTTTGGAGCTACAGAATGGGTTGACCCTGCACAGAGGGCGAAAATAGTAAAAAATAGTAACAAGCAATACACGGGGTTGGGCTCCAAAAAAGAAATCATTGAACATTCAATGATATGATCTAGAAGTGTAATCAGAAGATTGCCTTTTGCAAGTAATTTCTGCAAAAGGTGAAAAGATTTTTTATTTTTTGATATTGCCAGTCCATCGAGCTATTGGCAGCTTTCAATAATGAGCTTAAGGTATGTTTTTGATGAGGTTTTTTGTTTTATAAATGCCTAAGCAATGTCTATTGCTTTTTTAATAACAAGGGCGGTTGTGGCAATAAGGAGACCTGACAACATTTTTTTTGTTTTGCGAGTTTTTTTAAGCTTAAAAGCTTTCATTTCTTCTAGGGTAGCATTGCGCGGTAATTTTTCTGTCATAAGCCCTTTTGCAACCCACAATGAATAAGTTAACCCGCCGACTGTTATAAGGGGTAAGTAGCTAAATTCAAGATGTATTGAATTTTTAGTCTTTGTTTCTTGCGATAAAAAAAGAAGGCATACAAGAAGCAGCAGGTTATTTTTTTTCATAGGGGCTCGCTTGTATTTTAAACAGTTGTTATTACCTCTTTAGGATGCTCTTTCTTGAGTGTTTAGCAAATGGGGATGTTCGGATAGTCTTTTTTAGGTGTGGTATTAATGCATGGCTGGGGCTAAAAGGAGCCTAAAAAAAAGAGGAGCCGAAGCTCCCCTTTAAAGTTTGTAAATTTTCAAAAATTTTATGTAGCAGATGTTTCTGGAGTTACCGGAGCGCTTGATGCAATTTTTAATTGTTGGCTTTGAAAGTCACGTTGGAAACCTGTGCCATAAGTTGCTGTTAGGCGGGCAATTGAGATCCATAAAATGCCGCTCAAAGCTGTTTCAAATGCTGCAAGAGTGTTTTTGCTTCGTTCATCTTCTCTGGCAATAAGCTTTGCGAGTTTTTCTTTTGTCATAGAATCAAGTTCATTTCTTTCAAAATCAGAAAGGATTTTTGTAGTGAGAGAGTCATCTGAGCTTTTGAAAAACTTATAACCACCTCTAATGATTTGTACTAATCCTACAATTCCTGTAATTGCGCTGCCACTGAGCACAAGTAATTCAGAAGATGAGGCAACAGGAGCTTTAACTTTTTGGTCAGAAGCTACAGCTGTACTCGCAAGAAAAAAATTTAAAAAGAGAAAAAGTGCTTTATTTTTTTGCATTGTAATCCCTTTTTATTTTTTAATATCGATTTTTGTTTCCATGCCATCATTTCCAATGAACAGGTCGGTAACTATTTTTCCTAAAACACCGATTAAAACAAGAGACATACCAGCCCATACTTTATTTTCGTCATGTGCTTTTTTAATACGAGCTTCAAGTTCTTTTTTTGGGCTTACTTCTTTGTTGGAAGGTGTTTCAGTTGAAAGAAGACCTTTAATGCCTGCAAGAGCATAGACAGCTCCGCCTGCTTGTAAAGCATAGACTGGATAGCTATAAACAGAAGGAACCATGTTAACGCGAGGTTTAGTAACCCAGACTGTTAATGCATCTTCGCTTTTTGCTGTTTGGGCACCAAGAACAAGAGCTGTTAGTAATAATAAACTATGTTTTTTCATACGAGACCTTTTTGTGTAATGTAGTGATATTTTCAGTCTAGTGTGCCTTGTTCTTGGTGTTTTGCAACTAAAAACTGTTTAATCTTTCCTGTCAGTCGCATTATCGATACTATTTTATAGCCCAAATTCTTTTAAGATTTGTTGTGCATGGCTTTTGACCTTGATGTCTTTTAGTATTTTTACAATCTTATTTTTTTCATCAATCAAAAAGGTGATACGAGAGTTCATAAAAGTTCCGGCAGTTCCATAGAGTTTGGCGACTTCATTTTTTACATCGCTCAAAAGGGTAAACGGCAGCTTATGGTTTTGCGCAAACTTTTTATGTGAGTCAACAGAATCTGAACTAATGCCAATCACCGTGACCCCTTTGTTTTTAAGGTCTTGATGACCATCGCGCAGACTACAAGCTTGTTTGGTGCAGCCAGGGGTTGAGTCCATTGGATAATAATAGAGTACTTTTTTTCCTGCAATATTATGGAAAGTTACGGTTTCTCCCTTTTCATTGGGGAGAGTAAAGTTTGGAGCGGTATCTCCTACTTTAAGTTCGGTAGGCTTTTTTGATTTTGCAATGATGGCGAGGCTAGAAAAGAGTGCGAGGCTTGCAAGAGTGATGAGGGCTAATTTCATAAAAAATCCTTTTTTGTTTTGGAATAATGAAAATTACTTTATAACATTTTTTGGAAAATTACTTTTTAACTCAAGACGTTATGCCCTCTGCGGGCAGCGCCAAACAGGTTGCTCACCCAACCTGTTTGGAAACAAGGGTGCAAACTTGCAGTTTGATCGCCAACGGATATTACACGGAAGTGAGCTTGTGCTTCGAAGAACAAGAACCATGCTACTTCCTCCCGCATTCGCCGTCGTTATACTCCGACGGTATGCTTAGTGATATCCTTATAAAGATTACTTTTTTATAAAAATTTAAGATGTAAATACCGTATCAGGCGGAGCTGAGTTGTCCTCCGTTAGGAGGCAAGGAACGATTGTAGCCGAAAAAAGCGGTCAAACCGCAGGGTTTGTGTCCTGATTCCATAAGGGGTAGACTGTTCTGGTCAAGTAAATGTGGACATTTTTTGAGAGTCCATTTGTTTTTCATAAGCAAGAGGGCTTAGATATCCTAAAGTGGAGTGTAAACGTTGGCTATTATAAAACATCTCCATATAGTCAATAA
>Ga0304730_1003202_pt1 | contig 11169 bp, 8 predicted proteins | sample M_130628_MF_Meta_FD_190474 | JGI IMG/M metagenome (GOLD analysis project Ga0304730, IMG submission 190474) | Freshwater microbial communities from Lake Montjoie, Canada to study carbon cycling - M_130628_MF_MetaG (v2) (version 2) | ecosystem: Environmental > Aquatic > Freshwater > Lake | place...
GGATTATTTATGATTTCTATTTTTTCGATGACTGAAGCAGGCAGGTTATCTAAACCCGATTGACTTCCAAAACCTGTTAAGGCAGTTTGTTTACCGTCAATCAATACGGTTACTTTATCATTGCCTCTTAATTGCACTTTACCTTCTTGGACTGTTACACCGGGCAAATTTTGCATTGTTTGCAAAACAGAACCTCCACTTTGGCTGATATTATCTTCCACTGTAAAAGTTTTCTTATCCATTTTACCGCCTACTTCATCTTGCTTTACTGAAATAACCACTTCACCTAATGTTTTTATCTCTTCTTTTAATTCTATAGTGGCTACATCCAAAAATTCTGAAAGGCTTCCAACGTAAATAGATTGCTTTTTAGTACCATAGCCGATGTAAGAAATTTCAAGGAAATAGTTGTTTGGTTTAACATTAGAAAGGGTAAAGCGACCTTCCTCGTTACTTACTGTTCCTGCTGCAAAGGCACTATCTTTTTCGGTTTTCAACACTACATTTACATAAGGCAAAGCGGATAAATCCGCTTTGTCTTTGATTGAACCTGATATAGTAACGCCTTTGTTTTGACCAAAGGAATGATGCGTTAAAAATGAAATAAATATGGCTAAAGAAATAAATTTTGCTCGCATTGTGAGTTACTGAATTTAGTTTTTAATTTCTTTGATAAATTTCCCGTTACTATCAAAAAGTATATCCATTCCTTTAATTTCTGCTTCGTAAGTTACTTTGCCTTTAGCATCAGTAATTTTTGCAGCTTCTATTACTGATTGTCCTTTGTAATTTGTTTTAACGTAATCCAATACTCCGTTTGGCAATTGGCTTATCTTAATTTCTATTTCTTTTTCAATGATGCTGCCTTGTGCATTAAATAAAACCGATTGCTCCGACTTGTCCAACTCAAATTCTGCTTCAAAATTGATTCCTTCTTTTTCCCATTTTACTACTTTTGCTTGTGTAAAATTCTTTTGAAAAGCTGTTTTTACTGGAGTAGGAACAGCTTTTTCCTGTAATTTTTGTGCGAAGGTGAGTGATGTAATCATCGCTGCAACCGTCATTAATGCTAACTTTTTCATTGTCTTATTTATTTAGTGAATTAAAATTTACAGTACAAATTTCCTTTCCGATTTAGAAGAAATTTAGAATTTCTAGAAAGCCAGCGAAAAAGAATGTAAATTATTTGTGAATGAGTAGGAAATCTTCCACTTGTTAAGTTCTGCAATTTTCTTGATGATAGCCAAACCCAAACCATTACCCTGTTCGGATGGATTAGATTTAGAAAAGCGGTTGAACAGTTTATCGGCACCTAAAAGTTGCAATTGACCTGTGTTTGAAAATGTAAGAGAATGATTTGACAGAGTAACTAAAACCTTACCACCACTTACATTGTGCCTGATAGCATTTAAAAACAGGTTGCTGATGAGAATTTCTGCCAAAACTGGATTTGATTTTACTGTAACAGCTTCTTTCATATCTGTTTTTATAATTAGGTACTTTGCTTTTGCCTGTTCCGTAAAAAAGTCAAAGTGTTTTTCAATTGCCTTGTTCAAATTAATTGTTTGCTTCTCGTTATAAATGTCGTTTTCCATCTTAGATAGCAACAATAGGTTTTTGTTCAAACGATTGAGACGTGAAACACTATCGTTCAAGGAACTCAGCATTTTATATTGTTCCTGTGTGAAATCAGCGTTTTGGATAAGTGTATCAATTTTTGCCTGAAAGACTGCCAAAGGCGTTTGCAGTTCGTGAGCTGCATTTTCAACAAATTCTCTTTGACTATGGTAGATTAAAGTATTCTTCTTAATCAATTTTTCAATACTTTTATTTAATCGATTAAATTCTTCAATATTTGTTTCTATAAAATTTGGCTGATTTGATTTATCAATTTCAAATTTCTCAATTTGATTCAACGTTTCGTAAAATGGTTTCCAAAGATTGACGGATAATCTTTTTGTGATTACAAATAAGCCGACAAGAAATAGAGAAATGATAAACAAAAAAAGTATTGCTATGCTCTTCATCAAATCCTCTTTTTCCACTAAGTTAACTCGTGCTGAATACGTGTATGGATTTCCCTCTATAAGAATAGAAGAATTAAGCTCACGGTATGGTTCTATTTCAGCGTCTAAAGTATCATAGTATGACTTGTAAAATATAGTGTCATTACCAGAATTATTAAATGGTTCAATCTTAATGTTTCTATTGTATTTATTCCAATTTTGAATTTCTGAGGTTGTTAAAGTCGGCAATGAATATTTCAAAAATTCATTCTTGTGAAGTATCAGTGTTTCGTCTGTTTCTTCAATGTATAACCTGTTTGTAATATAATAAAACAAAGGTGCTGACACGACTAATAGCATTACTGAAAATAGTAAATAAACTGTTGAAGTTTTATTTAATAGTTTTTTAGTCATTTTGCCATTTGTAACCTAATCCATAAACTGTTTTTATGTAATCGCTGCAACCTGCATCTTTCAATTTGTTTTTTAGGTTTTTTATATGAGCATAAACAAAATAGTGATTATCCAGCATATCAGCCATATCGCCTGAAAGATGCTCGGCAATGGCACTTTTTGGAAGAACTCTATTTTCATTTCCGATTAAAAACAACAGCAAATCAATTTCCTTTTTTGTGATGTCAATTTTTCTACCCTTTACTTTTATAGTTTTTGAAAGAGTATCAATTTCAATTTCTTTGTATGAAACAACGTTGTTTCCCTTAAAATTTTTTCGTCTTATGAGAGCTTGTATTCTAACCAAAAGTTCTGATAAATGAAAAGGCTTAGTCAGGTAATCGTCTGCACCCATTTGTAAGCCTTCAAGCCTAGTTTCGAGTGTTTCTTTTGCCGAAATAATTATTACACCTTCGGTTTTGCTCTGTCTTTTTAGTTCTTTTAAAATTTCAAAACCGTTGCCATCAGGCAACATCAAATCAAGTAAAATGCAGTCGTAATCGTAAGTTGATATTTTGTCTATGGCTGATCTTGTATTTATTACCACCTCACAAACAAAACTGTTTCCTTTCAAATAGGTTTGGATGCTATTTGCAAGTTCTTGTTCGTCTTCTATTAGTAATAATTTCATTAAAACAAAGGTAACTATTCAATTTAGAAGAAATTTAGAATTTCGTAATAATGATGATGTCGCTAGAAGCGAATATTTATTCTTGATATACATTAAATTTAAATTAATAAAAAAACAAATCAGAATTTAATTTTCATTAATTATTAGGTCTGTATTTACCCTCATTTATTAACAAATACCATTATAGAGATTTAAATCTGAGTTAATACCTAATAATTTTCAGAAATTATAAAACATGTTCTTAAACGGACGGATAAATTAGTAGTAAATAGTCCACTTAGTTTTTTGGTATGGTCCACCAATAGTCCACCAGTTTCTAGACAGTATATTGCTAAAAAAGCCACTAACTCATTAAAAGTTAAGGGCTCTTGCATACCTAGGCGCTCTATAAATAATTTGAAATATTTGAATGCATTTAGTTGAAACATTGTTGAATATTTTTATTTTTAATTTTTAAGTAGGTTAAGCCAAAAAAAGTAAATGGTCAAATAGTTTAAAAGACCTAACGGCGCGAACATAGTTTGAGTTGTAAATATTGAACATGTTCTGAATGCCTTTGTTGAAATTCTGGAGCCACGCGATGTTGTAGTCGTACTCCGAAGAACTCCAAAAGCTGGAATTCGCTAAACCACCAACCACCGTTTTATGTGTAAAGCAAATTGAGTTCATTTTTTGTAGGTAATCTCCAATCAGTATATAAATTACCTGCCGTTGAATGATAACTTGAATTACTAATAATATCTTGTGTATTATACCAAGTACATTTGGTAGATTGATCTTCCGTTTCCGCAATTAACTCATGTAAGCCGTCAGTTGTAGCATAAAAAACTTTACCTCCACCACAAGATTCACCAATAGTATAAGTGGCGCCTTCGCCTGATTTAGATTTTGAAACTGCTGCTTACCCCATACTCGTATAACAGACAAATAACATTGGAATAATTAATAACTTTTTCATATTTTTTTAATTTTAATTTAATAACTAAGAAAGTTTTTTTAACTCTTTTAATAGGTTAGAAATATTTTTTTCAGCATACTTATTTATAGATAACTATTTTTCTAATCCTTGTTTGGTAACAATTGGTACAAAACCTACTTCCAATCCTTTTGGAGGAGTGACGATTAATGATTCATCTAAATAGGCTAATTTCCCAGTAATTGGAGGTGGAAGATATTCGCGATCTTTTGTCCAATTTCGATGTAGAAGTTCAACGCGTCTTTGCATTTCTTCTCTTTCATTATTGCTAAGATTGGCATTAAGCAATGCAGGTTGGTCAGCAAATCGATACCAATAATAAGTCAGGGTACTACCATCCCCTATTTTTACTTTAAAAGGTCCTGCTGCAGGTCCTGGAGTTTTCCAACTACTTTTTTCTTCATTAGGAGTGAGATAAGTGAGTGATTCTCTCTCATATTCATCATTGGCCCTATTAAAGCTTTTTTCATGAAGACCAGTTTCAGCTGGTACATCTCCAGATGCCACTGCAATCCAAGTTCCAATATCATTTGTACCCGATTTAACTAATTTATAATATTGGGGAAGCGTTATAACGTCGCCGTTGATTGTTTTTCTTCTTTTTACAAAGTCTCCTTCCCAATGGATCTTTAAAGTTACTGAATCGGTTACATCCGTATTCATAAAAGAAGAAATATCCATCAAAGCTCTTTTTTTCTCGGGGATGTGATCGCCTTGAAACTCCCAGGTTGGTTCAATCCCTCTAGCAAATTTTTGCATATAGGCACTACTTTTATCAATACCAATGCGACCATCAGTAGGATTACCACCTTTAAACCAAGCTGAAACTTTATCCCAAAGCGCCCTTTTGTTATAAACCATTAGACGTTGAAGCAACTCTGAATTACCATCAGCTCCCACAGGATATTGAGTTATAGCCATACGAGAATATCTTTGACCCTTTGAATCAGTTGCTTCAAATGAATGGATATGCTGCGTTTCCATTTGAAATTCTTTATTAGCGTTTGATGGACGGGTATCTAAAAATAAGCCTTTCAAAAGTGGATTTTTAATAGATGCTTCACTCCAGAAATACGGCGTAAAAAATGCAACCGGACCTTTGAAATTTACTGTATTAAGGAACAGCGTCCAACACTGATTTCCAGTGGAAATGTTTTTACCTTCTGTATTTGATATTGATTCAGTGAGCGGCAATGGCAGATAACCATTACCAAACCATTCACCGCAAGTACCCTGCTTAAGGTTAAGTCCATCGGGAGGAAACAAAAGCCAAGGACTTAGCTGAGCAACTCCATATTTACCTTTATTTTCATTCCAGTCTCTTCCTTTACCTGCGCCAGGCCCATTGGCCCATCCATCAAAATTCAACTGAACTCCGCCCATAATAAATTTAGGCGTTTCGGTAGGATATTCTGTTCCGGTCCACCAGCCAAGACCTCCTTCAATATCAGTATAAAAATCTTCTTCTTTTACCGGCAAAGGCTCTTTATTTGCAGGAAACATCCAAGTACCGAATAAACCGGATTGAAAACTCCTTCCAGGGTACTCTTTTACTAATGGCCAAGCAGCTGCATACATCGAATAGCCTGCATTGTATGATTTATTAACTTCTTCAACATTTGCAATTAAGTAACCATGAACATTTCCATTTTTTATTAAATTACCGGTGCTTTTTTGGCCTACAGTTTTATTATACGGTTCAACCAATTTACTATAATCATAATTATCTTTAACGTTGACAATTTTAATTTTTTTTCCGTCAGTAATTAAATTCATTTGATACAAATCTATTTGAACGGTAGAATTACCTTTTACAGCTTTCAGATATATAGACCATTCATCCCTCTCTATTTCAATATATTCAGTTACTCCCTCCGAATTATTTAATTCTAACCATTTATTTTTCCCAGATTTATCCAATCCTACAAAAACCCATTCAATTGGTTTTGTTGGACCAACTATCTGAAAATATGTACAATTTTCTGGCTTTGATTTAGTTTGTGCAGTACAATAGTTTTGAGCAATCATGTTTATCATAATAAACATAATCGCTAACATTAGGAATTTTTTCATTTCCCTTAATTTGATTTCAGTCTCTTTATGTTTTTTTTTAAAAATAATTCTTACCTTGAACAGGTGGCTCATTAGTGTTTATTTTTATAGCAAAAATAAACAAATTTTTGATAAAATGATATTAATAAACCATTAATTTACAATGTAATTTAACTCTACATTGTGTATTTTTGTTTATTATATAGATAATCTGCTTTTCAGAGATTTCTGGGATAATGGGAAATTTTTATTCAGTAACTCTTTGTTTTTTAGATTCTAAAAAATGGAGCGTTATCTTCCTGCTCGTTTTTACTGGTGGCCTGTTGTTTTCTCAGGGGATACCCGAAACTACTTTGCCTTATGGTGAAATAGGTTTGAATAGGATTAAACCAGTTCGTTTTTCAACATTAGATAATCAAAAACTGCTGAAGGAAGAATTAGAAAAACGTAAAAATGGGTTTAATCCTTCCTTCGCGGTTACTCGAAATACAAGTTTAAGACCATCTTCAGAAGGAGAATGGATAACTTCTCCCGATGGCAAAAATGAAATCTGGCGATTACGGATACAGTCTCCTGGTGCCTTATCATTGAATTTAGGTATTTCAGATTTCTATCTCCCACCTCAGGCTAAATTATGGATTTATAACCTGTCCATGTCCCAGATAGAGGGTCCTTTTGACTATAATGATAATGAAATACATGGTCAAATGTGGACACCGGCTATTTTAGGAGAAGAAATAATCATCGAAGTTTTAATTCCTACGATTGAAAAAAAATGGTTAAAGTTAAATGTTGAAAAAGTAAATCATGATTTTCAAGGTATTTTTTCTATTTTATCAAGTAGCTGTCATTTGGATGTAGCATGCGGTGCTAAAGAAGGTTGGAAGTTAGTGGATAATTACCGGGAAATTATGAGGTCGGTTGGCATGTTCACTATAAATGGACGAAATTTTTGTTCAGGTGCCTTAATTAATAATGGACGAAACGATTGTAAACCGTATTTTTTAAGCGCTTTTCATTGTGACGTTAATGCTTCAAATGCACCTTCTGTTGTGGTCTATTGGAATTATGAAAATTCGGCTTGCCGCCCTTTATTATCTCAAATAAACGGAGGATCAGGGGATGGTACCAAAAATGTTTTCAATTCTGGTGCTTATTTTAGAGCGGGGTATGCTCCAAGCGATTTTATTCTTTTGGAGTTAGATGATCCCGTTAAGGAAGCTGCAAAGCCATATTATGCAGGTTGGGATGCTTCATCAATTCTGCCTGAAGATACCCTCGTTTGTATACATCATCCTAATACGCAGGAAAAAAGAATCTCTATTTCTTTTAAGAAAACTTATAAAGGACAGTGGGGACAATTAGCAAATGAGGTGGCTTTGGGGAATCATTTGATCATTCCAAAATGGGATGTCGGGACTACAGAGGACGGTTCCTCAGGGGGACCACTGATCAATAAAAATCAACAAATAGTAGGTCAACTTCACGGTGGTTCAGCAAGTTGCTCAAATAACGCTTTCGATGCTTTCGGATGGTTTTATAGTTCCTGGATAGGCGGTGGAAGTCCAATGAACAGGTTAAGTGAATGGCTCGATCCGGAAAATAAAGGCATTAAAAATATGTCGGGTCGAAATGGCATCCTTTGTAAAATGGGTTTAGTAACAAGTGCCAATAGAATTAATATTTGCACACCTGATAACATGAAGGTTCAGGTATTTGCTGGTTCCGCTTTTTCAAAACCTATTTCCCTGGATGTAATAGGTTCTTCAGCCTCATTTTCATATTTCTTTAATCCGGTTATTATTCCACCCGGAGGCACTTCCACCTTATCAATCGCCTCAAAACAGGGCAATGTACCTGCAGAAAATAAAATCTTGGTTAGGGGTATTTCTGGCACCGATACCGTTTATACTGAGTTGATCTTATCTTTAAATAAAATACCTGAAAAGGTGGTTTTTAAGGGCGATCTTTCGGGTCTATCCATTGAACCTAAATTAACCTGGTTTAAATTGGCTGAAGCATTCAACTATCAGGTTGAAATAGCTAAAGATTCCTTTTTTAGTCAAGTAATTTCAAATTTAACCCTGATGGATACTGTGTTGACGGTAAAGGGACTTGAATATGACAAAAATTATTTTTACCGGATAATGGCAAAAAATGATTGCGGACAATCTCCAGGTTATACTTTAGGAAGGTTCTCTACGCCATTAGATTTAAGATTACAAATTGTCGATTTGAATAACGTGCTTTGTGTCCCTTCGGATTTAAAGGCAGGGTTAAAAATAGGTGCAGGTTTTTCAGGCCCTTTAAACATAGTTTATAGTGTTTTTCCCGCTGTACCTTCGTGGAAATTTTCTGCTATGGATGTAGACAAAAATTTATTTAATTTGAATGCAACAGCCATATTAGATAGTATAAAACCAGGCGTTTATGCAGTAAAAATTGTAGTTTCAGATGATAAAAATAGTTCGGAAACAAATTTTAATTTTCAGTTGAAAGGACTGCCTCCTAAACCAAGCTTAAATTTACCAGAGGATAATGAAGTTTTGCTTACACCACGTCCCCAAATATCTTGGTTGACAGCAAACTTAACAGATAATTATGCCATTCGAGTGGCTAAAGATTCCCAATTTCAAGAGGTGATATATTCAGGTGAAAGGAGTTTGAACTTCTTTAAATTTTCGCAAGATCTTGAAAGTGGATTATATTACTGGCAAATAAAGTCAAAAAATGACTGTGGTGAAAAAACGAGTGAAATAAGAAAATTCAAATTAAACCTAAATGATTTAGGATCTCTTTTTAGATGGCAAATTGCAGTTGAACCTAATCCTGTAAGCGATTGGGTGAATATTCATCTATCTGAAAAATTATCCGATATCACCATTAGTTTGTATAGTATAGAGGGTAGATTGTTGTTTTCCCAACTTTATCCCGAGGAACGAAATCATTTTTCTATCGATGTACATCGTTTTCCTCCTGGCCTATTTATTGTTCGCGTTTTATATAAGCAGGGAAGTTTTTCAAGGCGAATTGTAAAGCACGGCTTCTAAAAATGAGCAATCTGAGATGGATTTTCACCCTGGTTTCTTTCCTGACTTTCCCCATTTTGAATGGTCAATCGGATAGTCTGTTTAGTTTTAGTAATCCTGCTATGGGTACTTTATATCAATTATATTTTTATACAAATAATGAGGTCAAGGCGGAGATAATTTCGAAAAAAGCATTTGAGCGTATTCGTCAACTGGATGATATTCTAAGTGATTATAAGGAAAATGCAGAGGTATATCAATTAAATATTCGGCAACCTCTTGAATGGAAAGAAATTTCAAATGATCTGGGTTTTGTTTTAAAAGAAAGCATTAAATGGAGTAAAATAACAGGGCATTATTTTGATCCTGCAATTGGTAGCCTCACTCATCTATGGCGACGGGCAAGACGACGCAATGAATTTCCCGCCGATTCATTACAAAGGATGGCTAACGAATATTCTGGTATTCAATATATTGCATTGAGAAAAATAAATAACCGCTACCAGTTTAAATTCCTAAAAAAAGGAATAAAACTTGATTTTGGAGGTATTGGAAAAGGATACGCTGTAGACGAGGCGCTAAAAATATTAAAGAAGCATGGTATTCCAAAAGCGATGGTTTCTGCGGGAAGTTCATTTGCCATTGGAGAAGCCCCGCCTTTAAAGAAGGGATGGTACATTGAGCCTGACAGTTCATTATTTCCCTCATTGGGTATAAGATATGTTAAAAATACGACACAATCTATCTCGGGAGATCAGCAGCAGTTTTTAGAATGGGAAGGAAGAAGGTATTCTCACTTAATAAATCCAATAACAGGTAAACCATTAACAGATGGCTCAACTTGTTTAGTTGAAGGCCCAAATGGAATGGGAACTGATGCCTTAGGAACGGCATTTAGTATCATGGATAATGATAACATATATAAGATTCTTCGGTATAGAAAAAAAATCAAAGTAATATGTAAACGAGGCGAAACGCTTATTAAAGTTAATTTGAATAATGAATGAATAATTATTTCTGGCTACCCATAAGGTTGTACAAAAAACCGTAGAGGCGATGCATGCATCGTCATGTATTGTAAGCTTCATTCAAGTTACAAATGCGACTTTAACGTTGAACAAGTCCTGATTTATATTTTTATATTTTATATTTTTCTGTTATCTGGGTAACGTCCCAAGACTCCTTGAAGTATTTCCTTATCAAGTTAGTTAAGTGTGTAACGATTACCATTTCCCATGCGTGTTTAGATTGGGCGAAATAATGCTTGATGCTGAGTTGCGCTGACACCAAAGTATGTAGAACAATTTCTTTCCAATTATTAGCGGTTATGGCAGGGATGTATAGCATCCAATCCTGAAGTTCTACTATATTCATGCCCTCCAGACCAATCTTGATTCCATTGGCAAGTGTTAATTAAATACCGGAAACTCCCGTTGGCATAACTATTTGATGGAAAAGAGGAAACCTTATTACTCCATAATTCTTCCTTTGGTATCGACCACCGCGCGAAGTAAAAAAGAGGAGGAGATTTAATTACTGACCTACAATAATCCCGAACTATTAAAGAAGATTCTTCACAAGCCTAGACAAATTTCCGCTTCTGACTTTCTGTATAAACTTGTCTTATCTCTTTGGCCCAAAGATAAAAAGACCATTTCTAACAAAAAATATCTAATTAGACAGACGGATACAAATGTAAAGAGTTCAGCTAATGGATCATTTCAAATTTCTTATTGAAAAATAAATCGGAAATATTGGTTTTTTGTCTTCCCAGATGATATGTAAATAGTCTACCTTGCTTGAAATAAAATAGTTCCCTATGATTATTGCCAATCCAATATATGATGTGGTTTTCAAATATCTGCTTGAAGACGCTGACATTGCACGCGATCTACTATCTACTATTTTGGGTGAAGAGGTGATAAATCTGGAATTTAAACCCCAGGAAACCTCCACTGAAAGTACAGAGAATATCAAGATTTTAAGATTGGATTTCAAGGCCATTATTAAGAAGAAGGATGG
>Ga0304730_1003203_pt1 | contig 11169 bp, 11 predicted proteins | sample M_130628_MF_Meta_FD_190474 | JGI IMG/M metagenome (GOLD analysis project Ga0304730, IMG submission 190474) | Freshwater microbial communities from Lake Montjoie, Canada to study carbon cycling - M_130628_MF_MetaG (v2) (version 2) | ecosystem: Environmental > Aquatic > Freshwater > Lake | place...
CAAGGTCGCCAAAGTGACCTGGGCTCAGGTGCGCGAGATCGCCGAGACCAAGAAGGAAGATCTCAACGCCAACGACATCGACCAGGCCGCCAAGATCATCGCCGGCACCGCCCGTTCGATGGGCATTACGGTCGAATAGTTCTGTCCCACAACTGAATAGAACCGTGGGAGGGCCCGCTTCGGCCTGATCGACCACAACTCCAACACAACAGATTGGAATCACCATGAGCAGGAACAGCAAGGCATACCGCGAGGCCGCCGAGAAGGTCGATCGCGACAAGCTTTACACCCCACTCGAGGCGGCGAAGCTCGCCAAGGAGACATCCTCGAAGAAGCAGGACGCCACCGTTGAGGTTGCGATCCGCCTGGGTGTTGATCCCCGTAAGGCCGATCAGATGGTGCGTGGCACCGTGAGCCTGCCGCACGGCACCGGTAAGACCGCCCGCGTCGCGGTGTTCGCGGTGGGCGAGAAGGCCGAGCAGGCCATCGCCGCCGGCGCCGATATCGTCGGAAGTGACGATCTGATCGAGAAGATCCAGGGCGGCTTCCTGGACTTCGACGCCGCAATCGCCACTCCTGATCAGATGGCCAAGGTGGGCCGGATCGCCCGCGTGCTGGGCCCGCGCGGCCTGATGCCCAACCCCAAAACCGGCACCGTCACCCCGGATGTGGCCAAGGCCGTGACCGACATCAAGGGCGGCAAGATCAACTTCCGCATCGACAAGCAGTCCAACCTGCACTTCATCATCGGCAAGGCCTCGTTCGATGAGAAGAAACTTGCGGAGAACTACGGCGCCGCCCTCGATGAGGTGCTGCGCGCCAAGCCGTCGTCGTCGAAGGGCCGCTACCTGAAGAAGGTCACCGTCTCCACGACCACCGGGCCGGGTATCCCGGTCGACCCGTCGGTGACGCGAAACTTCACCGAAGAGGGTTAGCGAATCCGCTCAGTATGAACCGGAGTGGTTGAACACCACGCGCGCGGTCTTCAGAGCGATCACGATGTCAGCCGTGATCGACCAGTTCTCGACGTAGAACAAGTCCAGGCGCACCGAGTCTTCCCAGGAAAGATCCGAGCGGCCACTGACCTGCCACAGACCGGTGATCCCGGGGCGCACTAGCAGTCGGCGCATGGTCTGGTCGTCGTAGGTGTCGACTTCGGATCGCACTTGCGGGCGTGGGCCGACGACGCTCATATCGCGTTTGAACACATTGATGAACTGCGGCAGTTCATCAAGGCTGTATTTGCGAAGGAACCCCCCGATCTTTGTCACGCGGGGATCGTTGATAAATTTGAACGGGTCCCGTGGCGAAGCGGCCAAATTCAATTTGGCCAGATTCTCTGCCATGGTGTCCGCGCCCACGACCATGGTGCGGAACTTGATCATCTTGAACGGTTCGCCGTCGAGGCCGATGCGTTCATGGTGGTAGAACACCGGCCCCCTGCTGGTCAGTTTGACGGCGAGGGCGATCAGCAGCAGCAGGGGCAGGCCTAATAGCAAGACCAGGCCGGAGAAGGCGATGTCGAACGCCCGCTTCTGGAACTGCTTGGCACCGTTGTACTGCGGCTTCTCAACGTGGATCAGCGGCAGGCCGGCCACCGGTCGCATGTGCAAGCGTGGCCCGGCGATGTCGACCACACCGGGTGCGACAAGCAGGTCGACGTCGAGGTTGTCGAGTTCCCAGGACAGGTCGCGAAGACCTTTGCCATGGAAGTGTTCGGCGGCCGCGACCGCGACTGCGTGGCTGCCACTGGCTACGACCGCCCGGGCGACCGATGTCTCGTCGCCGAGGATGGGGACGGTGACCGACCCTATGCCCGGGGTGCCCACGTCGGGTCGGTTGTAGTGCCCGGGAATGCAGGCACCGACCACCTCGTAGCCCGCCCGTGGCTCTCGTGACAATCCGAGGGTGAGGTCGCGTACCGCCTGCGGGCTGCCGACGACGAGCAGGCGGGTGACGCACCGGCCGTGGCGCTTGCGCATCCGGACCACAACCCGGCGGGCGACCCATCGCGACACCAGCAGCCCCAGCGCACCCAACGGGAGGGCGACCATCAGGTACCCGCGAGCGAGTTCGAGTTTGAAGAGCATCGAGATGATTGCGACGGTGCCGAACAAAGATATCGTCGCCCACCACACCCGCCGGAATTCCTCGACGCCGGATCCGATGATCCGGGTGGACCGGGCGCCGTTGACAGTCAGTGCCACCAGCCACCCGATCACGATGGTGGCGGACACTTCGGTGTAGGTGACGTTGCGCATAAACGCGACGGTCGCGTTGCCCGACCCGGACCCGAACCGGACCCACTGGGCGATCCCGACAGCCGCGACGATGGCGATCAGGTCGGTGAGCGCCAGCCATCGGGCGTATCTTCCCTGCCACCCGGGGTTGGAGGCGTGGGCCGCCCGCATCGATGCCGGGTTTGCTGTGGTGATCGCGGTCTCAGATGCCGACGCGGACGCGACCTGCTTCAAATTAGCTGTTTTACTCGGGATTCCCACGATTCGTTCCCTAAGTTTTTCAGGATTCTCAGGATTCTCAGGATCGTCTAAGATTAAACTAAGGGTCCGCTGTTTGCCAACCGAACGGAAAAATTAGGGACTTTTGGCCTTGCGGCCGGGCTTTAAGTTAACCGAGCGACACCGGATCGACGGGCACGGGTGTCTCGGGCTGCCATTCGGCGGGCCACTGGATCCTGCTCCGGTTTGGCGCTCACACCAGCCACTCCGGTCGCGGCGATTTGACCAGGATCGGGGCCGTCGGTGGCCTCAGACACGAACTTCTTCTCTCGGGAACATCCGAGAGGGACTCCCATACTTGGGTCATTTTCTGCCCGATCTCTGCAGCGAAGTCAGGCGCTAACATACTCTGGAGTCAATCACTGAGCATACGGAGTGGAAACAAAAGTGGCGATCGAAGACGAGCCCGTCATGGTTTCCGAGGGCGACCCAACCGGTCCGAGCGACACCGCGCTTACAGCGGTTGCTGTAAATGAGGCGCGGTTCCGGCGCAGTTGGCTGCTGATTGGTATCGGGTTTCTCGCCGCCGCAGTGATTGCCGCTCTGGTATTTGCCGGGCGTGCTGCAAACACGGATGAACCTTCGGGGACTTCTGAAGCTTCGGTCAAAACAATTCCGGACTACATAAAAGACAATGGAATCTCCGCGGTGCGGGTCCGTCGGGGCGACCCTGGAGCACCTGTAATCGGATTGGGTCTGCCGCGGGGCTGGTCTGATCTGGGAGAGGAGACGCCGGAATGGGCCTACGCAGGTGCTGTCTACGACAAGGCTGTTGACCCGAACGAGCCCCCTACCATTGACGTACTCCTCTCCAAACTCACAGGTAACGTCGATCCGGCTAAGATTCTCGAATATGCGCCGGGGGAACTGAAGAATCTGGCTGACTACAAAACGGTGGCCGAAGAAAAGTCCAAACTCGGCCAGTACGACGCCGTCCAAGTCGCTGGCATCTACACGAGGGACGGCAAAAAGTATTCCATCGCGCAGAAGACCGTCGTCATTAACTTCGGTGATGACGCTGTCTACGTTCTGCAGATCAATGCCGACGCGCCGGCCAGCGATGCACCCGTGCTGATGCAGGCGACCGAGGCGATCGACAAGCAGGCGGCTATCAAACGTCCTTAGTTGAACGTTTGCATAGGGCCAGTATCGGCCGTAACAACGCATCAATCTGTGATCCGACAGTTGCGAAAACTGCTGGACTTTGGCCGATCGGATCGGGGATATCGGTCATTTTGCCAGCAGTCATGAGCGGCCGGTGTTCTGCGAGGTCGCCGAGAGTAAGTACGCTTGGGTCTGCAGCGAGATAGGCGGCTTCGCTGAGAGTGAAAGTTCGATGGATTTGCCGCGGCGCAGCCTCCAGAACGACGTCGCGATGTTCCCTCGTCATAGTGATGACAAGGTCGGCACTTGACGCGATTTTGTGAGTTAACAACCGCGCGGCGAAATCGGAAGCATTAGCGCCTAGCTCTTCGAGAACGCGCGCTGCATCCTGGTGGATCGCGTGGCCGACCACCGCTCTTGTTCCGGCGCTTGTCGCTATAAATCCCGGAATCTGGCCGCCGCAATATGCGACGGCGAGTCGCTCCGCGATGGGGGAGCGACAGATGTTTCCCGTACAGACGAACAAGATGTGCATGGATAGCTCCCTCATCCCACCTTATGGGCGACGCCTATGCGTGTGTTTCTTATGCACGTAACTCGGTCTCATGCCCGCGGGAATCTTCACCCCGGTAGCCTCAACTTTAGGCCGATTGCGGCGGCAGTGTCGCGGTCTTGCGGCGAAGCGAAAGGGTGGTGCCAGCGGTGAGAGTTCTTCTCATCTCCTTCTCAACGCTGCCGTCGTTGCAGAAGTACCTCTATACCGCCTTTGATGAACTGAACAACTGTGGCATCGATGTTTGGAGCGTCGGCTCTGCGACCCTGCGGGTTCCACGCCGTCTGTCCGATCACAATGTTGTAGTCGACACCCCGGCGAATCCGAAACCCTCCATCGGATCGTTGTGGTCCTCCAAGAGGTCGCTTGGTGCTGTGGCCAGCATGGTTGAGAAGTTGCGGCCCGATGTTGTCCACTTTGTGAATAAGCACACATGGAACTATCTGCTGTTGCAAAGACTGCAACTCCGGGCTCGGCGGCACCGGCCTGTTAGTAAGTGGGTACACACGTTTCATGACCCGATCGGTCACGAAGGGGACTCGGTTCGGCGTGGTGTGATCATTTATCACAGGCTCGTGCAGCGCCGTCTAGATGCTGTGATCGTTCACTCCAAAGTCGCGCAGACTCAGACGCTGCAGGTTTTGCGACCAGAGTGCCGCGTTGTGCGGGTACCACTCGGTGAGAAGCGGTGGAAAGATTATGAAGGCATCGACGATTCGGTTGCGAAAACTGTCCTAGTGTTCGGACGTCTCAACCGCTATAAGGGTTGCGAGCTGTATCCAGAGATATTCCGTGAGGTGTATCGACTGGATCCGGAGGTACAGATTAGGGTCGCCGGGCAGCCGTCGAAGGATTTGCCAGCCGGACTCCTTGACAGAATTACCGCGTGTCCCAATACCACTCTTGACAGCCGCTTTATCGAGGAAAGCGAAATCGACGGATGCTTCCGCGGTGCTTCACTCGTACTCACGCCGTATACATCTGTGACTCAATCAGGAGTTATCCTTGATGCCTTTAGGAATTCGCGCTCGGTATTAGCGTTCAAGATCGACGGGATGATCGATCTCCTCCCCGCCGGGGCTCATATAGTTGACGCCTTCGACACGAGGGCATATGCGCGTTTGCTGGTCGAATTAGTCAATGACCCCACCGCTTGTGCGCAGGCTGGGCGGGACGCGTGGGAGTTTGGAAAAAAACAATTTGCGCCAGCCGCGATGGCGGCTGGGTTTGCACGAACATACGAATCCATCACGCGCGATGCGCATCAGAACAACACGGATACACCCGGTGAGCCCTGATTTTTGACACCTAACAACCTGAGACGTCCAAATTGGATGCTCCCGCAACGTCACATATGGTGGAAAGGGTTGACGCCGATTGAGTTCGAAGCAAGCAAGTTCTGCAGAGGCAGATAGGCTTGGGTGGTCAGACAGCCGTGTCCTTGTGTCGTCAGAATTGGTTTTGAGAGGACTAAACGTGAGAACCGTTCATGAGATCCTGAGCGAAACAATAGCGGTGAAAACCCGCGTTCTTAATGACCCGGTACTACTTGAGACAGTCCGTGCGGTCGGCAACCGGATAGTGGAAGGCTACCGTGCCGGCGCTCGGGTTCTCATGTGTGGCAACGGTGGCAGTGCGGCGGACGCACAGCACTTTGCGGCCGAACTGACCGGTCACTTTATCTTCGATCGACCGCCACTGGGTGCCGAAGCGCTCCACGGCAATTCGTCGCATGTCACTGCGGTCGCGAACGACTATGACTACGAAACCGTATTTGCGAGGGCGCTCGAAGCCTCAGCGCGCCCGGGTGACACGCTCGTCGCAATCAGCACTTCTGGAAACTCCCCAAATGTTCTTCGCGCAGCGGCAACGGCTAAGGAATTGGGCGTCACGGTCGTCGCGATGACAGGGGAGTCGGGGGGAAAGCTCGCCAAGTATGCTGATTACCTGATCAATGTTCCGTCAAGCGATACCGGACGCATCCAGGAGTCCCACATAGTTTTTATCCACGCGATCTCTGAGCATGTCGAGCACGAGCTCTTCGCGAACCCGTAGGGTACGGCGACACTGTGAACGCTGAATGCGACGTACAACGAATCGTCGCTGCCCGGGCGGGCTCTGACTGGTGTCTTTTTCTCGACAGGGACGGAGTGATCAACCGACAAATTGTTGATGACTACGTGCGGACCTGGCAACAATTCGAGTGGCTGCCCGATGTTCCTGATGCGTTGAAGAAATTGCGGCAATGGGCTCCTCGCTTGGTCGTCGTCACAAACCAGCAAGGTATCGGTAAGCAACTAATGAGCGAAGGCGATGTGGCCTCGATACATAGGCACATCCAGAAGAATCTGGCGCCAGTTGGCGTGACGATCGACGCATTTCAGGTATGCCCGCATCTCGCGTCGGCGAAATGCGACTGCCGCAAACCAATGCCAGGTCTCGTCCTCGATTGGCTTACTCGGCATCCTGAGGTGGACCCTTCATTGAGTCTTGTGGTTGGAGACAGTCCCAGTGATATCGAGTTGGCGCACAACGTCGCGGTCGTTACGGGAGAGTGTGCGAGCATTCAGATCGGTAGCCGGGGATCGTCGCAGTATAGGGCTGATGCATCATTTGACTCGCTTTGGGATTTCGCGGCCATGGTCCAATGCGCAATGGAGGGGAAGGATTCATGACGTTCATACGAGGACGGGCACCGCTGCGACTCGGGCTTGGAGGCGGTGGTACAGATGTCGAGCCGTACACGACCGAATTTGGTGGACGCATTCTCAATTCGACCATCGACAGATATGCGTACGCTTTCGCTGAACGCGGTGCCGGCAGTACGATAGCTTTCCAATCGCCGGATCGTGACCGAGCAGGCCAAGCCGACATCGCTAATCTCGAGTCCCTCGAAGAGGAATTTCCACTCCATGTCGCGGTTTACCGGCGCGTGATTGCGGAATTCAATGGCGGAAACCCATTCCCGCTGAAGCTTGCAACTCAGGTCGACGCGCCTCCCGGGTCCGGCCTCGGTTCGTCGTCGGCCCTGGTGGTCGCGATGCTGCTCACAACGTGTGAGCTGTTTGGTGTATCGCCTGGTCCATATGAACTGGCGCGGATGGCGTGGGAAGTCGAGCGCGTTGATCTTGGCATGGCCGGTGGTTGGCAGGACCATTACGCGGCGGCCTTCGGAGGGTTCAATTTCATGGAATCACGTTCCGGCGGCGAGATCGTTGTAAATCCGCTTCGGATTCGGCGAGAGGTGGTCGCTGAACTGGAGGCATCTCTGCTCCTCTACTTCGGTGGGGTGTCCAGATTTTCCTCGGAAGTGATCGCGGATCAGCAGCGCAACGTCGTCGCACGAGATGAAATTGCATTAGCCGCGACCCATGCGATTAGGGCCGAAGCTCTCGAGATGAAAGATCTTCTGGTAATGGGGGATATTCCTGGATTCGCCGATTCCCTGCTGCGCGGATGGGAGTCCAAAAAGCGGCTAGCCGCCGGTATCTCCAATCCCACCATTGATCGCGCCTACGAGGTCGCAGCGTCTCACGGCATGGTCGCCGCTAAGGTATCGGGCGCGGGCGGGGGGGGTTTTATCATGATGATTGTCGACCCTCGACGCAGGATCGAGGTCGCCCGTAACCTCGAAAGGGAGTGTGGAGGGTCGGTGTCCCCGTGTCTATTCTCAAAGGCCGGAGCTGCGACGTGGCGGATACCTAAAAGGAACGACGCACGAGCCGTATCGTTGACGTGACCAGACAGGCAGGCCTGAACTAACTTGCAGCTGGTCATACTCGCAGGCGGGTTGGGAACACGCTTACGGGGCTCGATTCCCAATGGACTGCCGAAGCCTATGGCATCAATCGGGGAACGACCATTTCTTGAACACCTGCTTGACCGAGCAATATCCCAGGGTGTCACGGAAGTTCACCTCCTTGTTGGCTACTCAGCCCAAGCAATTGTTGACCATTTTGGAAATAGCTATTGCGGTGTCCCCCTGAGCTATAGCTATGAAGACGTTCCGCTCGGAACCGGTGGCGCTCTGAAGGCAGCGAGTTCGCATCTTGCAGATACCTTCATATTGGCAAACGGAGACACTTTTTCCGAAGTCGAATACTCCGATCTTCTCGGTCTCTTAGATCGCAACACCCTTAGTTTGAGCCTTGTGAAGGTCGCCGACGGGGCTCGGTACGGGAGTGCCATCACCGACGGTCGCCACGTGGTCGGCTTTCGTGAGAAAGGGCTCAGTGGACCGTGCTTGGTCAATGCCGGCGTCTATGGGTGCCGCCGGGGGTTGATCAGCGAATTCCCTACGCAGTCATCCTTCTCTTTCGAGGTGGACTTCCTAGAGCCTTGGCTCGCACTACTGCGGCCCCAGTTCCATCTGGCTCGATCCGGAATGATCGATATCGGAACACCGGAGTCGTTTGCGTTGGCAAACTTGATATTCGGGAAGGGGAGATCCTAGCTAGCCTTGGCTGGACCCTTTGTGGCAGTATTCGCTAGCCAACGACCTCAAAGAGCCAGTGAATCCCGCCACTTGCGAACGCGATCGGCCGGAATTCATACCGTGAACTTTCGAGTAGTTCTTTGTAAGCCCGCATCTCATGGTCGCGGTCAGGAAACTCATCGAAGTAGAGCAAGGTGCCCGGCTTTAGGTATGGCTCAGCCCATTTCAGCACCGTGGCTGCACTGGAGTACAAATCAGAGTCGATGTTGATGATGAGTTGATCATGGTCGGGCATTGAAAAGTTCCGAAGCGTATCTTCAAACCAGCCTACCTGAAAAGAGACTCGATCATCCGCGATGCTCGGCGGTCCGTCGGTTGCGAAAGTGCCGACCTCGAGACCCGGCCGCCAATCGCTGGGCAACCCTTGGAAGCTGTCGAAGCCAATCAGTTTTGCGGCCGGTTGTCCAAGGTTCCGGGACCACCAGCGCATTGAGCGACCTTGCCAAACTCCGAACTCCAGATATAACGGGCGTTCGCCTTTAATGTTTGACAGTGCTATAGAGAACAGTGCCTCATCGTTGCCGACGACCCGCGGTGGTCCGCCCGGCATCTCGTGGGACAGCCAGTAGCCGAGTTCAAGGTAACTGTGAATAGAATTTACGTTCGCCATTTGTTTGAGGGTCATTCGCCGGCCAAAATTCAGCAAAACCAGCCGAGTACGATCTTTCAAACGTAACTTGCGCAATGAAGTTAACCTTTCAAATCCCCTCGACAATTCAGTCGAATATCTGCACTAGCAATATCGCCTAGTCGGCGGCAACACGCGACCCTGCCACTGACTATAAGCCATCGCTGCGGTTAATTGAAATCCCGGCATCTCAGTCTGCCCATTTCGGGCATGGGTAGGGTGAGGTGACGCCTAGACGCCTCGGTGTCGGACCCGTCACTGACCGTTAGGATGCGAATTGCCAGGTGCAAACCTATATTTCGGTCCGCAATCGTCCCTCGCATGGCATCCTTAATCTCGTTGAGTTTGGGATGCGGAGTGAGAGTTGTTAAGGACACTGTTCGGGTGAGTATGAGATGACTGCCTCCTTCCTTCTTGTGGTTGCCGCAACAGTCGGCCTAGCGGTTGTGACGCGAGTGATCGGACCGGTAGTCACCGCCATTGGAGCAGTGATATTCACTACGTGCTTCCTTCCGATCGTCGCCTTGGGTACGGCAGACGAAGATTTTTCCGTCGGAATTTCGAACCAATTTATAGAATGGCGGACTTATACGCTCCTCATTATCGCCATGGGCATCGTAGTGGTCTTGAGATCGGGGTTTGGGTGTTTCAGTCCGATGCACCTCTTGTTCGTCGGTTGGACTGTATACGGGTTGGTTTATGTCTGGAATGACACCCCTCTGGTTTACGCTGGTTCTCTGCAATTGATGATTGGTGTTTTGGCATGGGGGGTCGGCGTCGCCGTGGCCAGGATGCGCCACACTGCTGCGGTGGAAAGCGCTATATTATTTGTGCTGGCCGGAGTCGTGGTATTCGAGACAATGCTCTGCATTTTGCAATATGCCGGTTTGCCAATTAATCTGGGACCGGAGGCTGGAATTCTTGGTACGCGGGTAAGGGGAACTACGAATCATCCGAATTCCCTCGGAAAGTTACTGTTTATTCTTTTGATTTTATTATTGCCATTAACCGCGTCTCGCTCAGCGAAAGTTGGCAGATGGGCCGTAATTAGCGCCGGCCTGCTGTTTGTGCCCTTCGGCTTGGCGCAAGGCCGATCCAACTTGGCGGCTTTAATCAGCGCATTGCTGATTTGGGCCGTACTAACGCCCAATACCCGCTTTTCAAAGTCGCGGCGGCTTGCATTAATTCCAGTGGCGGCTATCGGCGTTGCGGCGACCGCGGGGACAGTGGCCGCAAGGTTTGAGGAAGACCCAACGGGAGGCGCCCGCGGACGCCTTTATGAGATTGCGGCAGATGCAATTCCTAACCACCTGTGGTTTGGTGTCGGCCCGAACTCTTACGTTGTTGAAATCGCGCAGTTCTATGGATCCTTCATCCCGGTCCACAACACGTTTGTCCTACTCGTCGCAGAAACCGGCGTGATTGGTGCTGTCCTCTACTTCGGTCCACTCTTTGTGGCCGTGGCACGGGCGATACCGACCGTTCGTCGAAACCGATATTCGCGGGCCTTGGTTTCCACGTTCCCTGGTTGGCTTATCATTGGGATGACCGGTTGGGGCTTACTTGGATCATCAGTACTCCCATTCTTTATGTTCGCAGTAGCCTACACGGCGGAGCGTTCACGGCTAGTTGCGAGAGAACAAGGCGGCAGTGAGGGCCCAGAGAATGGCGAGCGCGAGCGGAATCCAGATCGAGAAGCGGATCCGGATGTGATCTCGAGAAACGCGACTGATGATTGTCATGACTGCAGGCAAGGTAATACAGGCCGCAGCAAAATTGGCTACTATCCCGTCCAGTGAAAACTGAGCACCAAATATCGTTGGTGCGACCAAGGTGGTTGCGCCAACTGTGCTCGCAATCGTTAGGGGCG
>Ga0304730_1003206_pt1 | contig 11158 bp, 8 predicted proteins | sample M_130628_MF_Meta_FD_190474 | JGI IMG/M metagenome (GOLD analysis project Ga0304730, IMG submission 190474) | Freshwater microbial communities from Lake Montjoie, Canada to study carbon cycling - M_130628_MF_MetaG (v2) (version 2) | ecosystem: Environmental > Aquatic > Freshwater > Lake | place...
TTTTATTTTCAGATAATGCTGAAATAAACAGAATACAATTTACCTTTGTCACCTAAAAAATTAAGGAATAAATTATGAACAACAATTTTGTAGATAGAATAAAAGCCGAAGTTTCTGAAATTGAAGAAGCTGGATTGTTTAAACAAGAACGGATTATTTCCTCTGTTCAAGCAGCACACATCGTTGCAAACGGAAAAAATGTATTGAACTTTTGTGCGAATAATTATTTAGGACTATCCTCTCACCCGAAAACCATTGAAGCAGCACATAAAGCGATTGATGACCGTGGATATGGTTTAAGCAGTGTGCGCTTTATTTGTGGAACGCAAGATATTCATAAAGAATTAGAACAAAAAATATCAGCGTTTTTAGGTACTGAAGACACCATTTTATATTGTGCTGCTTTTGACGCCAATGGTGGTGTTTTTGAACCTTTGTTGAATGAGCAAGATGCCATTATTTCAGATGAATTAAACCATGCATCTATAATAGATGGAGTGCGTTTGTGTAAGGCTGAGCGCCATCGTTACAAACACAATGACATGCAAGAATTAGAAGAAAAATTGATTGCTACCCAACATTGTAGAAGCAGAATGATTGCTACCGACAGCGTATTTAGCATGGATGGTACCATTGCGCAATTGGATAAAATTGTAGCATTGGCTGAAAAATACAATGCCATTGTAATGATAGACGAATGCCACTCCAGCGGATTTATGGGTAAATCGGGGAGAGGAGTGCATGAGCATTGTGGCGTAATGGGTAAAATTGATATTATCACCGGAACCTTAGGAAAAGCTTTGGGTGGTGCCAATGGTGGTTTCACATCGGGAAGTAAAGCCGTGATCGATATGTTGCGTCAAAAAAGCCGTCCGTATTTATTTTCAAATACCCTAGCGCCTAGCATCGTGGGTGCCTCTATTGCTATTTTAGATATGTTGAGCGAAACAACCGCTTTAAGAGATAAATTGGAGCAAAATACACTTTACTTCAGAGAGCAAATTACCCAAGCAGGTTTCGATATTAAACCTGGCATACATCCTATTGTGCCTATCATGTTATATGATGCTCCATTGGCTCAAAAAATGGCCGCTCGTATGTTAGAAGAAGGCGTTTATGTAGTGGGTTTCTTTTACCCAGTAGTAGCCAAAGGCAATGCACGAATTCGTGTACAAATTAGCGCAGGACATGAGCGGGAAGATTTAGACAAAGCCATTGCTGCCTTTACCAAAGTAGGTAAAGAGTTGGGTGTGATCAAATAATTTTTCAGTTGAATTAATATAAAAAATCCGAAGCAAAATGCTTCGGATTTTTTGTTTTATTAATACTATTGGTTGGTTGTAATCAATTTAAATAGTAGCCATATTTTTACGAAGGTTTTGCTTTTGTAGTGCTAGGTTATTCTACTTTATTTAACAGTTAATTCTGCTACAGCAGAAGTTTTTGTACATGGACCTGAAGTAACTATACAACGGAATTGTTGATCTTCATTACTCATAGTAACATTGGAAACTGTTAATGTGTTATTTGTAGTGCCACTGTATTGTCCTGTATTATTTAAATTCTGAAATCCTAAACCCAGGTTAGTTTGCCATTGATACGTAGCATTTGAATCTGAAGATACAACCACAAATTGCACATTGTTGTTGATGTTGATGGTTTGACTGGCAGGTTCTGTGTTAATAGAAAGCCGACAATCATTAACAGTTAATTCTGCTACAGCAGAAGTTTTTGTACATTCACCAGAAGTAATAATACAACGAAATTTTTGATTATGATTGCTCATAGTAACATTAGAAACCGTTAATGTATTATTCGTGGTTCCACTATATTGCTCTGCGCTGTTTATATTCTTAAACACCCCACCAAAACCAAGATTAGCTTGCCATTGATATGTAGCATTTGAATCTGAAGATTCAACCACAAATTGCGCATTGTTGTTGGTGTTGATGGTTTGACTAGAAGGTTCTGTTTTAATAGAAAGCTGGCAACCTTTGTATAAATCTGTAATTTCTTGTTGAGTTAAAACACGGTCCCAAATCCCAAAATCATCTAAATTACCTATGAAAGAAAAATCGTTACCAAACGAATCAAATCCTCTACCAATATTAAAAGGACTAGTATGGGTTTGACTTATGGTAATTGACTTAGATTTTTTTAGAACTGAATCAATATACAATGAAATTTCTGATCCATTATAGGTATAAACAACATGATGCCAATTAGTGTCATATTCATACGGTTCTATAGTCAATTCATTTTGTCCATATGTTTGCAAAAACATTTTAAATTCATTCATAATTAGCCAAATACCTACTCCATTAAATTGTATTTGGTTTGATGTTGTAAAAAGAGCTCCAAAGTTTTGATATCCTGTAGAATATTTCGAACGTTTATACCATAAAGAAATACTCCAGCTACCGCTAAATTGTGGATAGTTTAGCAAGGTAATGCTATTGCGGTTAAAATTAAATGCATTTTTTGCATTGCCATTTCTATCACTCGTCAGGGTAGCACCATTCACGGTTCCATTGTTACCATTCCCACTTTCATCATTGGCATTGCCATTAAAAGGCCACCAGCCAACAAGATCATTAGTGGGTACATAATTTGGCACTTGTGCCATGGCTAGTGTTGCAAGTTTAGTATTTAGATTTAATTGTTTTCTAAGTTCAATTGTGTCTTTAAATAATTTGTTCAGGGCATCTATAATAATCTTATCATCAATATTTAATTTATCATATTTCATAGTAGAATTAGCCCAAATTAAACTCATAGCTAATGAATCATTTTTGAATCTAGACGAATTAAAATTTTTTAAAGCGCCTAATCTATTTACATTTTCCATTTTTTTTAAAAAATTCATCAAGAGATCTCTTTCAGACGGTAAAAAATCACCAATATTCTTGTTGTATGATTTAAAAACTTTATAAGCACTATCTTCGGTATAGTAGTTATTATAATTCTCTAAAAATCCCTTTATATCTTTTAATGAATAATAATTATATTCTTGAAATTCCACTTCATAAGAACCTTTAAACTTTTCCCTAAATGAATTATCTCCACCAATTGAATTATATAAAAAATTATCATCATTGAGCAATCTTTTTAAATAAACATCAAATAAAAGCTCAGAATCAATAGTTGATATTGTATCAATTTTACAATTTTGTCTTTCTGGATTGTTAACATCAATGGAATTATAATATTTCAATCTTTCAAAATAATTATTATTATTTTCTATCTTTTTAACTGAAAGATCATTAAGTTCTCTGACAACTGCTTCAGTTTTAAAACCAGATTTAAATTTTATTTCCCTAATACTTTCAAGAATATTATCTTGAATCTTCCAATTACCATCACACATACTATTTGAATTATAATAGCCATCAGCATAGAAATGATTGTAATTATCTACAATGTGAATTTTATTTATTACATAATTATTTTTAAAATTTGCAATGATAGTATCATATCCCAAATTTGTATATTCACTCCAACCAAACCCCACTGCTCGTCTATATTTTAAATTAGAAAAATAATGCCATTTTCCATTTGCATAGCCATTTATATAATCTGCTACTAAACTCACAACTCCTGTATAATACTTACCCTCATAACCGTCTTTATAATCTCTTTTATTTATAGTATAAACCCACTTACCTACTTTATTACCTTTATCAAATTTACCAGTAATAGTTTGTGTGAAGCCTTTATATTCATTAGTGCCAACAAAAACATATTTGAACTGACCATGTTTAATATAGTCATGCGATATTGAGTCTTCATAATATGAATACTCTACGCTTCCGTGTTCTCCAAACTTACCATCGTTAGTTAGCTGTCCTGTATATTTTTTAATATTTTGCGCAAACAAAAAATTAGAAAAGATTAAAAAAGCAAAGAATAGTAAAAATTTTTTCATAAATATATTTTATGTTTCGTTTAATTAGATTTGAATAATAATCCTACAAAAATATCTTTTTAAAGTAAATATTTGTAAAAAATGAATAATAAACTACAATATCAAAAGGCCCCTTAATACTTTAATAAAAAAATCCGAAGCATTGCTTCGGATTTTTTTATTAAAGTACAAACCAACTTGCTGGTTATTCTTTGATTATTTTAAAGGACTGCTTTCTATTTTCTCCCAAGCTGAACATATAAAAACCACTGGATAAATTACTCAATTCAATGCTTGTATTTGCTGCGTTTATTTTACCCGATTGTACGGCTTTACCTGTATTGTCATAAATGGTAAATACAGAACCAATGAGTTTATGATCTGCTTTCACATTGATTACATTGTGGGCTGGGTTTGGAAAAACAGAGAATAAATTGTGTTGAGCGATTTCATGGATACCAACATTGTTGTTGATTGTAAGTACAACAACATTTGAAGTATCTGCACATGAACCACTGTTGATAATACAACGGAATGATTGATTATTGTTGCTCATGCTAACATTGGATACCGATAATGTATCATTGCTAGCACCATTGTATTGCCCTGCATTGCTTACATTTTGAAAACCTACTCCAAGGTCTGTTTGCCATTGATAGGTAGCATTGGGATCAGATGAACCTACAATAAATTGCACATTGTTGTTGATATTGATGGTTTGATTAGCAGGTTGGGTATTAACTGCTAGTTGACAACCATTGTATAAATCAGTAATTTCTTGTTGGGTTAAAACACGGTTCCAGATTCCAATGTCGTCAATTGAACCATTAAAACATTCTGGATCATTATTCCAATGTGCTCCTCCAATACGTAAAGTAGATAAAGGATCATTGCACGGTGAAAATGTTTGTGTTCCATTATCACTATAGATTAAATTTGAATTTAAGTATTGATCAATATCTCCATTTGAATTAATTGTAACAGTTACCATTATCCAACTATTGTTGGGGTAAGTATTCTGAGGAGAGTAATATGCTGGATTTTGAGCTGAAAACGAACAATTAACTCCATATGAAGTTTTTAAACCTTTCCATCCTTGAAATTGATCTTTAAATGTAATTGCATATGATAATTTTGTAGCATTAGATGGATCACTTTTTTCCAAAATTGTCATATTGCTATCGAGAGCATTAATCCAACAATTAATAGTTATATTGTTTGGGTTGAGTAGAGTAGAATTCGAAATAGTAATGTTCTGACAATTTGCGGAACCAGAGAATGAATACGCCTGATTTACATTCCCATTTCTATCACTCGTCAACGTAGCTCCATTCACTGTTCCATTATTTCCATTCCCACTTTCATCATTGGCATTGTTATTAAAAGGCCAATAGCCAACCAGCCCATTGCTAGGTACATAAGAGGGTACTTGTGCCAGGGTAGTAGCAGTTAAACCTAGGGTTGCCACGGCAATGAGTAATAAAACTTTGTTTTTCATTTTTATTTAGAATACTCGAAATTAATACTTGTGATTGAATTAGACAATACCACATATGACACTTTTTCAAAAGTAATTAATTTCTTGTTTCAAGGTGCGCTCGTGGTAAATTATTTTACCTCCGTCACTGCGACGCAGGAAGCAGTCTTACTAATACTATCGGGTCTCATCAAAAAATAATAAAATTTGATAGCATCGCCTATGGTTTTGATAGGCATACCTGATAACTCGTACAGCCTCGCCTCTGGTTTTGATAGGCTTGCCTATGGTTTTAGTAGGCATGCCTGTAAATTTGATAGCATCGCTTATGGTATAGCTAGGCATGCTTGCGAACTTAAAAGGATTGCTAATGGTTTGGGAAGGCAAACCCAAGCAAAAATAAAATTACCCTTTGCAGGGTAATATTGAGTTTGTTTATTTAAAAAATAAGCCGGCTTTGTTGTCTCCAAGAAACTTCCTATGAACTGTAAAATGCTAGCTTTAAACTAAGGTTGCAAAGGTGTTCAGTACACTGAAAAAAAACTTAACAGATAAATCAAGTATTTTGGAGAATCAGAAAATAGAGGGGCATGCCGATGGTAATATTGATAGGGAAGGTAACGGCAAGTGCCATTGGCAAAAACAGCCCAGGATTGGCTTTAGGTGCTGAAATTTTCATGGCAGCAGGAACCGCAATATATGAGGCACTGGCAGCCAGTATAGCAAACATAAATCGGCTGCTTATGTCTGGTGTAACGAAGGCACTTAACCAAGCAATGAGGCTTCCATTGATTAATGGAATGAAGATGGCAAAAATAATAGGGAACCAACCGAATGAGAAAAATGCTTTTAATTTTCTTCCACTGGTAATTCCCATGTCTAAAAGAAAAATAGCAAGAAAGCCTTTAAATAAATCATTGGTAAAAGGTTTGATCCCTTCGGCTTGCTTGGCATTGGCTACATAGCCAATCACTAAACTGCCCAGTATCAGCAACACGCTGCCATTGGTAAGGGAATGTTTGATTACACTTCTTTTTTTAATGATGTGGGTTTCATCCTTGTTAAATATAGAAATTAAAATCAATCCAATAATGATGGCAGGCGATTCCATTAAAGCCATAATGGCAACCATGTGTCCGTGGAGTAAAAGTTGTTGCGACTCGAGGTAGGAAACGGCCGTAACAAATGTGACAGCACTTACAGAGCCATAAGCAGCCGCTATAGCACCTGCATCATATATGGTTAATTTTCTTTTCAGTATGAAAAAAGTATAAAGCGGTATCATTAAAGATATAAAAATGCCAAATAACATAGACCAACCAATTTCCATGGTAATGGCTTCATGCGATAATTCTTGTCCACCTTTAAAACCGATGGCAAACAAAAGGTATAAAGAAATAAATTTTGAGGAGTTCTCTGGTATTTCTAAATCGCTTTTTAAATAAACACCCAAAACGCCGAGTACAAAAAAAAGCAATGCGGGGTTTGTTAAATTTTCTAACAGTAAATTAATATTCATTTTTTTATTTATCGGTATTTTGAAAATGTTAATCTTTTTCCAAGTTGCTGGTCGTTTATTATTCCATTGTCATACACTAAATGTCCATTTACAAATGTTTGTACAATTTTACTTTTGAAGTATTGATTTTCGAATGGAGACCATTGGCATTTGTACAAAATATTTTCGGGGCTTACTTTCCAAGAGTTGTGTAAATCTACCAGTACCAAATCGGCATAATAGCCTTCCCGAATATATCCTCGTTCTTTTATTTTATAAATTTCGGCTACATGGTGGCTCATTTTTTCAACAATTTTTTCTAGACTTATTTTTCTTTCATGAAAAAATTCAAGCATAGCAGGCAACGCATGTTGTACCAAAGGCCCTCCCGATAGGGATTTGAAATAGGTCCCACTTTTTTCTTCTTTGGTATGAGGTGCATGGTCTGTTGCAATAATATCCAATCGATTATCCAACAGTGCGGCTAATAAACCGTCTTTGTCTTCTGCTGTTTTAATTGCTGGATTCCATTTAATATGCGCCCCCAATCTTTCGTAATCTTGATCAGCAAACCACAGGTGGTGCACGCAAGCTTCAGCGGTAATTCTTTTTTCATGAATGGGGATTGTATTATCCAAAAGATTGGCTTCTGCAAGAGTAGAAATATGAAATAAATGCAATCGATTATTGTGTTTTTTAGAAATTTCCAACACGCGTTTGGTGGCATTTACACACGCTTCTTCGCTTCTTATTTTAGGATGGCATTCAAAAGGAATTTGGTCTCCATATTTTTCTCGGAAGTGATGGGTATTGTTTTTTATAATTCCATCATCTTCGCTGTGTAAAGCAACCAACGAATCTGATCGAGAAAAAAGGGTTTCTAAAAATTGGGGATAGTTTGCCAAAATACCTTCGTCATTGTTAAAATATAAACCATCATCTGTAATTCCGCAAACAGTTTCGTTATTCGTTTTTAACGCTTCTTCTAAATTGTTTTGATTGATTCCCATAAAAAAGGAATAATTGGCTGCTGCTGTTTTTGAAGCCATTGCATATTTTTCTTCTAACAGCGCTTGCGTTAAGGTGTTGGGAATGGTGTTTGGCATGTCCATAAAGGAGGTAATTCCACCCGCTACGGCTGCTCTTGATTCGGAGTAAATATCGCCTTTGTGGGTTAAGCCGGGTTCCCGAAAATGAACTTGATCATCAATGCCTCCCGGTAGTAAATACAATCCTTCGGCATTGATTTCCTTCACTGCAGCATGAGTTTCCAAATGGATGGAAGGTGCAATTTTTTCAATTCTTTCATTTACAATGAGTAAATCTGCAATTAAAATTTTGCCTTCATTTACCATTGTAGCATTCCGTATAATTGTTTTCATCTATTCTTTTTTTGAAGCTCTTTCTAATTTATCGTTGATGGTTTTACCTAACCCAATATCGGGTAATCGTTCTGCCACAATGATGTCTAAATGGCTGTGATCCAATCGATGCATTGCAGCATATAAATTTTTAGCTGCTTCAGCACAATCTCCTGTTTTTGAAAGTATTTCTTGATGACGAATGTTGTGGTGGTGCATTGGATTTTTAAAAACCAACAAGCCTATTTTTTTTCCTTCAAAATAGGTTGCCAATGCAGCAACATTATTTGTAAGATAGGTTTCAGTTTTTGGTGCATAATGTCGAGACAGCATGCCGGGTGCGTTTGGCGACTGGTCATTATGTGTGATAGTATTTATTTTCCCTACCATTTTTTCTATTTCCTCGATAGAAATTGAACCATGCCTGTACAAAATTGATTGGTTGTTTTCAAAACCAATTATCGTAGATTCTATTCCTTTTTCACATTCACCACCGTCTAAAATTACCGGGAGGATTTCTCCAAAATAAGCATGAACGTGTGCTGCATTGGTCGGACTTATCGAACCAAACGGATTGGCACTGGGAGCAGCTAACGGAAAATCAAGTTCGTTTAACAAGTCTAAGGTGAGTGGATGATTCGGAACGCGCACAGCAACGGTATCTTTCCCGGCAGTTACAAAATCAGAAACATGTTCTTGTTTTTTTAATACCAAGGTCAATGGTCCGGGCCAAAATGCAGCGGCCAGTTTAAGGGCAATATCGGGTATCTCTTTTGCAATGTGTTGTAAATAATCTGCCGATTTTATATGAACAATTAATGGATTGTAATGCGGTCTATTTTTTAATTCAAATATTTTTTTTACGGTAGTTTCATTGTATGCATTCGCTGCTAAACCATACACTGTTTCTGTCGGAATTGAAACTAAGCCATCCCGTTTAAGTTCATCTACAGCATATTGAGTATTCTTTGTTATCAATTTAATTTTTTTTATGGGTTACAATAATCACAATACATTGGGTCTTCTGTTTCTTTTTCATTCGGATACATTATTTCTTTAATGTAGTCGCATTGTTGACATTCATGTAAATGACTTATGATTGAATGAGTTGGATTGCTGCACAAGTTGCAAGGAAGTCCTTCTTTTACAGATGTTATGCCTAAGCCTGGCGTATTGCATTTTGGACAAACGGTGTTAATCTTGTCTGCTAATTTTTGTCCAGTTTTCTCTATCAAATTCATTCTTGTTGGGTTATGCATCGCCCTCATATCGGTTTCAATATATGCACTTCCATGAGCGCTTATCATTTCATCAAACTTTGTAGATACAATTTCCCAACTGGTAATTCCTTTTAAGATGACTGTAAAATCATCTTTCGATTTTTTGATGATGAGTGCATGTGAAGGAAATTTTACTTTGTAACAAAATTCTTTTAATTCTTGTTTAGATCTTATTTCAGCTGCATTAAAGTTGGTATCTGTGCTTAGTATTCTAACAAAGATTTCTAAATTGTTTTTCTTATCTAGGAACAATAAAATTTCATCGTCGGCATGTACAAAAACCATGCTGGGATGAGGTCCAAATGAGCCTTCACTTGCAACTGCTAAATCGCAATTTGAATGTTCCATTGCCAAAAGACACTTTTTTCTTGCAGTAGTTAAGGCATCTTCTTCTCTGTCTATTTCTCCAGTAAATGTTCCTAATTCATCTGTATCAAAATTGGTTGCAACAAAACAATTGACTCCCAATTCTTTTTCTAAAATTGGAGCCAATACTTTTTCCTTTTCGTGTTTCGTTGCTATCACTAAATTTCTCCCAGCAAATAGGTTCATCTTTTCATTCATCTTTAGAAATTATTTTCTGAACGCATCAGGCGTTGTTTTCTTTTATTTTTTATATATGCTACATTCCATGTAATAAATTAAAGTTGGAGTAAAATATTTATTCATTATTTTGTTTTTTAGGTGCTAAATATTTAGCTGTTAAAACTCCAATTATTATAACGAAGGAGGCAAATAGATGGCTAGCGTTCACATTTTTAGTGATACAAGCCATTATTAAAAAGGCAATCATTAATGTAAAGCATACGCTGGTTTTTATTACAATTAAATTCATTTTATGTTCGTTCTAATCATTTCATTCACTAGGATAGTAGAGGTATGTTTTGATTTAAACATTGCAAAATTGACATTTTTAATTCATAAGTATTTATTTATATTTGTAATATAAACCATAAAAATATTTTATGAATTATACATTAAATCAGTTACAGATATTTTTAAAAATTGTACAAACCAAAAGCATCACGAAGGCATCGGAAGAATTGAATCTTAGTCAGCCAGCGGTTTCTATTCAATTAAAAAATTTACAAGATCAATTTGACATTCCGCTCACTGAAGTAGTGGGTAGAAAAATTTACATTACAGATTTTGGGCTAGAGATTGCGGAGGCAGCAGAAAGTGTCATCAATCAAGTGCATGCTATAAACTATAAGACATTAGCTTATAAAGGTCAGTTAACAGGGCGATTAAAGATTTCAGTCGTGTCGACAGGAAAGTATGTCATGCCTTATTTTTTAACTAATTTTATGCAACAACACAGTGGTATCGAATTATTGATGGATGTAACCAATAAAAATAAAGTGGTTGAGAGCTTGGAAAATAATGAAATTGATTTTGCATTGGTTTCGATACTTCCCAATACACTACATATTGAGAAACTCGATTTACTTCAAAATAAATTGTACTTGGTAGGAAATACCGAAACAACATTTAAAAAAGCGAAAAGCACGAAAGAAATATTTAACGATTTGCCTTTACTATTCAGAGAAAAAGGCTCAGGCACTCGACAAGCCATGGAAAGCTTTATTGAACAAAACAAAATTACTGCTTTAAAAAAGATGGAACTAACGTCAAATG
>Ga0304730_1003208_pt1 | contig 11149 bp, 8 predicted proteins | sample M_130628_MF_Meta_FD_190474 | JGI IMG/M metagenome (GOLD analysis project Ga0304730, IMG submission 190474) | Freshwater microbial communities from Lake Montjoie, Canada to study carbon cycling - M_130628_MF_MetaG (v2) (version 2) | ecosystem: Environmental > Aquatic > Freshwater > Lake | place...
AATGAATTTACGAAAGTAAACACTGGCAAAGTTACAAAAGCAACTGAAGATAATGAATTTACGAAAGTAAACACTGGCAAAGTTACAAAAGCAACTGAAGATAATGAATTTACGAAAGTAAACACTGGCAAAGTTACAAAAGCAACTGAAGATAATGAATTTACGAAAGTAAACACTGACAAAGTTACCAAAGCAACTGTGATCGGTGCAGGTATTGTAGGTGTGGCTTTAATCGCTCCTATCGGAGTTGCTGGCGTAGTGGGTTTAGGGCTGGTCGGTGCGGCCTCAAGCTGGCTTGCCGATAGTGCAGCCGATACCTTTAAAAAATATAAAAAATGATTGGCATTTTGCCTTTTATTCTTTCCAGATTCCTAATTTTTTAGATCGTGCCTCTTTTTCAAATTGTTTATAAAGTTCCGAGTTTTCGCATTCACCCTGAGCGCGGGCCATGCCAGATAAAATCATCAGGGCATTGACCACAATTTCTTCCCTATCCTTTTCAGGGGGAACTCTAAGATCTCCAACCATCGAGTCGGTTTCCCCCGTTGCCTGATTTATAAAGACTTCCGCAACCCTGCGATCGCCGTCTTTAGCATTCCCAACCAAAATTAAACGGTCTGATCCCTTATCTAAAATGGCTTTGAGACGGTTTGAACTCTCTAGGGCTAACTTTCCTTGAGTCGGTGAGGAAACTCCACACAGCTTAATTTTTAGCTCTCTCTTGCTGGTTTTGTTGATGACTTCAAAGCGATCACCGCTTTCAATCGATCCTGTTTTTAGTTTCCAAAAGTTACTATCTTCACCGTTACAGGCCGTCATCAAGAGAGCGATCGCAACTAAGCAATACTTGTTTAATTTCATAAGTTTAACAATCTGCCATTCTGCTAATTATGGCAACAAAACGATCCCCTTGACTATCAATAAAACCGCCCCAAAATACACCTTTCCAGATAGGTAAAAACGGGAATTGACCACGAGGGGCTTCTCTTGAAAAGGTTAATTTCTCATAGTTTCCTAACCATTGTTTATTGACATACCATCCTAAAACGTGACCAACTTTTCGCCATATTTCTTGAGTAAAAGTATTTTTCTGATTAAGCTTTAAATAAATTTCTCTTTGTACTGAAAAGCCAAAATGATTTTGACTGTAATATGTCCATAGTTTATCAATCTGAATAAGGTATTTTAGTGGAAAGTTACGAATCTCTGTAACGCTTAAATAGCTTGATTTTGTCTGGCTAATACTTAACATAATCCTAGCCGTTTCTTCATCGGCTTTTTGCCATTCTTTGTTAGCTAAAAACTGTTTTAAATTAATAAATTGACTGGGTAAATTATCTAAAAAAGATAAATTTATTCTATCAGTTTTCTGCTTTTCCTGACTCGATAAAGTCTTTTTATTAATAGCCGTTAATGAGTTATTGAGTTGAGTTATTTCATAATCTTTTTGAACTATTTCTTTTTGATGATTTTGGATTAATTCATTAACTAATTTCTTCTCTCGAAAAATAAATATAACCGCCGTTATCGTGCTACCAATAATTAATCCTAGTAATAATTGCATAATTTATTAATATAAAAAATAATTTGAAAGCCTCTCCATAGGATTTTTATTTTGCGTTCCATCCTTTCTTGAGAAGCACTTTAAACTCTTTCTCGCAAGGTTCCATTCCTTGAGAATAGCTTTTGTTGTATGCCTTGACTAATGGATGATTATTTCCCTTTGTATCTGATATTTTACTGATATATACCCCTATAGCTGTATCTTGCTTGCTTGATGATGAATACTCTGCCATTTTCATCAAAGTATTAGCTCCAGTGGTAATCGCATTACAACCTGCCATTCCGTTGTTAAAACCTGCCGATTCGACTTCTTTAACCGTTAATGCCCTAACAGGAATTGCAATACCCATTAAAACCAACGCGATCACTATTTTCCTAAACATTTTTCTGATTACTCCAATTTATTGAGCAGTAAAATGATTATCTTAAATCAAAATACCATCAAGTGCGATCGCGGTTTGGTTTCCTGATAGTCGGATAACTCCACTAGGTAAGCTACTAATACGTTACTGTATTAATATAGAAAGTAAGCTATTAATACGTTATCAGTAGAGTTACTATGACAACTAAGAAGCATAAAGTTAGTGCCTACTTAACCGACGATGAATTTGAAGTATTGAAAGGGCTGGCCACTCAGTACCAAGTTAGTCAATCTCAGATCGTCATTTTGGCAATCAGGGAACTAGCCAAGCTTGGGCAAGTGGAGTTAATGGAGTTACCAGTAAGCTACCTTCCTAATGCCATTAGTGGAGTTACTAAGGAAGATATGGAGTTACTGGTAAAGAAAGAAGTCAAGACCGCGATCGCAGAATTCCAAACTAATTTTGAGAACCAGTTAGGAGAATTTAAAAGTTTAGTTTTCGAGACGGCCCCAACTCTTGACGGGATGAACGCGGCGATCAAAGCGGCGATCAAAAGTAACTCTGAAAGTGGAGTTACTAAGGAGTTACTGGAAACTGTAACGGAAGGCAAGCCAGAAAAAAAGACTATCACTGAGAATATGCCCTCTCAGGATAGCCCTATCACGCTTGAAACTTATATTCAGGATGTTTTACCCATTAATCAGGATAAAGAGCCTAAAAAAGCTTTATCGTCTTTATTCCCGAATGGACTAACAGGACAGGAATTGTCCAGACGGTTACGGGTTGATCCTGGAAGTATTACCCGCAACTGGAAAAAAGGCGCGGATCATTTTGCTCAATGGTCAAGAGAAGGGCAAGCCATTGGTACAAAAGGATCAAAGCTACCAGATCCCGACAACTTGGCATGGGAGAAACGGCGAGATCGCTATTTTCCGAGAATTCAGAAAGTATTTTCCGAGAATTGAGAAAGATTGATTTTTATGTAAATAAAACAACAGAATAAAACCCTTGATCCGTCCCCTGACTATGTGCTGAGGGTAGGGTAAAACGGATAGTAGCCAATTTTACTTAAAACCTCTAATCCCTAGCCTGTAAGGGTTAGAGCCTTTGATGTTGGTTTAGATGTCCATTTTGTGTGTTTAGGCAGCATTTAAAAAGCCCTACAATAGAAAGTAATCACTGAGAGGTTAGTATGTCCAAAAATTTATTCCTAAAAGTACGGGTTTCAAAGCCCGAACGGGATCGACTTCACATGGTCGCACGACAAAACGGAAAAAACTTATCTGAGTTCATCCGCAATCTTGCCCAACAGCCTATTTCAGTTAACTTAAATAAAAAAGGTGAATCTCTTTAACACTACTAGGAAAACCTCATGGTTTCTCGAATCCTGCGAAGTCGCCAAACTTCTCTCGTGCAAAGGAATCCACACAAATGTAGTTTCAAAACAAATTTTTTATCACTTGCTCTCTTTCCCTACTTTACCAAAAAAACTAGGGAATGGCATAAATGTATGTCATTTACAAAACAGATAGAAAATTGAAGTTTAATTGAGCTTTTCCTAGAATTTTAAAGAGAATCACCTCTTATGAACCCAATAAGAGGTAATTTCTTGTGTTTAAAATAAATGATTCTAATAGTTCCTTCTATGATAACACGAATAATCATAGAGGAAAGTCTATAGGGTTTGGGAAGTCCCAAAAAGAAGATCGGGTTAGTATCCCGAATGATCCTGAATGGGTAGCTTTTAAGGAAACCCTAGAAGGGTCGGAAAAGATTCTCTCAGAACATCATCAAAATCAAGCAAAAATTAGTGCGGCCCTTGTCTGGTATCAGTCATGGCTAACATTACGACCGAAACCGCCAAAAAAGGGTGAAAAGCGCATTGCTCAACAGATTTGTAGCGATTTTTTAGGAGTTGATCGTTTTGAATTTGTCAGAACGGCTTCAGCTTTAAATAACGCGGTTAATCGCTGTAGCTTGGAGGTTGCGTCATGATTCTCTCAGATAGATTGCAACCGACGAATAAACACAATCCATGCCCTGTATGCGAGAAAACCAACGGGAATTGTCGGATACAGACTAATGGCGGTGTCCAGTGCATGACGTTTCCCGACAAGTTCAGTGGAAACGATCATCCAACTTATCGGTTCGTTAAACCGACAAAAGACGGACAATGGGGGATTTTTTACCCACGAACCGACAACGATTTTGATCGGGAAAAATGGGAACGGGAAAAAGCAGAACGTCAAAGGGAGCGCGATCGCATCCGAGAATCCAGATCCCAAGCTGCTCTATCGGTAGAGGCAAGAGATTCTGAAATTCGTAAAATCATTGAGGATCTCAAAAATAATCATTCTGTCCGAAAAGCTGAAATTCTCAAAAAGAAAGGCTTTTCCGATGAAATGATCGCCGCGTCCGATCTGGTTTATGTTGAAAAATATCAAAAGCTATCCATCAAAGTTAACCCAGGTTTAGCAGGTGTTAATGAATGGGGAAACGGATTAACCAATAATGTTAGCGGTATCCTATGTTTTACCAAGAATGAACTAGGACAATATACTGGCTGGCAGATTCGAGACGAAGATCCCAACGCAGATCACCGCTATAAATGGGCCTCATCTGGGAGTGAAAAGAATAAAAAATCATCTCATCTTAAAAATGGTGAACTTCCACTCTCAGTCATTGATAACGGCGATCGCAGTGGAATTGTCGTACTAACGGAAGGGGTAAGACTTAAACCTGATTTAGCATCTAATCGGTTAAATATCTGCTCTATAGGTTCGGCTGGAGGTTTACATTACAACTCACCACGTCAACTTAAAAGAGCTTTAAAGGCGTTAGGAGCTTCAATCGTTTGGTTATCCCCTGACGCTGGAATGCTAACCAATAAAGGTGTTATAGACAAGTATTGGAAGACGATTAAATTAGTTGAGTCATGGGGTTACACTGTTCAAGTCCTATGGTGGCAACAATTCAATAAATCCGATGGCGATATTGATGAAATTAATCAGGGAAAAATTGACTCAATTCAATATTTAACGCCTGATGAATTTTTTGATGTTGTTAACATTGAACAATGGAAATTTCAGAAGAAAACAGAATATCAAACCTTAAAAAGTTTTACCCCTTTAGAAATAGTAACACTTCCTTATATCAGCAACTTAACACCGCCGAATTTAGACGGGAAGATACTATTTATTAATTCGCCATTAGGAACAGGAAAAACGCGCTTAATTCTTAATATTCTTGATGCTTATTACCGTCTTAATGGCTCTTTTTTACTGGGTTCTCGCAACGGACTTTTACTCCAAACTTGTACTAAATCTGATGGAAAAATTACTCATATTAACTTCGATAAACAGGAGTTTAACGATAATGATAATACAGCATGGTTCGCGTCCTGTGTTGACTCAATTCTTAAGGTTAATAAAGATTGGTGGAAAGGTAAAATTATCATCATAGATGAGGTTCAATCGGTATTATTTCATTTACTTTTTTCTAGTACCTTAAATGGTAAACGCTATGAAGTTATTGAACGATTTATTTATGCCATTACTGTTGCAAAAGGTGTCCTGTGTTTAGATGGTCATTTAAGCGATATTGTCGTTAATTTCTTTAAAGGAATTTGTATCAACAAAGTTGTCCATACTATTAAAAATAACTTTGTTATTGAGCGTCCTAAAATTAACTTTCTTGAGGGGTCTATTGAAAACCAGAAGATTAAAAAGAATGATAAAAGCCCTTGGTTAAAAAACCTTAAAGATACTATCAGACTTGCCCCTGTATCGATGGCTAGTGACTCAAGAATATTCTTGAAAAGTATGGCTCAAATAATGAATGAGCTTGGTCATAAAGGTTTATTAATTACCTCTGAAACTGTTGGTAGTAAAGAAGTTAAGGCATTTTTAGAGAATCCATCTAAGTGGATTTTAGAAAATGAACCAAGGTATATTTTTTACTCTCCTACTGCTGAGTCAGGTTTAGACATTTCATCAACTGAAAATTCTTTTATTGATGGTTATTTTAAAAGCTTCTATTCCTTCTTTTTTGGAGTAGTAGGAATGGATACACAGCGACAAATGTTAATGCGATTAAGAGATATTACTTGCCCTCGCTATGTATGGCTAAGATCGCATTCTATCGTCACTGATAGCAATTTTGAGCGTAATTTTAGTAAGGCTGAAATACTGAGTTATTTAATTTCAGAAAGCAATGATCTTGGTTTGGATAATAATGCTGATATTTTAGACAATCTCAAAATTAAGATAGACAGCTATCATCAGTCAATTATTCAATTAAGTAATGACTTTCGTAAAATAGTCGAACATGAACGGATTATGTTTAGACAGTGTTTCCTTGATGCTGTATCTCATGATGGTTATGAACTTGAAAAGTTTACCTTAGAGCCTGATATTGCGTCAAAGCAGAAATATAAAGCAGTCTCAAATCAAGTTAAGGATCAAGAATGTCGAGAAATTTTCAACGCATCCGATAAATACCTAAATGTGATTGCCCCGCTCTTACCAGATAATGCCAGTTTGGAAGATCGCCGCGCATTCGAGAAAGCCTCTATTCTCAGGATGTTACCTGGGGTTGAACTGGATGCGATATGGTCTTCTGAGTTTATTCGATTTATCCGTTTTGACCGTTTTGGAGTTCTTAGCCAACGTCGCCGCTATTTCATGGCTAATAACCTTGATATTGCCAAAAGGTTGGGAAATAAACGGTATGCCAGCTATATCCATCAGGCAGGCTTTTGTCCTTGGGAATTAAAGTTTGAATACTCCCAGGCACGGGCGATCGCGGCATCAGGCATTCTAGATTTGATTTCTGATTCTCCCAACGAAGCTTTAACCGCCGATCATCCCAGTATTAAAAAAATCATTCAGAACTGTAAAAAATCAAGTGTTTACAAGCCGTTGGGACGTAGCCCAGGGAAAGATGCGATTAAGTTTGTTTCGTGGTTATTAGGGCTATTGGGCTATCGGCTAAAAAGTCATTCAGTTAATCTCAATGGAACCACAGCCAGAAGATATTTTTTAGATGTTAATGACATGGAAAAAACCAGCGATTATTTCAGAGTGATTGACCGACTAACTGCCAGTCGTCTGGAGGCGAGTGTACTACGTTTTGAGTCATGTGAAAACCCTGAAAATATCCCGAAAATTGACGCGCTCAGTTTTGGGGTATCCGACCCACCCTTAAGCCTTACTACAAAAGCTTTTGAGGTAGTTACAGATCATGCTGATATTTTTATAAAATCTAAGGGTGAAGTGCAACCCTCTCAAATGAAGGTAGAGGTAGCCGAAGTAGTACAAAAAAACACTCAAAACGAGACTCAAAATCAAGCTTCTGGAGTAAAAAATCAACCGACGACTGGGGCCGTAATCACTCTTAAGATGCTCAAAAGTTTACAGATAGGCGATCGCCAATTCACGATCTGGAATGACGATCTGAATGAGTGGGAAACCGCAGAAATTACTGCCATTTGTGAGAATTCCATCCTATTCACCACGTTTAAAGGTTTCCCATTGTGGATTTCTGAAAATAATCTCAACTACCTTGTTTTGGATAAATTTGAGGGGATGCGGGCCTGATGCTCAAACTCATCCCAGGGTAATTCCCCATAAATTACCCATAAATTACCCATAAATTCCCCATGTTTTCCCCCTAAATTCCCCCTATTTTGCCGTCATTTTGCCGCCGTTCTCCCGTCAAATTACCGTCAAATTACCGTCATTTTCCCGTCATTTTCCCGCGTTAGGCCGACTTTGGATAGAGTCGGTCAAGAATATTGATCACGCCTTGCTGTGTCCAGAGTTTACCGCGTTTAGTAGGAATGCCTTGGGCATTTAGGTATTTAGCGATCGCGTTAGCTTTCTTGCCTGATTTATGATGTTTTCGGATAATGTCGATAATTTTGGTTTCATCTTCATTCTCTACCAGTTCACCATCGTTTGATGATTGTCCAAACTTAGGGGAACCGTAGGCATAACCGCCTTTTTCAGCCTTAGCCTTCCGACCGCCCTGGGTACGTTCATTAATTTGGGCGCGTTCTAGTTCTGCAACGGCGGCCATCATGGTCAAAATCATTTTTCCTGTCGGTGTGGAAGTATCAACGTTTAAGTCCAGTAGAACCAAGGCTTTATTGTTTGGTTGCAGAACATCCTCAACTAAGGTCAAAACGTCTCTACAATTTCTGGCAATCCGATCTAACTTGAGAGAGACAATTCCATCAGCTTCATTTTTGACCATCTCCATTGCCTTATTAAATTCGGGACGGTTTTTCATATCCTTACCAGAACCGACCTCAACGAAAACTTTGACTAACTCATGGTCAAACGCTTTGCAATAACACTCGATTCTTTCTTGCTGACTAGCTAGGCTAGTGTTATCCTCTTGCCCATCAGTAGAAACTCTCACATATCCGACTAACTTCATAACCTAACCTCTCTAAATACTTTGCTGTGTATATCTTTTATGATAACACAGTATCTAAGTTTTTACAATAATTTAGATAAAATAATCCTCAAAAGCTTACACAGCAAAGACTTAAGCTATATTTAGGTTATCTTAAGGCGTTTTGATCGTCTCCAAAAAATTTATTTTTATTTATTTTTATTTATTTTTATTCATGATCACCCGCAAAACGGATAATATTCCCGAAAGTCTCCTGAGAGATCGCGGGTCGGTTTCCTGATAGTCGGATGAGTGTCCTAGTGGACTCCTAGTGGTCAACATTTGGGTCTGGATTATCATCTGACGATCAAAACTCGTTACGGCGATCCCCTTATTTTTCACATCCTATCCCGTCTTTATCCCGATCCAATTTATGTCGGTCGGGTGGCAATACTCGAAACCGACTGGCTGAAATATCTTTACAGATTTTCGCAATAATGGAAAAATAAGGCACAGAATTTGCTTGATAGATTACTATGATTAATTTTCGAGATGGTAAAGGTTTTGTCGTTGTGGGCGCAACAACAGGTCAAGTGATTGCCAGTCAGGTCGGCGGAATCGGAGTCGTCGGTGGTTTTGGCGGTATGGCGTTGGGAACTCCTGTGATCGTCGTAGGAGGCGCGATCGCGGGGGCCGCAGTTAAAGCAATTATCGACGGAATCGAAACGGGTGATGTCACGGTTTTAGGCGTAACCACATTAGGCTCTGTCTTAGGGGCTGGATTTTCGGCAACTGTCGGTAATGTCGGCGTTGGTGTGGCGGGTAGTGCCTTTGGCGTTGGCTTAGGAACAATGGCCGTAACAGGAGGAGTTTTTGCATTAGGTGTTTATCAGCTAATTAAAATGTTTGCTAAAGGGCAAAGTAAAGAATCGGTAGCCCAAACTTTTGAACGAATGGAAGACAGAATTTCTGGGCAAGAACTTTATAATCAAGCCATGATGGACTTAGATCCATTTTTAGGAGAAATTGCTTGGGAACAAAAAATGAGAATTTTAGATATTGAGGAAGAATTCCAAGAATTAAAGGAAACTATTAAAAATAATTTAATAGAAGATAATATTAAAGATTATCAATGGCAAAATTTAGAAACTCAAACAGAACTAGAAAATTTAAAACAGCAATTAAATTCTTATTTTCAAGATGATAACTTTCAAACAAAAGTTCTTTATGATTCGACAAAACCTGAGACAGAAAATACTCAAATAATTACAATTAATCAATCAACTCCTACTTGGCAATCCACAGATTTAACTCATTTTGAAGTTCCTATCGTTAATGCAGTCGTGATCGCGCCCAATAATCAATATATCTTAAGTGGTAATCATAACGGAACCGTTCATCTCTGGGATTTAAAAACAAAGGAATTACTGTTTACTTTTATAGGCAATCGAGAAGAAGTTCAGGCGATCGCTGTTACATCCGATAGCAATAGAGTATTAGCAGCAGGTTTTGATCGTCGTATTAGTACTTGGCACATTGAAAAAAAATCAATCTCGATAGCATTTTTTAGTCTCAATTCTTCCTATAGCCATGATGGAGTTATTTATGCCTTAGCCGTTAGCCCTAACGGAAAATGGCTTGCTAGTGGTAGTAGTGATAATAAAATCAAAATCTGGGGAAGAATTACAGGAAAATGGGAGCGAACCTTAAATGGCCATTCGAGTGCTATTTTAGCGTTAGTTTTTAGCCCTGACGGACAAATACTGATTAGTGCTAGTGAAGATAAAACGATTCGTTTATGGAATATTAAAAGCTCTAAAGCTCTCGAAATATTACAGGGTCATTCTAAACGTATAACTTGCTTAGATCTGACAGCTAATGGCGAATATTTATTAAGCGGTAGTCTAGACGGAAAAGTGAACATTTGGAACTTACAAGACAAAACGATTCTTAAAACAATTAATACGGATTCTGGACTTTTATCATTAACGATCAATAATCAAATGAAGATTTTTGCTACTGCAAATTCCCAAGCAGTTAAATTATGGGATTTGGAGACGGGTGAATTATTAGAAACCTTAGCGGGTTGTCATCCGATTGTATTTAGTCATGATGGAATGACTTTAGTAAGTGGAAGTAATTCTAGAAAATCGCTTTTAAAAATTTGGCAACAAACTTTTGGAGATTTTGAAAATAAAGGCGATGGTTTCAATTTAGATTTTTCTCAAACGTGGTGGGAAATTTTAGATGTTTCTCCTATATCTGATCCACAGGAAGTTAAGCTTGCTTATTACTATTTAGCAAAGAAATTTCATCCTGATCAGAACAATTCACAAGAAGCGATCAAAGCAATGCAAATTATTAACTCTGCTTATGCCCAATTTCGCAAATTATCAAAATAAATTTTTGTATTACAACGCGATCACTTTTTCCAGATTATTTATAGGGTATCTTTAACTAAAACCGCGAAATGTCAATTAAGGTGCGATTCCTTTTACGTTGATATTTGCTCACCACGATCAAAATTCGTTACGGCGATCGCGGTTTAGGGATTAGGAAATTTTTATATTGCAAAGATTTATTAACGTTTGCTCTTGTGTCTATCTTCATTGATAGTTTTTTTTACAAGATGGGTATGTTGGACTAAGATAGTCAGCTATCTATTTTTCTCGATTCTATATGAGCTTGATATTATGCCTGAAGATAATGAATTGCCTGAAGATAATGAATTTACGAAAGTAAACACTGGCAAAGTTACAAAAGCAACTGAAGATAATGAATTTACGAAAGTAAACACTGGCAAAGTTACAAAAGCAACTGAAGAT
>Ga0304730_1003209_pt1 | contig 11148 bp, 10 predicted proteins | sample M_130628_MF_Meta_FD_190474 | JGI IMG/M metagenome (GOLD analysis project Ga0304730, IMG submission 190474) | Freshwater microbial communities from Lake Montjoie, Canada to study carbon cycling - M_130628_MF_MetaG (v2) (version 2) | ecosystem: Environmental > Aquatic > Freshwater > Lake | place...
TTAATATAAAACAGGCATGTGGTTGAGGACGCTCGTAGGCACTTGTTGATCTTTTTAATTTTTTATCTGTAGGATCTACATAGTAGTGACCTTGTGCGCCACCAGTGATACCATAGCTCTCATGCAATCCTGTATTAAACCATTGTGGCGAGTTAGGCACACAGGCTTGATTTAATATACTATATACTAATTCCTCATAGAATACTTGCGCATCTTTCTCAGTTGCAAAATAACCATAACGCTCTCCCCACACTCTCCAACAATTTGCCATACGATGTGCAACTTGCTTCACCGTTGTTTCACGACCTAATGAACCATCTGGTTGTGGAACACCTGCTTTTCTAAAATATTTTTGTGCAAGAATATCTGTTGCAATTTGACTCCACTGTTTCGGTACCTCCACATTGGTCATTTCAAATACTTTTTCTCCGTTTGGATTTTTGATAACGCTATCTCTATAGTCGTATTCAAATTGATCGAATGGAGAAACATTTTCTTTAGTAAATCGGCGAGAAAACTCTAAGCCTTTTTTTGTTTTTGGAGTAGCCATAGTTTTTAATCTATTTTGGATGTTAGTGGGTTATCCCAATAGGTTTTTCAAAAACCTTGTTGGGTATACGAAAATATCTTTCTACAACGAGATTACAGGCATGGAAATATCAACAGCTGTGGAAAAGATATGTGGATTAAATTAAACAGCTTATCCGGCTTGATTTCCGTGATTTATCCCCAACCTATGTTAGTTTCTGAGAAAAAAAACCTGCCCATTTTAGGTTTTTTTAGTAATAAATCCAGATTGCTTGCAATACATACAATTAAATTGGATAATTTTGAGGATTCCAATAAAAAGCTGCACCTTACGGGGGTCAAAGAAATGAAGCATACTCTATACAATATCATACAGGAAGGTAAGGCTAATGCAAAAAAGGCCCTGGCTATTTTAATAGACCCAGACAAGCTTAATAAAGAGAGTTTAGCCCAAACTGTTGAATTGGCCGTAGAGTCTAAAGTGGACTATTTTTTTGTAGGGGGAAGCTTGGTGGTATCCGATACCCTAGACACAACTGTAGCTGCTATTAAAAAGCAGTCAACCATTCCAGTTATTCTATTTCCAGGTTCTCCAGATCAAATCACTGCTAAGGCAGACGCGTTATTATACTTGTCTTTAATATCTGGTCGTAATGCAGAACTACTTATTGGGCACCATGTAGTAAGTGCTCCTTTTATTAGACAAAGTGGTTTAGAAATTATGTCAGTTGGTTATATGCTCATTGATGGTGGTTCTCCTACTACCGTTTCTTATATATCTAATACGAATCCTATTCCTTCTAATAAGAACGATATTGCTATTTGTACTGCCATGGCAGGAGAAATGCTAGGCCTGCAATTAATATATATGGATGCAGGCAGTGGTGCGCAAAGACCCATTCCTACTTCTATGATTCAAGAAGTGGCAAAACATATTCAAGCGCCTTTAATTATTGGTGGTGGTATTACTACCGCTGAGAAAGCCATAGAAAATTGCAAAGCAGGTGCCGATATTATTGTTATTGGGAATGCAGTAGAAAAGGACCCAAGTCTAATTAAGGCCATGGCCGATGCTATTCACAGCTTAAACTAGAAACTCATCATTTCTTTGAACTTCACCGTTTGTCTTCGGCTAATTTCAATCTTCTCTCCACCTTTTAACTCCACTAACAAGCCTCCATTAAAATAAGGCTCTATTTTTTCTATCCAATGTAGGTTAATAATATGTTTGCGGTTGGCCCTGAAAAATACATGCTCATCCAATCTGTCTTCTAAAGCGTTCAATGATTTTAATATAAGTGGCTTATTGGAAGAGAAATAAACTTTCGCGTAATTACCTACACTTTCAAATAATCTTATTTCTTCTAGTTTAACAAACCAGCATTTTTCTCCATCTTTTACAAAAACCTGATCGCTCTCTGACAATGGACCACGCGTATTACCCGATAAACTTGCACGTTCTAATTCAATCTCTGCTTGTAATTTTTGAATGGCGTCTGCTAAACGTTTTGGGTCGATAGGTTTTAATAAATAATCTAATGCATTTACTTCAAATGCTTTTAAAGCAAACTCATCATAAGCGGTGGTGAATATTACTTTAGGTGATTTTTCTAATTCAGAAAGTAAGTCAAAGCCTGTTTTTCCTGGCATTTGAATATCTAAAAAAATTAATTCAGGATACATTAAATCAATTTTTTCTACACCTTCATCTACATTACTAGCCTCATCAATAATTTGAATTTCCGGATGTTGTTCCAATAATTTTTTTAACTCATTTCTGGCTAATCTTTCGTCGTCTATTATAATGGCTTTTATGGGCATAACTTAAATAATTTAATGTGAAATAGGAATCACTAATTTAGCCGTTACTTCATTGGGCGCGCATTGAAATATTTCAAAAATAGCTTGGCCACGATATAAAATATTTAATCTCTCACGTGTGCTTTGCAAACCAAAGCCATCCTTCTCCGTTTTTTGAAGCAATCCTGTATTTTGTACAATTAAAACTAATTTATCATTTTCTACTGTAGAAATAATTTTAATAGTGCAATCGCCAGGTTGCTTGCCTAGTCCATGTTTGATGGCATTCTCCACTAAGGTTTGTAACATCATGGGTGGAATTTGATGAGATAAAGTTTTAGGCTCCACTTCATATACCACTTTTAATCTATCTGCAAAACGAATATACTCCAAGGCTAAATAATCCTTCACAATATCAAGCTCTTTTTCTAAAGAAGTAATTTCTACTTTATCTACTTGAATACTGCTTCTTAAAATATTACTCAGCTCTGTAATGGCCTGTCTTGCTCTTTGCGGTTCTTCATCCACTAAGGCCCTAATACTATTTAAAGCATTGAATATAAAATGTGGATTAATTTGAGATTTAATTGTTTTTAATTCCAATTCTTTAATCATGGTTTCCAACCTCACTTTCTTAATTTCTTCTGTATTGGTAAACTCAATGTAATGCCATAATACATATACAGACATCCATACTAGAAAAATGGGGGTATCGAAAATGATACTAAATAAAAACCTTCTTGATAAAGCAATATTTCTATCTGGCTCGTATAGTTTTAATACATCTGCTAAATAACTTGTAGAAAAACTATTGACAATGGAGAAAGCAAATAACAATAAAACTAATTTCCACCATTGATTAGTAGGCATAGGTGGACGCAAGGAAAGACGGTGCATGGTCTCTCTTAATAAATGCGTTATTAATATGCCAATAGTTAAGTTTAATGCTAGCCTTGGATAAAAAATGGGATTCAATTCTTTATCTAAAATAGAGGCAAAAAATAAGATAGTGAGGCCATAGCTAAACCAGCCTGCAATTTGACAAATCCAATATAATGAGCTAAGCTTTTTCATTGAATCCAAATTTACCCCTTTAAACTAGGTTTTGAGACTATTTAATTGATTAATGGTCTATTTCTAGGCTATACGGCAAGCCCTAAATTCTCTTTAAACTTTTGCGGTATATTTATGTTATTAATTTACTTTTACACTCTAATTAGAACTGATGCATATTGAGGCTGGACCATTATTAAAAACTATTGACTCTCCGGAAGATTTAAAAGATATTTCCAGGGAGAAACTGCATCAGGTATGTGATGAACTACGCCAGTACATTATTGACGTGGTTTCCGTTCATGGAGGTCACTTTGCAGCCAGCCTTGGTGTGGTTGAACTAAGCGTAGCCCTTCATTATGTATACAATACACCTTATGATCAATTAGTATGGGATGTAGGTCATCAGGCTTATGGACATAAAATTTTAACAGGTCGTCGTGACGAGTTCATAAGCAATAGAAAATACAATGGCTTAAGTGGATTTCCTAAAAGAAGCGAAAGCGAGTATGATACTTTTGGCGTAGGTCACTCTTCTACTTCTATATCTGCAGCATTAGGTATGTCCATGGCCGCTAAGTATAAAAAAGAAAATAGAAAGTCGGTAGCCATTATTGGTGATGGCTCTATGACAGCGGGTATGGCCTTCGAAGCTATGAACCATGCAGGTGTGGCAGATAGCGATGTACTTATTATTTTGAACGATAATTGCATGAGCATTGACCCCAATGTGGGCGCCCTAAAAGAATACTTAACCGATATTAGCACTTCTCCTACTTATAATAAATTTAGAGATGAACTATGGCAGTTAATGGGTAAGCTACCCATTGGTAAAACATTTACCCGTGAGATGGCTTCTAAAGTAGAAGCAGGTTTAAAAGGAGTGGTTTCAAAAAGTAGCAATTTATTTGAAGCACTTCAATTAAGATATTTTGGTCCTATTGATGGACATAATATTTCTAACTTGGTAGATATCTTAAAGGATTTAAAAGAAATACCAGGTCCTAAAATTTTACATATTCTAACCGTAAAAGGCAAGGGTTATGCACTTGCAGAAAAAGATCAAACCAAGTGGCATGCACCAGGGTTATTTGATAAATTAACGGGTGAGATTATTAAGAAAAAAATTGAAACCCCTCAACCTCCTAAATACCAAGATGTATTTGGACATACTATTGTGGAGTTAGCTAAAGAGAATAAATCTATCATGGGTATTACCCCAGCTATGCCAAGTGGCTCCTCTTTAAAATTTATGATGGAGTCCATGCCTGACAGGGCTTTTGATGTAGGTATTTGCGAACAACATGCAGTTACCCTAAGTGCTGGCTTAGCCACACAAGGCATTAAAGCATTTTGTAATATTTATTCTTCCTTCATGCAAAGAGCCTATGATCAAGTCATTCACGATGTAGCCTTACAAAATTTACCTGTTGTATTTTGTTTAGACAGAGCAGGCCTTGTAGGAGAAGACGGACCTACACATCATGGATGTTATGATATAGCTTTTTTTAGATGTATTCCTAATATGATTATTGCAGCGCCCATGAATGAAATTGAACTACGCAATCTCATGTACACATCTCAACTTCCTACTATACAATCGCCTTTTGTCATTCGTTATCCGAGAGGAGAAGGCGTTACCATAGATTGGCAAAAACCATTCGAAGAAATAACCATTGGTAAAGGCAGAAAATTAAAAGACGGAAAAGAGATTGCTATTTTATCTTTAGGTCATCCTGGTAATTTCGCGCAAACAGCCATTAGAAATTTAAGAGAAGAAGGCATTGACCCTGCGCATTATGATATTCGTTTTGTAAAACCTTTGGACGAAGCTTTATTACATGAAGTATTTCAAAACTATGATAAGATAATCACTGTAGAAGATGCCACTGTTGTTGGTGGTATGGGCTCTGCCATTTTAGAATTCATGAACGAACATAATTACCATAGCAAAATTACCATGCTAGGTATTCCTGATAGTATTGTAGAACACGGAAGCTTAAAAGAATTGTACCACGAGTGTCATTATGATGCATTAGCTATTGCCGATGCCGTGAAAGCTTTACTAGGTAAGCAGATTATGTCTGAAGTCTAAAATTTGCTACAAATTTATTAAGAAAATTTATTGCAATTTAGTTTCGAATCATTAGTTCAAACTTGGATCAAAATCTCCCAAATTTTCTTCTCTTTCATCGGTTTGAATAGGATCTTCTTTAAAAGATTCTAAATTAGGCGTTTCGTAAGAATCAAAATTATCTACATAACCTGGCTCTAAATCATCTTCTCTGTTTTCATTCCATTCAATGATGAAATTATTACGTCCCTCACCCACCATGAGCTTCATATATTTTTGTTGAGATAATTCAAGTATGGATAAAAATAAAAATAAGGCGTGCACTCTGTCTTGGCAAATATCAAACACTTTTTCAAAGGCCACTGTCTTACCCTCTCTTACGATATCTAATAAATAAGCCCTACTGCCTTCCATGGTATAATTATACCTAACCACCGTATGCACAGGTTTATTTTGACGCTCTTGTAAACGAGTCATTACTTTCTCAAATGACTTCATTAATTTAAATAAAGTCACAGTTTGTAATTCAGTCCCTTCCGCTGCTTCCTCACCTACAAGCGACATTTCTTTTTGAATATTACCACGCTTCATCATTAACATTCTAAGCGCTTCTAAGTCGGCCATTTGAACGGCTGCTTCCTTATACTTTTTGTATTCTAAAATTTTATCAATTAATTCTTGTCTCGGATCAATCTCATTGCCTAAGGCATCCAACTCTTTTCTTGGTAATAATAATTTGGCCTTAATACGCATTAAAGTAGAAACGAATAAAATAAATTCACTGCTGAGTTCAATATTTACCTTTTCTTGTTCTTGAATAAAATGCAAAAAATCGTTGATGATGTTAGTAATTTGGATATTATAAATATCCATTTCATCTCTTTCAATAAAGAAAAGCAAGAGGTCAAAAGGCCCTTCAAATTGGTCTACCTTAATCGAATAATTAGTTGGCTGGTTCATTGTTACAAAGAAAAGGAATTGGGATTAATTTATAGTCAATTGACCAAGTATTTATCCACTTTTATGCTAAAATGAAGCATCTTTACCCAAAAATTTGTGCATGGACAAAAAGCTGATTAATCTGGCTATTTTTTCTACCCTATCTATTATTTGGGGCAGTTCCTTCGTCCTTATGAAAGAAGGGCTCACTGCACTTTCTGCCTATCAAGTAGCCTCCTTAAGAATGTTATTTTCCGGTCTTGTTTTACTACCCTTTGCCATTAGCGCCTTTAAAAAAATTCCCAAAGAAAAAATGGGCATTGTGTTTTTAGCTGGATTTATAGGAAACTTTATTCCAGCTTATCTTTTTTGCATTGCAGAAACCAATATTGATAGTTCTTTAGCAGGTATATTAAATTCACTTACTCCCTTGTTTACGATACTAGTGGGTTTATCTTTTTTTAATACAACTATCAATAAACAAAAAATGATAGGCGTTATTATTGGCTTTATTGGCCTTTGTTTACTTTTTGCAGCAGGTAAAAATATAAGCTTTCAAAACCTAGGTTTTGCCTCTTTAGTTTTAGTAGCCACTTTTTTTTATGGCTTGAATGTAAATGTAGTAGGTAAGTATTTAAAAAATATTCGAGCTATTGATATTGTTTCAGTAGCCTTTGCTTTTTTAATTATACCAAGTGCCCTTATACTTTATATAAGCGGTTATTTTAGTATGTCATTTGATAACCCCCATTTTCAACAAGCCACCTTGGCAAGTATTGTACTTGGAGTCATCGGCACTTCTATTGCCTCTATTTTATTTTATATGCTTATTAAAAGGTCTACCATTGTTTTTGCTTCCATGGTTACTTATGGTATTCCTGTTATAGCAGTGGCCTGGGGTGTGTATTTTGGCGAGTCTATTTCTTTATTACAAGTGGGTAGCCTTCTCATTATATTAGCTGGCGTGTATATAGTAAGTAAGCCCCAACAGGCTTAATGTTAGGGCTTATTAAATTATAAAGCTTGAGTGAATTGGAGGTTATTATACCGTCATAATTTCTTTTTCCTTCGATTCTAAATGTTTTTCTACAAGTGCAATATGCTTATCTGTAATCACTTGAATCTCTTCTTCAGCTCCTTTACAAATATCTTCACTCAAACCGTCTTTTTGTAATTTCTTTACTTGCTCAATATGATCACGTCTAATATTACGAATAGATACTTTACTCACTTCCCCTTCAGCACTTGCCTTTTTGAATAATTCTTTTCTTCGCTCTTCCGTTAAGGGTGGTGTAAACAATCGAATTTGAACTCCGTCGTTCTGAGGCGTAATACCAATATTGGCAGCCATAATAGCTCTTTCAATTAAGGCCAACATATTTTTTTCCCAGGGTTGAATACTAAGTGTTCTGCTATCTAATATTTGTACATTACCCACTTGACTAATAGGCGTAGGTGTACCATAATAATCGACATTGATGCCCTCTAAAATGGAAGGGGAAGCTTTACCTGCTCTAATTTTAGAAATCTCTATTTCTAAGTGATTAATGGCCTTTTTCATCGCTGCCTCGGCATTAACTGTTACTTTCTTTAATTCTTCTGACATACTAATTCATTGAGGATACAAAGCTAATAAATCCTAGCTATTGTTGATGAGTCTTTTTTTGGGCTTTTTCCTAAATTTTCAGTGCAAATTAGCCTATGAATTCTATCTTTGCCCCCAACTGAATAGCTATGAATAAATCAACTGCAGAATTAACAAAGATTGCCTCTCAAATTAGAAGAGATATTGTAAGAATGGTACATGCGCAACAAAGCGGACACCCAGGTGGTTCATTAGGTTGTGCCGATTTCTTAACAGCCCTATATTTTAAAATAATGAAAATTGATACTAATTTTTCTATGGATGGTATCAACGAAGATCTTTTCTTTTTATCGAATGGTCATATCTCTCCAGTATTTTATTCTGTACTAGCTAGGTCTGGTTATTTTGATGTAAAAGAATTAGCCAGTTTTAGAAAAATAAATTCAAGACTTCAGGGCCACCCTACCACACATGAAAAATTACCAGGCATTAGAATTGCCAGTGGTTCTTTAGGACAAGGATTAAGCGTAGCTATTGGTGCAGCCTTAACTAAGAAATACAATAAAGACAATAGAACTATTTATAGTCTTCATGGCGATGGTGAATTACAAGAAGGGCAAATTTGGGAAGCCGTGATGTTCGCTGCACATAATAAAGTAGACAACTTAATTGCTACAGTGGATGTGAATGGTCAACAAATTGATGGCCCTTTAAGTAAAGTATTATCATTGGATAGTTTAGAAGATAAATTCAAGGCCTTTCATTGGACCGTTTTACATATGGACGGACATGATATGGAAAATATAGTTACTACACTTGATAAAGCTAAATCTCTAACAGGACAAGGCAAGCCAATTTGTATTTTAATGAAAACTGAAATGGGTAAGGGTGTTGACTTTATGGAAGGCAGCCACGAATGGCATGGCATTGCACCAAACGATGAGCAACTTACAAAAGCATTAGGACAACTAGAAGAAACCTTAGGCGATTATTAAAAACAGGAATTTTATATAATATAAATTCCTGTTTTTAATCTCTAATTATTTTAATTTATTCTAAGATTTTATAAAATATAAATCTTAGAATAAATCTCTCTTATTGATTTTTTTTACTTTTTCTCATCATAATAAATTATAAATAATTTATTATGTCATTTTAATTTAACTTATTTTTTCGAACAGACGAGCCGAAGCTTTGCGCGCTGGAATCCAACCTGCTGCAATAGCAATCACCATTATTAAAAGTATAATGGCTACATAATCTTCTGCCATAGGTTTTACAGGATAATAATCAATGACAAAAGAATTACCTCCCAGTTTTATAAAATGATATTTATTTTGAACGAAGCAAAATAAACTCGCCAAGCCCCCGCCCATAAAGGCGCCCATAAAGGCCATGATACCCGATAGCATTAAGAATATTTTTTGAATATCCCAAGGCCTTGCGCCCATCGCATGCAGCACGTGAATGTCTTTTTGTTTTTCTAAAACCAACATGGTTAAAGCACCTACTAAATTAAAGGAAGCCACTATCATGATTAAAGCAAGTATGGCAAAGATGATCCACTTCTCCATTTGCATAATTTTATATAGATCGGCATTTTGTTGGTACTTATCTTTTACTTGAAACCCGGTACCTAATTGTTTTTTTAATTCAGTTATTACTTGCTCTTTTTTGTTGGGCAGAACAGACATTTCAATTGCCGAATACTGGTTAGTGTCTAAATCAAATAAATACTGGGCAAAAGCATAATTAGTGAAAACATACTGGTCGTCAAATTCTTGTTGTACTGAAAAAGCGCCGCCTTGCACTGCAGTTAAATTATTTAATTGATTGATATCGGTAAAGGCCTTGCCCGATCTATTGACTGCATAAAGTTGTAAGGTGTCACCAATAAAAGAACGAAACAAGCCCAGCTTCTGTTCAACTCCAATACCTAATAACAAAATGGGATTTTCCATATCGCCCATAATGTATTGGCCCCGCTTCATATACTTAGCTACATTATTTATTTTGCTGTAATTTCTATCTACTCCTTTTACAAGTACCACCGATTGTAAATCATCTTTCACCAGTAAGGCTCTACTTTCGACCACTTTACTAGTAGCCCCTACACCCTCTATAGATGCTAATTTTTGATAAGGAGCGTCCCGCATGGAAAAAAATTTTCCTTCCACCGGTGTTACGCGTACATCGGCGTAAAAGTCGGCATACAAACCTTTAACAACTTCTGTAAATCCATTGGAAACACTTAGTACAATAATAAGGGCAGCGGTGCCTACTGCAATGGCCACAACACTTACCCAAGCAATCATTTGAATTGCTTGAAAATTATATTTTCCTCTAAAATAACGCCATGCAAATAAAAAATGCACTTATAAATTTTTTAGAATCTCATCCATTTTAAAAACATAATCCAAAGTATCATCCAAGTAAAATTGCAATACAGGAATGCGTCTTAATTGATGCTTCATGGTATCAGAAAGATGCTTCTTGATTTCCCATGCCTGTGATTGAATTTTCTTAAAAGAGGCTTCTGTATCCTTTACCTGAAATAAACTCAAATAAATTCTAGCCTCCAATAAATCGGGGGTCACTTTCACAGAAGAGATGGAAATCATCCCTCCCTGTAAATTAGTAAGCCCTAATTTTAAGAAGATATCGTTAAGGGCGCTCTGAATGGCCCCGGCTACCTGTTTTTGTCTTTTTCCTTCCTCCATAATCAAAATCGTTGATTCGCTGTAAAATTAGTTACTTTGCTCATTATTCTGCGGGAATAATTTTGAATATGAAGAAATTTATTCGCATCATAAGTTATATCAGAGAATACAAGGCCTATATGGCTTGGTATAGCCTATTTATTGCCTTATCTATAGTGTTTGGTTTGTTTTCATTAGGTATGCTCATGCCCTTTATGGACCTTATATTTGGCAAAACTGAATTAATTGGTGCTGTTAAAACAGCCTCAGCTGGCAATGGCTCAAACAATATAAAAGATTTAGTATATGGATTTTTGCAACAAAGTATTACTGCTTATGGTAAAGTACAAGCCTTAGGCTGGATTTGCCTTTTTATTGTAATTACCGTTTTATTAAAAAACATATTTCTTTATTTATCTTTTTACTTTTTAGCGCCTATAAGAAATGGAGTAACACGTAAATACTCCAGA